>ENA-OQDL01001784-OQDL01001784.1-human-gut-metagenome-genome-assembly--contig:-NODE-1784-length-9931-cov-4.554264_pt1 | contig 9931 bp, 9 predicted proteins | sample MGYA00242782_ERZ504609 | MGnify/ENA primary metagenome ERZ504609 (study PRJEB26092, sample SAMD00036320) | human gut metagenome | host: Homo sapiens | study: EMG produced TPA metagenomics assembly of the... | reverse complement strand
TATCGTCTTTCTTTTATAATTAGATTTAATTAAGGTAATAAACTCTCATTCCTAACTCCGAATTGTATATAAAGGCATCCGGACCAAACCTGCAAAGAACCTAAGTCTATGTTTTCATAAGCATTAGAATTTTTAATCTGTTTTATTTTCCCGAGACAAAATATAAAAATATTGTAAAAGACAAGTAGAGAAAAACTGAGCAAGAAGGATATAAAAATCGTTCATAACGAGATTTTTAGTTGTCGTATGCTGAATATGTCATGTACATTAACAGAAATATTTTAGAAAATACTATATATTTGTACTCATAAAAGTACCTTTATATGAAACACACATATTCATTTTCAATCTCATTATTATTAAGTCTTATTTATCTGTTCCATGCATCTGCACAACCTTATGTTATCAAACGCCTGGGAGTGGAAGACGGTATGTCCAGCAATTATGTAGTCAGTGTTACTCAAGATAAAAAGGGTTACTTATGGATAGCAACCGAATCTGGTCTTAACAGGTTTGATGGACGTCAATTCAACATCTATACCAAGAATAATTCAGGATTGAGTGGTAACGAACTGAATGTCGTACTTGCAGACCCCTATGAAAACAAAGTCTGGATAGGCACACAACGAGATGGACTTTGTTATTTTGATTATGAAACAGAAACCATATCACGCATTCCTGCCACGAGCAATTATATGCTCAGTAATGATATCACAGACTTATCTGTTGCTGCCGACAGCGGCTTATGGATCACACATTATCATTTCGGAGTTGATTACTATGATCGGAAAACCAAATTGTTTACCCCCTATTCTTCTAAGAATGTAAAAGGTCTGGAGGGTAATAACTGGGTATCAAAAGAAGACGGTAACGGCAATTTGTACATTGGCCATCATCTCAGAGGATTAAGCATTGTATCCCTTAAAGATCGTACTGCAAAAAATTATCAGCATGATCCCAATAATCCTTATAGCATTCCCGATAATGAAGTACGCGCTCTATGCATAGACAAGAATAAGAACGTATGGGTAGGCACCAACAACGGTCTGGCACTTTTCAATCCGCAAAGCGAAAAATTCATCACATTCAAACACATAGAAGGAAATGAAAACTCATTATTATCAGATCAGATTCTTGATATCAAACAAATGAAAGACGGCACTCTATGGATATGTACCAACATGGGAGGAGTGAGTATTCTCAATCTCAGGGAAAATACATTTATATCTCCAGAAAAAAATTACATTCTCCAATATTACGGTAACAAATGACAACCATGGATTATCCGGACCCAATGCACGAAGCATCATACAAGATTCATTCGGAAATATTTGGATTGGCAACTACCGCGGTGGAGTGGATTTTATCAGTTATGCACAGCCATTATTCAACACCATTGCCTATACTATTGAAAAACAAGGTAAGATCAATAATAAACAAGTATGGGGATTATGGGCAGATAATCACCAAATATGGCTGGGAGGAGAAGGTGAATTAGGAATTTATGAAAAAGGAAAGAAAACAAAAAACTTCTCTTTACACGAATGCCGGCTGCACCCACAAACACATATCAATGTGATTTACCAAGACAAACAAGAACGACTGTGGCTAGGCACTTATAAAAATGGCATATTGCTTTATACTCCCAAAGACGGACGTATCACCCGGATAGGAGATAAAGGCTCGGAGTTCCTCGATATCTGCTCCTTCAGTGAGGATATAAACGGCAAGATATGGATAGGTACCCAAACGGGAATTTATTCTTATTTTAATAACCAATTGTCGTACGAGAAAGAATTAAACGCCCAGTTACCCGATATTATGGTACACGGTATCATACGGGACAAAAACGGAAAATTATGGGTAGGAACATTCGGCAAAGGAGTAGTGGTGTTTGATGAAGATGATAAAAAGCTTTATAATTTCACAACAGACCATTCATTTCCATCCAATGCCGTGAATTATATGATGGAAGATTCTCGCAAACGCATTCTTGTTGCCACCCGGGAAGGTATTATTATTTTTAAAGATGTAAGTCAACCTAATATCTTTGTGTCATTCGGTGCAAAGGAAGGTTTGGAAAACACACAGGTACGTGCCATACAGGAAGACCATGACGGCTATATATGGATAAGCACCAATGGTGGCATTTCTCGTCTAGATGAAAAAAACAAAAGATTCTACAATTATAATTATCATGACGGTATACCTATGGGTGATTTCATGGATGGTTCCACTTGCATCACTCCAGACGGTACTCTGTTTTTCGGCTCCCAAAACGGGGCATGTTATTTCAATCCGCGTGAACTATCATCACCACGCGAAGTTTCCCCTGTTACCATCACCCAATTCTTTATCTATAATAAACAGACAGAAAGCAGGGATACCCGGTTACCGGTTCCAATCAGTAACAGAATTGTTGAGCTACCTTATAATCAAAACACTTTCAACATATCTTTCAATGTGTTGGATTATACACAAAGTTCACAAGTAGAATTTTCATATATGCTGGAAGGACTTGAGAATGCATGGTACAGCACCCAAGGAGATAATCAGGTCACCTTCCGTAACATACCGCACGGCAACTATGTGTTTAAAGTGAAAACCCGATTTCGCAATCAGGAATGGAACGAGAATGCAGCACAACTGACAGTGGTAATTGCTCCTCCCCTTTGGCTTACCTGGTATGCCAAATTGGGTTATGTCATATTGTTTATCTTCGCATTATATGCATTGCTCCGTTTTTATAAACGTAAACTGGACTTAGAAAGTTCACTGGAAGTGGAACGCAAGCAAAATCTGAACAAACAAGAACTGAATGAAGAACGCCTGCGCTTCTACACCAACATCACCCATGAACTGCGTACTCCGCTCACGCTGATTCTAGGTCCATTGGAAGACCTGTTGAGTGATGCCACCCTGTCTCCCAAACACGCCAACAAAATCAGCATCATTCATGATAGCGCCACCCGTCTGCTGAATCTGATAAACCGCATACTGGAATTCCGCAAGACCGAGACCCAGAACCGTAAATTATCTGTGGCCAAGGGAGATCTGGGACAATTGGTACAGGAAGTGGGATTACGTTACAAAGAGCTGAATCCCAATAACAAAGTAAATTATCATATTCATATCGAAACAGAAGATACGGAAATCTTCTATGACGCGGACATGATCACCATCATACTGGACAACCTGATGAGCAATGCTGCCAAATATACTTCCGAGGGAGATATCACCTTATCACTCCGTTCAGTAGAAGAGAACCAGATAAAATACACGGAAATCAGTGTCAGTGATACCGGTCATGGCATTGACGCCGAAGCGTTACCACACATTTTCGATCGCTATTATCAGGCAAAAAGCAAATATCAGGCATCGGGTTCGGGAATCGGGCTCGCTCTGGTCAAAGGTTTGAGTGAGTTACACGAAGGAATCCTGAAAGTAGAAAGCACAGTGGATACGGGAACCACATTCACGCTGCGCCTGCTCACCGAGAATACGTATCCCAACGCTATCCATGCCCAACATGATATGGAAAAGAAGCCGATGGATGCAGAGGAAACCACCATTACCGATACACCAACCGAAAATCATCCCATTGTACTGGTGGTAGAGGACAATACAGACATACGGGAATATATCCGGAGCTCTTTTACAGATATCTATGAAGTAATCACTGCCAAGGATGGTAAAGAAGGCTGGGAACTGGCACAGGCACGAATTCCCAACATCATTGTCAGTGATATCATGATGCCGGTCATGGACGGTATCGAACTTTGCAAGCGAATAAAAGAGGATATGCGCACCAGCCATATCCCTGTAATCTTACTGACGGCTAAAGATTCTTTACAAGACAAGGAAGAAGGATATGCATCCGGAGCAGATTCCTATCTTACCAAACCGTTCAGTGCCAAGCTGTTGCACAGTCGCATCAACAATCTGTTGGAAACCCGTAAGAAAATAGCCTCTTTGCTGGCACTGGCCGATATACAGCCCAAACAGGAAAGTGCCGTGAGTTCGTTAAACAAACTGGATAATGAATTCTTGCAGAAAATCACGCAAATAATCGAAGAGAATCTGGAAATGGAAAAGATGGATATCGCTTTCATTGCCGACAAGATGTGCATGAGTCACTCTACCCTTTACCGCAAGATAAAAGGACTGACAGATATGTCCGCCAACGAATTTATCCGTAAGGTAAAAATGCACAAGGGAGTGGAACTGCTGATGTCCGGACAATATACTATTTCAGAAATAGCCTATATGATAGGATTCAGCAGTGTGGCCTATTTCCGCCAATGTTTCAAGGACGAATACGGAATGTCGCCTTCGGATTATGTGAAACAGAAACAGTAGACTCCCTGGCGGATTCTGATCATTGCTTGGTATCATCCTGAGCAGTTCTTCTTTAGAGTTTTATATTTCTGCTGCCACTGCTACCACCCTTCCTGCTGAAATGCCGATGAAAAGTGGTAGCAGTGGAGCAACAATATAAAGCTCGTTTGTTGTAGAACTCTTGGATCAAGTTATAACTGTCACAATCGAATTCAAGTCCAGCCTGAACATTCTGTTTCTATTTTTCTTCCAAAGAAAGCAGTATCCCGATCACTTCCGCATAATTCTTTCTACCGGAAGGAATGTTGTTACCCTTTAAAAACAGGTTATAAATTTTATTCTGCATTTCACCCAACAGGGTACTATAACGCTCATTCCAATACATACGTTTATATTCATAATCCTTCACCACTTCGGGACGGATCGTCTTAATCCATTCACGAAATTCCTCTTCCGTCAACACAGAAGATGCATTGACCAGCACATAGGGCAACAGACCGAAATAGGCACTATAACGCACCGCCGGCCGCTTTGAAGAGCGACAAACCCTGTAAGCCCAATAATTCGCTTCCGCCTCATTACTTACCCCCAACAGGTGAGACAGTTCATGGGCATACGTAAATGGCAATTGTACAGGAAGCAATTCTTCATTCAATTGCGACTCCGCAAAAAAAATGGTCCCATATATCCCAAGTACCCCCACACCGAATAAAACGGTTGAACCACACTTGCTTGGGATGCTGATAATCCCGGGGAAGAGCCAAACCATACATAGACGGAACCTGCCGGTAAATCTCCTTTATCTCCGTGCCGCATCCTTTCAGGGTCCGTTTTCACCTCAGCCGTATAGGACTGATTCAGACTATCTGTATAGGAAGCAAGGAAACGATGGAAAGCCTGTTCATCGTAACCGGCAGGCTCCACCTCCATCCGCCGGTAAATATCGTAACGGAAATAATTCAAGCCCCATCCCAGATAAAACCAGATATAGACCCATGCCAGCAACTCCACTTCCCTGCCCACAATAAATCTCCAGCTTTTCTTCTTCCGGCGTTTAAGAAAAGGATAAATAATCATCCATAAAATGATTACGACCACCAGCGCCTCCTCCAAGGAAAAAGGGAAAACAGAAGCTATAGCGGACAACGCCGCCGACAGCCACGGATAGATATGACGGGCATACCCTTCGGCCATGACGGGAAAAAAAACGGCAAAGTACAATGCACAGAAGAAGCAATGCAAGTACTATATATCTCAGAATAGGGAGAAGTTTTGTTTTCATGGATGCAAAGCTACTATCTTTTTGCCATTTTCAGATACAGATGACACAAAGCTTTTTTTTTTTAAACACGAACAACGCAGATGATACGGATAAGTATAAAAACAACTTCGTATCATCTGCGGCGTTCGGATTTAAAAGCAATCAGAATAAATCCCAAGTGCGTATATCATCACTCCAGTGATGGTCTTTCGGGAAAGGCTGTCCGCCCCATGCCTTGGCTTGTGTGCAAGGTTGTGCGGCATCTGTCCAGAACGGATGTGCGGCAGGAAGCCCCAGCGGAAGGAACGCCAGTGATGTCATGTAAAGACTGCCGTTATTGGTGTACCAATCCGCCACATTGGGCTGACGGCCTGCAAAACCGATGGTCAGGAAGCCCGCCTCATTGAAGTTCTCGGTGTTGTCATACATCCGGTGCATCACAGAAGTCAGTGCGGCACGCGCCTGTCCGTTGCTCACCCCTTCGGGCAACTGCTGATACCAAGCCATCAGCGCCAAGGGTTGCATAGTGGCCAAACGATAAGGAATGGAACGGCCGAATACCGGGAAAGTACCCTCAGGAGAAATCAAGCGTTCCAGTACAAGACTGAATTTCCTGGCACGTTTCAAGGCGCGGTCATAATATTTTTTATAATGAATACGAGTGTATTTCCCTGCATCCTTCATGCCCTGCAACGTTTCCAGATACATGGGATGGAAGACATAACTGCTATAATAGTCGAAAGCGAAAGAAGGGCCGTCCGCATACCAGCCATCTCCCGTGTACCATTCCTCCACCTTGCGGATAGCCGAATTGATACGGTATTCGTCACATTCCGCTCCTGCCTTTGCCAGGAAACTCTCGATGGTAGAAGAAAACAGCAACCAGTTGGTGTAAGGCGGGTCCACACGGCGCAACTGGGTAAATTCTTCAAAATAACGTTTCTTGGTTGTGTCATCCAAAGGCATCCAAAGCTGGTCGTAAGCACGTAGAAAACTTTCGGCCACGTATGCCGCATCCACCAAGGCCTGTCCGTGTCCTCTCCACAACAGATAGTCGGGATTGGCAGGGTCCACCGCATTGGCATAGCTTTTCAATGCCCATTCACGGAGTTGCTTGCGCATCTGTCCCTCTTCCGTATCATCATCGGGAAGTGTCAGCCAGGGAGCGACACCTGCCATAAGGCGTCCGAAGGTTTCCATATAAGTCACCCCTTTGTTACGTCCATCCCAATTAGGGCTCACCTCTATCCAGCATATTCATTTTTCAGATTACCTTCCGCCATATTGCTCAGTACGGGAACTGCCATCTTATAAAGCAAATTGCACCAGTAGGCGCGATCCTGATTTTCAGGAGCTTCCAGATAACGGACATATTCACAAGCAGCCAACAGAAAAGCACCTACCCCGAAATTAGCTTCAGAATCAGCATCGACTACTTGTCCCGGAATGGCCTTCTCACCAATCGGCTGTACGTAACCAATCTTGCCATTCTTCTGCAAAGCAGTCTTTGTCAAATAGTTCCATGCTTTATCTATCACCGGTTTGTACACAGCCTCATCCAGATAGCCATTATTGATTCCCCAAAGGAAACCGTAAGTAAAGAAAGCCGTTCCGCTGGTTTCCGGTCCGGGAGCATGAGTGGGATCCATCATGCTACGGGTCCAATAGCCTTCCGGTTGCTGGATGGCTGCGACTGCTTCGGCCAGTTTCACATACTTGTTTACGAAAAAAGAACGATGCTCGTAATCAGCGGGAAGATCTTTCAGCACCTTCGCCAGTCCGGCAAGCACCCATCCGTCACCACGTGCCCAAAAGTCCTTCTTTCCGCTGGAAGTCTTGTGTTTAGGATAAACATATTTGGCATCCCGATAATACAGACCGGTTTCCCGATCGAGCATGATACTGTCCGAATATACAATATATTCATACAATTTATCCAAATAGAGATGATTACCCGTCACCTTATACAGTTTGGTCATGACAGGCATTACCATATACAGACCGTCGCTCCACCACCAGTAATCATGATTGGGTGTACTCATCTCATACTCCATCACTTCACGGGCACGGGCTATCTTATAGTTGTCCGGAAGAATAGTATAAAGGTCGATATATGTCTGAAAACAAACCTGATAATCTCCGAACAATACATATTCATCACTCTCACCGTAAGAGTATTTCCATTTAGACTTATCCTTTTCCTTGGCTCCCTTCCATTCATTGTGTATAGCCCAGGCTTCAGAATATGCACGGTAGTTTTCATTACCGGTCAGAAAGTATGCCTCCATGTTTCCGGTGTGGTAAGCGGCATTGTCCCAAAACGAACGGACTTCGGGCTTGTTATGCGTTTGCCAATAAGTGTTTACCTTGTCTATAATCCCCCGTACTTCCTTTGGCTTCGGAAGAAGGTTTGGCGGCAACCTGCATGGAAAGCAGCAAGGTACCTGCACAAACAAGGGTTTGTTTCAATAATTTGTTCATCATATTAATAATTTATCAATTTGCCAATTTACTAATGTGTTAATGTGCTTGCGCTATATGCCGCATGGTCATTGGCAAATCAGCACATTATTTACAATTCCAACACATAAACCATTTGCGGTTCTGTTTCCACCTGCTTCTCGCCATCTCCCTGTCGGGTATCCTGTACATAAATATGAAGTTGCTTCTTCATTTTCCATAACTCCGTGTCATGACTGGGTTCCCACGCATTTACGGCAAAATCCGTCAGGTCTTTCACGTGCCATTCACCAAACTGTATGTCTTTGGTATAGTACATGGAAACTTTGCTTCCACGCTCCTGGTCACGGAACAGATAGTACACTTCTCCATTGTCCACCACCATCCGGGGACGGGACATGGGAATCATCTTGGTTCCTCCCCCTTTGAGTGAGAAAGGGGTCTTGCGTTCGGAAACCTGTCGGTTGTGCCAGTTCACGCCATCATGCCAAACGATGCGGTATTGGGGAACATCACTATCGGGATTGCGCCAGTAGGTAGCGATGTACGGATGACCTCCGGCATCCGTACTCATACTGGTCTGGTTTATCAGTTCGGCATTCTGAGGAATACGGCAGGCATATTCGGCATTGCCCAGGCGGATAGGAAGCTCATACTTCTGTCCGTTGGTCTTATACCAGGTTCTACCTCCGTCAAAAGAACGGGCGTAGCATAAGTCATGGTTGGTTTCCACATGCCAGGTTTCACGCCACACCCAAGAAAGATGGATGGTTCCTGATTGGTCCACATACAACTGCCAATAGGCATTCCGCTCGTTTTCTCCATCTACAAGGACATCCTGCACACGCTCCCACTTACGGGATTTCACATCATATCGGTTCATTACCATATTTCCTCTTCCGGAAGCGCCCGAGCGATATACAAAAATGCAAACCGCCATCAGCCAACAAATGAAATTCAGGATAGGTCACATCTTCTTCTTCGTTGCCTATCATCGGCTCTTTATCTCCCAAAAACAAGTGTATCGGGGGCAATGCTGCGGCAATAGTTCAGTTTATGTCCGTGGTGGTCAAAAGAAAGATGAAGATAGCCGTCGCCGTCCACCATCATACTGATAATGTTATGTGCATCTTTTACATGTCCTTTGTATTGGGTACGGTGCAAAATCCATTCCCCAGTGCCCAGACGGCGTTTGCCTAACATCAGCCATCCTTCAGCGTCATAATAAGAAATGTATTGTGTGTTTCCATGCGTCACAATGGAGTTATTACGGAATACAGTAGTATTTACCGAAGTACTGCTAAAGCCTTTCCCCACTTCAACCAGACGTTGGGCACGAACAGAAAAAGCCACACAGCATAATGCGATTAGTAGAAATAAGTTCCTCATAGCAATTCTATTGATAACATTGCAAAAGTAACTGATTTCTGTAATAACACGGGATAATAATTCGGCAGGAAGGAGTCAGAAAACCGGTCAAAACCGATTATTATATCTATTTTTAAAGAAAAATTCAGAGAATAATAAAGAAGAAAGATTCTATGATTACATTTACCATAGAGGCAGACTATGTGAAGGATCATTTCCCAAAGGATCTTTGCCATTCATGTTTCCATGCAGCATATATAGAAATCCCACCTGGGTGGAATGGGCATTTCACCCAGGTGAGAGCGTAGTTCCACCTTTGTGAAATGGCAGTTCCACCCAGGTGGGACAATATACCTATACAGGTGCAAACAGCACATTTACCTAAAATCCGCAACTATCATCCAATACACGATTAAGGGTAGATTTATGAGTCGTTAGTAGTAGCTTTCAGTAAAAAGCAACAGCACAACATCAATATGTAGCCAACATCCCCTTACCCCACGA
>ENA-OQDL01001783-OQDL01001783.1-human-gut-metagenome-genome-assembly--contig:-NODE-1783-length-9939-cov-1.491337_pt1 | contig 9939 bp, 11 predicted proteins | sample MGYA00242782_ERZ504609 | MGnify/ENA primary metagenome ERZ504609 (study PRJEB26092, sample SAMD00036320) | human gut metagenome | host: Homo sapiens | study: EMG produced TPA metagenomics assembly of... | reverse complement strand
GCACTTCGCCGCCCGTAAGAACGTCCTCGAGTACGACGACGTCATGAACCTGCAGCGCGTGGCCATCTACAGTGAGCGCAACGCCATCCTCGACGGCAAAGACATGGACGAGCGCATCCCCGAGATCATCGGCGACGCGGTGGAAGCCGTCGTCGCGGAGAACTGCCCGGCCAAGGTGCCCAGCGACGACTGGGATGCCAAGGCCGTGGAGCTGTGGGCCGCCAACATGACGGGTCGCGACGACTTCAGCGTGGCCGAGGTCGACCACGACGACGACCCCGCCGTGCTGTCCGAAGCGTTGGAAGCGTACTTGGAGGACGTGTTCGCGAGCAAGTCCGAGCAGCTGGGCGAGCCGGTGATGAAGGATGCTGGAGGGCCAGGTCATGCTGCGCATGATCGACACGCGCTGGATGGCGCACCTCCAGGAGATGGACTATCTCAAGGCCGGTATCGGCCTGCGCGCGTTCGGCCAGCGCGACCCGCTGGTGGAGTACAAGAACGAGGCGTACAACGCGTTCCAGAACCTGACTGCGGGCATGTACGAGGATTATCTGCGCACGCTGTTGCGGCTCCAGGTGGCTGTGAAGCAGGAGCAGCCGGCGTTGGCGGAGGACAAGAGCCCGCTCGACGAAAGGTGAGCTACTCGTCTCCCGAGCAGGCTCTCGAGCAGACGGGCGTGGGCGCCGCGCGCAAGCAGGCGGCCGCGGCTCCGCCCAAGTCCGCGGCGGCGCAAGCCCGAGACGTACACGAAGGACAAGGACGATCCCTTCGCCAACGTCGGGCGCAACGAGCCGTGCCCCTGCGGCTCGGGCCTCAAGTACAAGAAGTGTCACGGACGAGATCAATAAGGAATCATGGCTGATAGAGACGCAAAAAAGACTTGGAGAAGGTAGCCCAGCGCGTCGAGGCGGCGCACGGCTACCTGCACATCGACGAGCGCGCGGCGGAGCTGGCGAAGCTCGACGAGGAGATCGCGCAGCCCGGCTTCTGGGACGACGCCTCGCATGCCCAGAGCGTGTCGAAGCAGGCCAGCGTGCTGCGCGACACCATCGCAGAGTACGACGAGGCCGCAGCGTTGTTGGACGATGCGCGCGCGCGTTCGACTTGGCATCGGAGGACGAGCTGTTCGCCGAGGAGGCCTCCGCGGCTCTCGACAAGCTCGACGAGCTGCTGGACGCGCTCGAGATCAGCTCGTGGTTCTCGGAGCGCTTCGACGGCGGCGACGCCATCCTGACGGTGAACCCCGGCTCCGGCGGCCTCGAGGCCCAGGACTGGACCGACATGCTCTACCGCATGTACGTGCGCTACGCCGAGAAGAAGGACTGGAAGGTCACCGTGCTCGACGTGGTCCCGGGCGAGGGCATCGGGCTGGACAAGGCCACCATCCAGATCGAAGGACGCAACGCCTTCGGCATGCTGAAAAGCGAGAGCGGCGTGCACCGCCTCGTGCGCATCAGCCCCACCGACGACAAGAAGCGCCGTCACACCACGTTCGCGGGCGTGGAGGTGCTGCCGGTGCTGCCCGACGACATCGAGGTGGATCTCAACCCCGCCGACGTGCGCGTGGACGTGTACCGCTCCAGCGGCCCCGGCGGCCAGTGCGTCAACACCACCGACTCGGCCGTGCGCCTTACGCACATCCCCACGAACATCGTGGTGACGTGCCAGAACGAGAAGTCCCAGCTGCAGAACAAGGAAGCGGCGTTCCGCGTGCTCAAGGCGAAGCTCTACGAGCGCGAGGAGCAGAAGCGCCAAGAGGAGCTGGCCGAGCTGCGCGGCGACCGCATGGACAACACCTTCGGCAGCCAGATCCGCAACTACGTGCTGTACCCCTACCAGATGGTGAAGGACGTGCGCAGCGGCATCGAGACCGGCAACGTCGACGCCGTGCTGATGGGGAGTTGGATGAGTTCGTAATAGGCTACCACCGTTGGCGAGTATCTCAATGACGGTTGCTGGATGACGGCCGGCTGTGGCGGCGCATCTTGCCTTTCAGAACCCGCGCGGCTTCGCACACGGCCCATCAGGCCGCTTAGCTCAGCCGCGCGGAACCTTCAAGGCAACCTGCACCACCACAGCCAACCTGTTGTTTACATTGTTGAGTTCTAGAAAGGAACAGGCATGACCGAACTTGAACGGCGGGCGAACGAGATGCGCTCCGACATCGTGCGCATGATCGCGGAGGCGGGCAGCGGGCATCCCGGCGGGTCGCTGTCGTGCGCCGACATCCTTGCGGCGCTGTACTTCGGCGGAGTGCTCGATCATGATCCCGAGCGACCCGATTGGGAAGAGCGCGACCGCTTCATCCTGGCGAAGGGCCATGCGGCTCCGGCTTTGTACGCCGTGCTCGCCCAGGCGGGCTACTTCCCCCGCGAGGAGCTGCTCACGCTGCGCAAGCTGGGCACGCGACTGCAGGGCCATCCCGACTCGAACCTCGTGCCGGGCGTCGAGGTGTCCACGGGCTCGCTCGGCCAGGGCCTGTCCGTCGCGGCGGGCGCCGCGGCCGGTCTCAAGCTGGACGGCAAGCCGCAGAGCGTGTTCGCCTTGCTCGGCGACGGCGAATGCCAGGAAGGGCAGGTATGGGAGGCTGCCATGTTCGCGGCGCATCGCAACCTCGACAACCTGGTGGCCGTCGTGGACCGCAACTGCCTGCAGATCGACGGCGACACGGCCGATGTGTGCGATCCGGGCGATCTCGCAGCGAAGTTCCAGGCCTTCGGCTGGGATGCGCGCGAAGTGGACGGCCACGACATGGCCGCGCTCGTGGAGGCGCTCGCTGCGGCGAAGGCCGATCGCGCGGGCAAGCCCCATGCGCTGATCGCGCGCACGGTGAAGGGCAAGGGCGTGTCGTTCATGGAGAACCAGGCGGGTTGGCACGGCAAGGCGCCGAACGCCGAGCAGATGGAGACCGCGCTGGCCGAGCTGGCGGCGCCGAGCGGAGAGGAGTCCAGCCGTGGTTAAGCTGGCGAACGAAGAGCAGTCCCAGGTCAAACGTGCCACGCGCGCCGCATACGGCGCCACGTTGGCCGAGCTGGCGAACGAGGGTTTGCCTGTGGTGGCCGTGGACGCCGATCTGACGGGCTCCACCACCACGAAGAAGCTGGCCGACGCGGGCTTCGCCGACCGTCTGTTCAACTGCGGCATCGCCGAGCAGAACATGATCGATGTGGCGGCAGGTCTCGCGACCACCGGCAACATCGCGTTCACCGGCAGCTTCGCCGTGTTCGGCACCGGTCGCGCCTATGACCAGATCCGCAATACCGTGTGCTACTCCAACCTCAACGTTAAGGTTGCCCCCACGCATGCTGGCATTTCTGTTGGTCCCGATGGCGGTTCTCATCAGATGCTTGAAGACATTTCGCTCATGCGCGGTTTGCCCAATATGCGCGTGTTAGTTCCTGCCGACTATGCTGCTTGCTGTGCCGCAATTCGTTTGGCTGCAGAAACCCCTGGTCCTGTTTATATCCGAATGGGACGTGCTGCTGTTCCAGCAGTATATGCTCCCGATGTTGAGCTCGAGGTTGGTCGTGCCTACGTACTTCGCGAAGGAACCGATGTCACCATCATCGCCTGTGGCGTAGAAATCGCTGAGGCAATGAAGGCTGCTGATGCTCTTGCCGAAAAGGGCATTTCCGCTGAGGTTATCGATGCTTTCTGCGTAAAGCCTCTCGATGCTGAAACCATCCTTGCTTCGTTGAAGAAGACTGGCTGTGCAGTAGTAGCAGAGGAACATTCTATCTACGGTGGCTTGGGCTCTGCTGTAAGCGAACTTGCTGCTGAGCAGTTCCCATGCCCCATTGAATTGGTTGGCGTTCGTGACCGGTTTGGTAAGTCTGGCGAGTTCAACGAACTGCTTACCTACTTTGGACTTGACGCTGATGCCCTTGTTCAAGCTGTGGAAAAGGCTCGTGCTCGAAAGCATGCCTGATATACTCATTTGCAGTCTCAGAATTACACCCTATGAATGGAGCATACTGTGACGAATGAACAGAGTGGGGTTCCAATGGGCAGGCATGCCCAGCAGCCCCCAGTAAATCAGGTTGCGTCTCAGCTTTCGCAGTCGCTTCCTGTAGTGAATATTGAGGAGACCGCTCCTCAGTACACGGGTAATCCGGTTATCACGCTTGACCACGTTACCAAGATCTACGAAGCGCAGCCTAACAATCCTGCGCTGAGCGATATATCGCTGCACATTTTCCCTGGTGAATTTGTGTTCTTGGTAGGTCATTCTGGTTCTGGCAAGTCTACCTTTATCAACTTGCTTATCCGTCAGATCAAGCCCACCAAGGGCAAGATCTATATCGCAGATGAAGACCTTACTCAGATGCGCAATTGGCGTGTCCCGTACCTCCGTCGCAACATTGGTTGCGTTTTCCAGGACTTTAAGCTCCTGCCGAATAAGACGGTTTTCGAAAACGTAGCATTTGCGCTTGAGGTAATTGGCAAGTCGCGTCATGTTATCCGTACACAGGTTCCTGAGGTTCTGCGTTTGGTTGGACTGCAGGACAAAATGAACAAGCGTCCCGATCAGCTTTCTGGCGGCGAACAGCAGCGTGTATCCATTGCGCGTGCTATCGTAAACCGCCCTCCGCTGCTCATTTGCGACGAGCCTACGGGCAATCTTGACCCGCAGAACTCACGCGGCATTATGGACCTGCTCGAGCGAATCAACCGTACGGGCACCACGGTTCTTGTTGCTACGCACGACCGCGAAATGGTCGACAATATGCGTCGTCGCGTAATTGCGCTCGACAAGGGCGTTCTGACCCGCGACCAGGACAGGGGAGTGTACGGTTTCGATGTCTAGTATTTTTTATTTCTTCCGCGAATCGCTTACGGGCTTTACGCGTAACCTTTCCACTACGCTTGGATCAATCATTACGATTTTCCTTTCGTTGCTGATCATTGGCATCTTTTGCATTGCTGGCGCCGTGGTCAACAATGTTGTTGCGTCGGTAGAAAATCAGGTTTCCATTACGGCATACGTAAAGGACGATGCCAGCGATGCCGACATCGAAAAAAGTAATGAAGACTATTGAAGGGTATGACGGCGTAGAGAGTGTTTCCTTCACCACGAAGGACCAGGCTCTTGATAACTTCCGTAAGTCTACCTCTAACCCTGAAATCGTCGATCAACTTGATGGCGATAACCCTCTGCCAGCATCTATCGATGTTCAGCTTGATGATGCTCAGAGCGTACAGAACATTGCATCTGAGATTTTGGCAAACCAGGATTTCGTTGACATTTGCGATAACGCAGATGATCCGACTGATTCTTTTGCAGTACGGTCAGAAGACGGTTGATAAGCTCTTCTCGCTTACTAATGCTATCCGTACCGCAGGTATTGCTCTCATTGCGTTGTTGATCTTCATTGCGTTCATCTTTATCAACAACACCATTCGTTTGGCAATTCTTGCTCGTCGCAAGGAAATCGCCATCATGCGTCTGGTTGGCGCCTCGAATGGCTTCATTCGGGGACCTTTCTTGGCAGAAGGTGCGCTTCATGCTTTGATCGGTGCTTTGCTGGCAATTTTTGTACTTGAGATTGCCCGCAACCTGGTACTTCCTCAAATGGCAGTTGCTCTCCCGTGGTTGCCTATCGGTGTCGATTTTGGCATGTTCCTGCTCATCTACCTGGCTATGTTGGTAGCAGGTTTGGTTATCGGTCTTTTGGGCTCGCTGTTTGCAATGAGCCGTTATTTGAAGGTCTAAAGAAGGGCTGAAATGTTCAAGGAATCGAAGGCACGTTAGTGAACGATTTCAAGAAAACCACTAAGGTGGAATCTTCGAACAAACGAAAATGCAAGCATCGTGAAAGCTTCTCGGTGCTTGCATTTTCATATGCTTGGTTTTTTGCGCGGGCTTCTTCGTCCGCGGAAATACCGATTTGCTTAATGCCATGGGTCTCTCATCTCTTGATGTCGACACGGAAGTGAATCCTGGTCTTACTGTTTCAGGTGATACTTACGATTCTCTTTCGGCTCGTGTGGCTGAAATGGAGGGCATTTTAAAGAAGAGCAGCATGGATGATTATGACCTTGGCCAAGTTACGGCAAAGGTCTTGTCCTCGTATGCTGAGGGTACCGGTGACAGTTTCCTCAAGTATTACGACGAAACAAGCTATCGCGCATACCTGGCAAGCACCAAGAATCCCGAGGCGGGTATTGGTGTGCTCTTTGGCGAAAATGACGGAAAGTGCTTTGCATCGGATGTTTTCGAAGATTCTTCCGCTGCTGCGGCCGGTATCGAAACTGGCGACTATGTGCAATCTATCGATGGCGTATCCAAATCCTCTTGGAGCATTCCCGAAGTGCTCGATGCTCTCTCGCGTTCGGAAGGTGAAAGCGTATACGTTACCTGGAGCCGTCCCTCCCAGAAGCAAGGTGAAAGTGGAACCACGTTTTCAACTACTCTTACGTTTTCTTCCAGTTCGCAGGAAAACGTTACCTGGAGCGTTCACGACGGAGTTTGTACTATTGATATAAAGCAGATCACTTCAGACACGGCCGCTACGGTTTCTTCGGCGATTACCGATTCCTCTTCGCAGGAGCTCAGGCATTTATCCTCGATCTTCGTGATGTTCCCGGTGGCTATCTAACCCAGGCGGTCGGCATTGCTTCGCTGTTTATACCCAGCGGTGTTGTTGCGCAGATTGAAACGGTAAATGGAATCAGCACTCGCAGTGCAGATGGTGACAGCATCACCACTGCACCTTTGGTTGTTATTACCAACGGCCGTACTGCTGGTTGCGCCGAGGTTCTTGTTGCAGCGCTTCAAGAATCCGGCCGTGCTGAAATCGTTGGTGAAAAGACTCAGGGAAAAGGGTCCGTTCAGGCAATGCAGCCGCTCTCGTTCGGTGGAGCCATTCGTTATACTGCGGCATTCTATTTGACTCCCAGCGGCCGCCAGATTGATGGCAACGGAATTAGTCCCAATGTAGAAACATCGAATGTATCTATGCAGGAATCGGTTGCCTTCGATTCGGCGCGTTCCCAGATCTCATAAGGGCGGAAATGGTACGACGTAGTTCTAAGGCGCGCAGACATCCTAAAGCAAAGCCTCAAGGCATTCTTGAGTTGAACGCTCAGGGGTTCGGTTTCGTTAAGACAGCTGAGGGAGAATTCTTTATTCCCGCTTCAAAGGTCAACGGTGCGTTTCCCGGCGACCTTGTTGAGATTTCGCGTCTTTCTGGGCAATCTCCTGACAGGCATTACTTTGAGGCTTCCCGCAAACCCTCTGCTCGTGTTGCGCGTGTTATCATGCGTGCACGCGATACCCTTATTGGTCGCTATGAGGTTGCTGAGCCATTTGGTGTTGTGGTGCCTGAAGATCCTTCTGTCCCTTGTGATATTTTTACGCTCAGAAGCGATGCGCCTCATGTTAATGATGGTGATTTGGTCGAGGTTCGCATCATCGAGTTTCCTACGCGAAATTCTGCTGCTACGGGCACCGTTGTACGTGTTCTTGGCTCGGAATCAGATACCGATATTGCTATCGACCTGATTATTGCTGAGCATCAATTCGAAACCGAGTTTTCTCCGGCTGCCCTTGAGGAGGCTGAACACTGTTCGCTTGATGCTTCTCTTGCTACGGTGCAGGGTTATCGCGATTTACGCGATGAGTTTATCTTTACCATCGATCCTGTTGATGCTCGAGATTTTTGACGATGCGATTTCCCTTGAGCGCAAGGATGGCAACTTTGTGCTTGGTGTGCATATCGCTGATGTGTCTCGATTTGTTGCCTATGACTCATCGCTCGATATGGATGCACGGAGACGCGCAACCTCGGTGTATTTGGTGGACCGAGTTCTTCCTATGTTACCGGAGAAACTGAGCAATGGACTGTGCTCCTTGATGCCTGAAGTGGATCGCTGCACCATCAGTGTTAAGGTCGAATTGTCTCCTGGTGGCTCAGTGCTTTCGTACGAGGTTTTTCCCTCTGTTATTCGCTCTAAAGCGCGTCTGTCATACGATCAGGCTCAGGCGATCCTTGAGGCGTCCAACCGCTCTCGTTCTGTGGGGCAATGTATGCAAGCTCTTGCTGAATGTGAAATGCCGTATGGGGCAAAGGCTTTGTCTGACGAAACGGTCCATGCCCTCATTGACCGCGTGCCAAAGCTTGGCACATTGGCAAAGGCTCTGTTTTCTCGTCGTAAAAAAAAGATGGCTGCATGGATTTTGACAGGGTCGAGGCAAAAGCTAAGCTTGATGGGGAAGGGCATCCTCTAGAAATCACCTATCGTCGCCGAACTGCTGCGACTGAGCTTATAGAAGAAGCTATGATCTTGGCCAATAGCCTTGTTGCTCAGTGGCTTACCGAAATTGGATTGCCCTGTGTGTACCGAGTGCATGATGCCCCTGATGGAGATGCATTGCGCGTGCTATACGAAGTTCTTCAGGAATCCTCATTGTTTTCGGATGTGAACAAGCGCCTTTTCTGCGACGGCAATCCTCATGCTTTGCAGGATGTATTAGCCCGCGTGCAGGGAACGCCTCAACAAGAGTTGGTGAATGTGCTGCTGCTTCGCGCGATGAAGCGAGCCGTTTATCGCACCGAGTTGAGCGATCATTATGGCTTGGCTCTGCAAACGTATTGTCATTTCACCAGTCCAATTCGTAGATATCCTGATTTGCTGGTGCATCGAATGCTTAAAGAGGCATTTTTCGGTCACAGCGCAACCTATGAGGCGCAACGTAATTCGCTTGCATGGATGGCTGAGCATTCGTCTCATATGGAGCGCGAAGCGGAAAAAGCCGCTCGGCAGTCTCAGCTCACTAAGATCATTGAGTATCTTGAGCGGTTTACAGGGCAAACTTTTACTGGTGTTGTTTCTTCGGTTTCTACCTTTGGCCTTATGGTTCGTTTGGAATGCACGGCAACGGGCTCTCTTGCCATCGAGGATCTTGGTGAAGAGTATTTTTCGTATGATCCTGAAAGGCAAATGCTCAACGGTGCATCAACGGGTGTTCGTTATCGTCTTGGACAAACAATTCAGGTTGTTCTTGTTTCCGCGAAGCCTCGTGAACGCAGATTGCGTTTCAAGCTTGCCACTTCGTATGAGTAATGCTTGTACTATGACTGCATCGCAATTGATTTCCTGGTGCGGGGTATAATTCTTCAGTATTCGAATTGTTACTACTGGGCTTGCGCCCCTTAAGAATCGTAGGTCTCTTATGGCTAAACTTGCAGACAAAATGTATTTGAAGCGTTTGCTTGAAACGCCTTCTGTCACAGGCATGGAATCTTTGGTTGCTAGCTTGGTTCGTGAGCGGCTGGCCGAATGCGCCGATGTGATTGAGACCGACGTTATGGGATCGGTCCATGCTCGTCTACTGGGCAACGGTTCAGCTCCCTCGGTGATGATTGCCGCCCATATGGACGAAGTCGGCCTTATGGTAAAAAGCATCGACTCCCAGGGTTTTCTTCGTGTTGTTCCCGTTGGGGGTGTTGATGCGGCTATCTTGCCGGGTCTTCGCGTTGATGTGCATACTTCGCAGGGTATCCTGCGTGGCGTGGTGGGTCGCAAGCCTATTCACCTTATCGAATCCGACGAGCGAACCAAGGTGACTCCCATCAGCGGACTTTTCATCGACCTAGGGCTTCCGCCGCGTAAGGTGCGTGAAGTGGTTCGCGTTGGGGACGTCATTACGTATGGCGTTGGTTTCGAGAAATATGGTAAGGGGATGGCCGTTTCACGAGCTTTCGATGACAAAGCGGGCGTGTACGTGATTACGCGTGTCATGGAGGAACTTAAGCGTGCCGACGGCTCGCAAGGCGATTATATTTGTGCTGCTACCGTTCAGGAAGAAATTGGATCTCGGGGGGCAAATACGTCCGCTTTTAGCATCAAACCTGATGTCGCCATCGCTCTCGATGTGACTCACGCAACCGATTATCCGGGTATCGATACCGACAAGTATGGTTCGGTGTCCTGCGG
>ENA-OQDL01001782-OQDL01001782.1-human-gut-metagenome-genome-assembly--contig:-NODE-1782-length-9945-cov-5.072316_pt1 | contig 9945 bp, 7 predicted proteins | sample MGYA00242782_ERZ504609 | MGnify/ENA primary metagenome ERZ504609 (study PRJEB26092, sample SAMD00036320) | human gut metagenome | host: Homo sapiens | study: EMG produced TPA metagenomics assembly of the... | reverse complement strand
GATACCATTCATCAGGTGAACCGTGCATAACAGGTATATAAAATATTTCGTCTTTCTTCTGTTTACAGCAGATCTGGTCTTATCCGCTATTTTCCTGAAAAATGATCACAGGGATATAGAAAAAATATTTTCACTTCCTGCACTTTCAAAAGTTGCCGGCCAGCCCGGGTATATAGCCCTCACTTTTGATGATGGTCCGGACCGGAAATGTACCCCGCTTCTTTTAGACGGACTGAAAGAACGGGGAGTCCATGCTACCTTTTTTCTTATGGGAAGCAATATAGAAGGAAAAGAAGATATTGTAAAGCGTATGAGCGAAGAAGGACATCTTATTGGCAATCACAGTTATGAACATATCCAGCTGACAAAAGCGGGAGCGGAGGCAGTCTGTGAAGCAGTAGAACATACCCAGGAACAGATCGAAGCCATTACCGGAAAGCGCCCGGAATATATACGTCCGCCCTATGGTGACTGGAACGAAGAACTGGAAGAAGAGATTGGAATGAGCCCGGTCCTCTGGTCTGTAGACTCTTTAGACTGGAAACTAAAAGATAAAGGAAAGATCGTCCGGCGGGTCTTGAAAGATGTAAAAGATGGGGATATTATATTAATGCATGATATATTTCCTTCCTCTGTAGAGGCAGCCCTGGAGCTGATCGATATACTGCAGAAGGAAGGTTATGTTTTTGTAACGGCTGATGAATTGTTGATCGAATGAGATCAAAAGAAAAATGGAGAAATTAAATGGATCTATTTGATTATATGAGAGAAAATACGATGGAGAAGGAGTCTCCTCTGGCTTCCAGACTTCGTCCGCGCACACTGGATGAGGTAGTGGGGCAGCAGCATATCATTGGAAAAGATAAGCTGCTCTACCGGGCGATCAAGGCGGATAAACTGGGATCTGTGATCTTCTATGGACCTCCGGGAACAGGAAAAACCACCCTTGCCAAGGTGATCGCAAACACCACTCAGGCAGATTTTAAGCAGATCAATGCCACTGTGGCAGGTAAAAAAGACATGGAAGAAGTGGTCACAGAGGCAAAAAACAATATGGGAATGTATGGACGGCGGACCATTCTTTTTGTAGATGAGATCCACCGTTTTAATAAGGGCCAGCAGGATTATCTTCTTCCTTTTGTAGAAGACGGTACACTGACACTGATCGGTGCTACTACGGAAAATCCTTATTTTGAGGTAAACGGGGCGCTTCTTTCCAGATCCCGTATTTTTGAGTTAAAGCCACTGGAGAAAGATGACATTAAACAGCTGATCTACCGGGCGGTAACCGACTCAGAACGTGGAATGGGAACTTACCGGGTAAAGATCGAGGAAGATGCCGCAGATTTTCTGGCAGATACAGCCAATGGGGACGCCAGAGCAGCCTTAAATGCAGTAGAACTGGGAGTTCTCACGACAGAACGCAGCGAAGACGGATTGATACATATTGACCTTGCTGCTGCCCAGGAATGTATCCAGAAACGGGCCGTGCGTTATGACAAAGATGGAGACAACCACTATGATACCATCTCTGCTTTTATTAAAAGTATGCGGGGATCTGACCCGGATGCGGCCGTGTATTATCTGGCACGTATGCTGTATGCAGGAGAAGATATTAAATTTATTGCCCGCCGTATTATGATCTGTGCTTCTGAAGACGTTGGAAATGCAGATCCACAGGCGTTAAATGTAGCAGTAAGCGCAGCTCTTGCAGCAGAGCGCATTGGACTTCCGGAAGCTCAGATCATCCTTTCCCAGGCAGCTTCCTATGTGGCATGTGCCCCTAAAAGCAATGCAGCCTATGTTGCCATACAGAATGCCATGGAAAATGTAAAGACCACCCGTACCATGCCGGTGCCGGTACATCTTCAGGACCGTCATTACAAAGGTGCAGCGAAATTAGGACATGGTGAAGGCTATAAATATGCCCATGATTACCCGAAACATTATGTTAAGCAGCAGTATCTTCCAGATGGAATGGAGGGTACAGTATTCTATGAACCATCAGATAATGGCTATGAAAAGCAGATAAAAGCCCATATGAAATGGTTGAAAGATTAACAATGGCAATGTATAAATAAAAATGATAAAAATAATTTTACGTGGATCCCAAGGCAGAAATTCTCACTCTGCCTGTCGGATCTGTCTATAAAAGGAACTTCCCAAAATCTGGAAAAATCCCGTATTTTACAAAGACAGGCAAACTGAATAATTCAGATAACAGATGCATAATAGATAGGAGAGTAGTATGCGCGAAAAATTAGAGACAAGGTCCCTTGCCGAACTGAAAGAGATGGCAAAAAATGTGGGACTGAAAGGGATCAGCGGCCTTCGTAAGGCAGAGCTTATTGACCTTTTATGTGCCCAGGAAGAGAAAAGTCAGAAAAACACAGCAGAAACAGTAACAGTGAAACCTCACAGCAGCCGTGTAAATGCTGAGAAAACAGTGCGGGAGAAACCAGTCCAGGAAACCCGCAGTCAGGAGACCCGCCCACAGGAGAACCGGGTGCAGGAAAGTCGTGTGCAGGAAAATCGCAGCCAGGAAAACCGTGTGCAGGAGACCCGCCCACAGGAAAACAGATATCAGGAAAAGCGTTCCCAGGACAACCGGAATAATCAGAGAAATAACCGTACATACGAAAGATTTAACCAGACCCGTCCGCAGATCCGTACATATGGGAACAACAATTATAACAATAACAACAATAGTTACAGCACTCCGGCAGCTGCCCCTGTTCAGCAGGCGGTTCCCGTCAGCCAGACTTATTCTACCCAGAACCAGACTTATGTCCAGAATGTGGACAACCAGGAGCGTGTGGCAAGACCGGAATACAGAAATGACGCCATGGGACTTTCCACACAGGATATGGCAGAATTAGACAGCGGCATTGAGGCAAACGGTATCTTAGAGGTTATGCCGGACGGTTTCGGCTTTATCCGCTGTGAAAACTTCCTTCCAGGTGAAAATGATGTCTATGTTGCACCATCCCAGATCCGCCGTTTCAACTTAAAGACCGGTGATATCATTGTGGGAAACAGAAGAGTAAAAGCAGCTACAGAAAAATTCGCTGCACTTCTCTATATTAAAACAGTGAACGGCTATCCATTAAGTGCTACTGAGACAAGACCAAACTTTGAGGATCTGACCCCGATCTTCCCAAATCAGCGTCTCCACATGGAAAATCCAAGAGAGAAAACTTCTGTTGCCATGCGAGTATTAGACCTGCTGGCACCCATCGGTAAAGGACAGCGTGGTATGATCGTTTCCCCGCCAAAAGCTGGTAAGACCACTCTCTTAAAACAGGTGGCAAAAGCTATTACCACCAATCATCCGGACATGCATCTGATGATCCTTTTGATCGATGAGCGTCCTGAGGAAGTAACTGACATCAAAGAAGCCATTGTAGGGCCAAATGTAGAAGTTATCTATTCCACCTTTGATGAGCTTCCGGAGCGCCACAAACGTGTATCTGAAATGGTTATTGAACGTGCAAAACGTCTGGTAGAACATGGAAGAGATGTTATCATCCTTTTAGACAGTATCACCCGTCTGGCAAGAGCTTACAATCTGACCGTTGCCCCAAGCGGCCGTACCCTTTCCGGTGGTCTTGATCCGGCAGCACTGCATATGCCAAAGCGTTTCTTCGGTGCTGCAAGAAATATGCGTGAAAAGGGCAGTCTGACCATTCTTGCAACAGCATTGGTAGATACAGGAAGCCGTATGGATGATGTGGTTTACGAGGAATTTAAGGGTACCGGCAACATGGAACTGGTGCTGGACCGTAAACTGTCTGAAAAACGTATCTTCCCGGCTATTGACATTTTAAAATCCGGTACCAGAAGAGATGATCTGCTCCTTACAAAAGAAGAGGCAGAGGCAGTAGATATTATCCGCAAAGCCACCAATTCCTTAAAGCCGGATGAGGCAGTAGAGAAGATCTTAGATCTCTTTTCAAAGACCAGAAATAACCGTGAATTTGTAGAGATGGTAAAGAAGATTCGCTTCTTCTAAGACTTCCTTTTTCTGACATGATATAGTATAATTAAAAGCATGAATCAGGGGGCTGTCAAAAGACCTTTTGACTCCAAAATTTAATTTAGGAGGGAGTATGTTATAATGAAAGATTACATGAAGATATACCAGGAATGGTTATCAAATCCTTACTTTGATGAGGCTACAAAGGAAGAACTGCGCGCCATTGAGGGCAATGAAAACGAGATCAAAGAGCGTTTCTATATGGACCTTGAGTTCGGAACCGCTGGTTTAAGAGGTATCATCGGCGCAGGTATCAACCGTATGAATATTTACGTTGTAAGACGTGCTACCCAGGGACTTGCAAATTATATTATCAAGCAGGGAGCAGCTAACAAGGGCGTAGCAATTGCATACGACTCCCGTCATATGTCCCCGGAATTTGCTATGGAAGCAGCTATGACTTTAGCAGCAAACGGTATCAAGGCATATAAGTTTGAATCCCTTCGTCCAACACCGGAATTGTCCTTTGCAGTACGTGAGTTGGGCTGCGTAGCAGGTATCAATATCACTGCAAGCCACAACCCGCCGGAATACAATGGTTACAAGGTATACTGGGAAGATGGCGCACAGTTTACACCTCCTCATGATAAAGGTGTTACAGAAGAAGTTCTGGCAATCGAAGATCTGTCTACAGTAAAGACTACAGATGAGGCTTCTGCAACAGCAGCAGGTCTGTATCAGGTAATTGGACAGGAGATTGATGATAAATACATCGCTCAGGTAAAGGCTCAGGTAGTAAACCAGAAGGCCATTGATGAGATGCAGGATCAGATCACTATCGTATACACACCTCTTCACGGAACAGGAAATATCCCTGCAAGAAGAGTTATGAAAGAGATCGGATTTACCCATGTATACGTAGTTCCGGAGCAGGAACTGCCAAATGGCGATTTCCCAACTGTAAGCTATCCAAACCCGGAAGCAAAAGAAGCATTTGAACTGGGCTTAAAGCTGGCAAAAGAGAAAGATGCAGACCTGGTACTGGCAACTGACCCGGATGCAGACCGTCTTGGTGTATATGTAAAAGATACCAAGTCCGGCGAATATATTCCACTGACTGGAAATATGTCCGGATCCCTTCTGTGTGAGTACGTACTCAGCCAGAAGCAGGCAGCTGGAAAGATCCCGGCAGACGGACAGGTTGTTAAATCCATCGTTTCCACCAACCTGATCGATGCAGTAGCAAAATCATACGGCGCAGAACTGATCGAGGTTCTGACCGGATTTAAGTGGATCGGAAAGCAGATCTTAAAGAATGAGACTACCGGACATGGTACATACCTTTTCGGAATGGAAGAGAGCTATGGATGCCTGATCGGAACCTATGCCCGTGATAAGGACGCTATTTCCGCAACAGCCGCTCTCTGCGAGGCAGCTGCATACTACAAGCAGAAAGGCATGACCTTATGGGATGCAATGATCGCTATGTATGAGAAATACGGCTACTATAAAGATGCTGTAAAGGCAATCGGTTTATCCGGTATTGAAGGACTTGCAAAGATCCAGTCCATTATGGAGACACTGAGAAATAATACTCCAACCGAAGTTGGCGGCTACAAAGTAACCTCCGCAAGAGACTACAAGTTAGACACCATCAAAAATATGGCAACCGGCGAAGTAAAGCCTACCGGACTTCCTTCTTCCAACGTTCTCTACTATGACCTGGAAGACGGCGCATGGATCTGCGTAAGACCATCCGGCACCGAACCAAAGATCAAATTCTACTTCGGCGTAAAGGGAACTTCCCTGAAAGACGCAGAAGAGAAAGAGAATGCACTTGGCGCAGCTGTAATGGCTATGGTTGATAAGATGATGTAATGAGTCCAAAAGAAATCTTCGAATGCGTCACAGGCGCATTCTCGATATGCATGGCAAAACAAGCGGCTGCGAAGCAGACATTTGTTTTTCTTGGACCATTAACGAATGAACCGTCTGCGTAAGCAGACAGTAGAGCGCGTCAGCGCGGGGTTCATGAGTGGATACCTGGCAAACGTAAACACCCCTGGGAAAGAAAATTTCAATCCCAGGGGTGTTTTTATGTTTGCTCTGCCAAGACATCTCCCCGCCATCGGCGGGAAGATAATACCCAGCATATATCCCCGCATCAGCGGGGACATAAACGCTTACTATTTATTTCTCTTCTCAGCCGCTTCCCTCAATTCCTTCAAAGCCGCTGCAAACTTCATAGAAGATGCAGATGGATTTCCACGTAAAATACTTCTGCGGTAGAAATTCATATGTTTCATCATATCCTGACGTTTCTTTGTTAATTCCGTCATACGGCTGCTCATTGCTGCGATACGTTCATTACGGCTGGCAGTCATAGCAGCTTTTACATTCTTGGCAGCTTCGATCTTTGCAGCCGCCTCTTCACGGTACTGAGCTGCTTTCTCATCTGCATGTTCCTTTAACTGAGCCGCTTTTAATGCAGTCTCAAGCCGCAGTTTTGCCGCCCGCTCCGTTGTCTCATATTTTAACTGGGCTGCACGTTCTGCAGTTTCATTTCGCAGCTGCGCAGCTTTACCGGCTGCTTCCACACGCAAAGTTTCCAGCTTCACAGCCGTATCTTCCTTTGCTTCTTCCAGTTTCTGTTCTGTTTCTGCCTTCAATAATGCCAGCTGAACCTGAACATCGTCCAGTTCTGCCTTCATCTTTGTCATGGCATCAAGCACCCTGGCAAGATCCAGGGCAGTACGTACAGATTCTGCAGTATCAATAATGAAAACCACTGTGATCACAGACAAACATGGGATGCCGATCATAGTTGGAACATGAAGCACCCATCGTTCAATGGGCTTGTGGATCACCTCAGTAAGAAAAATCGTCAAAAATCCCCATGCAACAGAAGAGGACAGACAGATATATCCGTTTAAATTAAAACGCTGGTTGCTGTAATCCCAGTATTTCATTTTAAACAGCCGCTCCATTCCCCAACCCGTCACATATTCCAGGATCGTAGCACCGATTACACCGGAGATGTAAACCATGACCAGACTGCTCTTAAATGGAAGAGATACCCACAGCATCATCACAGCTCCCGTACCATAAAGAGGAAGCATGGGAAGTCGCAGAAAGCCGCGGTTTACAAAACGGTGCTGTTTCAAAGATACATAGGTAGACTCAAAGATCCATCCGAAAAAGCAATATATATAGAAGAAACTCAGCCATTGATACCAGGTGTATTCGTACATAGGTTGTCCATCCTTTGTTTTAATGATATGATACCAGGGTCAAAAGGTCGGAAATCCGACGCAAGCTTGCTTGCAGGAGGATTTTTGAACTTGGGACCCGCCAAAAACATGAGTAAGGAGCCATTTTTTGAAGAAAAATGAGCGGATTACGAATCAACATCATGATATGAGTATACCATATTTCTTTTACCTGTACTACCACTTCACTACCCGGTCGATCAATTTTTGCTGCTCTTCTGAAGACCGGGTCAGATAGATCCGCGTAGTCTCAATACTTTCATGTCCCATCAGATCTGCCAGCAGGGAAATATCATTAAACTTCTCCAGAAAATTCTTTGCAAACCGGTGCCTGAAAGAGTGAGGATAAACCTGTTCAGAAGGGATCTTATACCGTTTTGCCAGTACCTTTAACTGGGAACGGATACCTCTGGCAGTGATCACCTGTCCATTTCTCCCTGTAAAAATATAACCGGAAACGATGTCACGCCTTTTCAGCCATATTTCCGCTTCCTCACAAAGAGCAGCAGGAAAATAAATACGCCTCATTTTACCGCCTTTTGAGTACAGATCCATCATCCCCAGTTTTACATGCTCCGTCTTTATTTCAAAAGTTCGCTGACCCGCATTCCCGTTGCTCCTAAAAAACGTACTACAAAATACCAGAACCAGTTTTCATCCTTCTTCAGCTTCTTTTTTAGTATCTCATAGTTTCTTTTAGATATTACATTGTCAATAAAAGTCTTCTGCTGGTATTTTACGGCAGGAAGTTTAAAGGATGAAATTTCCATATATTGTAAATATTGGTTCATGCCATGGATATGTACATTTACAGTAGCAGGACGGTAATGTTCTAAAAGCCATGCTTTATGAGCCTGAAGGTTTTCAGGGTCAATGGTATCAGAATGGGAGAAAAAGTGGCGGACAGCCAGAAGATAAATACGGATCGTATTATCAGAAGCTCCTTTGCGGAGCAGGAAATCCTTAAAAGGGGTCAGTTCCAGGTCGTTGGATAGTGTATTTTCAGATCCGTTTTCTTTAAACCTGGTATTATCTGAGGGAAAAATAAATGTAGTTTCCATACAATACACCCCCTGCAGCTACCAGTTTACAACCTGATTAACAATATGGTACTGTTCCCGGCTGCTGCGCCGCAGGTAGATCCGGGTGGTTTCAATGCTGTCATGTCCTAAAAGATCCGATAACAGGGCAATATCCGGACACACTTCAATAAAATTCTTTGCAAACCGGTGCCTGAAAGAATGAGGATACATAACATCCGGGTCAATGTCGTACCTTGCTGCAAAAACCTTTAACTGGAAACGGATCCCGGAAGCAGATAAGGGAGCTCCAAACCGGTTTAAAAATAAGATCCCATCCGGACGCTGGGAAAACCCGGGCCATTCCTCAAATGCCTTTCGCAAAACAGCCGGAATGTAAACCCTGCGCAGCTTATTCCCTTTAGAATAAATATCCCGGTATCCCTTTTTTACATCTTCAACATCAAACAATACCAATTCGCTGATACGCACCCCGGTAGCAGCCATAAGCCGTATAAGAAAATAATAATTATATTCCCCATCTTCCCATAAGCGCTGCTTTGAAAAACTCATAATCTGCCTGACTGATGATCTGTTCCAAAAATCCTTTCTGCTGCACATGTACCATAGAGACCGGACACAGGGAGCTTTCCCTGTAACGTACAAAACAGTTCATGGCACGAAGCCGCAGATTGACGGTCTGTGGTTTATAACGTTCAATGAGAAATACTTTATAAAGCTGCAGATTTTTATCCGTCAGCTGGGAATACAGCCCGTAAAACTGCTTCAAAGCATAACAATAAGCGGTGATCGTCCGTTCCGACATATTTCGTTCCAATAAATATTTACGAAATTGTGTTTGTGCCCGTTTCCCTGAAATTCCCGCACTATTACCTGTAGTTGTCATCTGTTCTTTCATTAAAATATCCTCCTTAAGTGAAATAATGTCCTCTCGGAGTCTTTCCTGCACCTGCCTTTGTGGCCGGTTTTCCGCCAGTCGCACCCGGATTTCATCACCGTACGCACCGCGTACGCCTCAGAAATTTGGGCACAACTGACAAAAAATCTTCTCACAAAACCAGGCACAGAAAGATTCCGGGAGAACATAAATATATTCATGCAGAAAACCTACATTACAATCTTAGTACATCGTTTTCAAAATAACTATACCACTCACTTGTCTGCGGATCTGCTCACACAGGTCTAAAAGCCTCAGTGTATCTCGCTGTTCTTCAGTAGATTTTGTCAGGTGGATCCGCGAGGTTTCAATGCTTTCATGTCTAATTAGATTAGTAGACAGTTGGGAAAATTGAGGATTTTCTTGACATAATTCTCCCCTCACTATATAATGATAATATCAGACAGACAACAGTGTGTGTTTGTCCAGACGTTGAAGGATAGCAGCGTACCGGAAAGCCTTGCTATACGGAGTCTTTAAAAGGGGTTGTGCAGTGAAACCTCAAACCGGAGTAGGTCAATGAACCGAATGAAAATGCTCAAAACCGTCTTGTTTATACAGGGCGGTTTTCTTTTACTTTATAGGAAAGACCGCCTCCGGCGCTCTTTTGAATTAAAAATGCCCGCCGGTAGGCGGGCAACACAAATAGACGATCTAGGGATTAAAAAAGATAAAAACCTTCCTCACCAAATTCTTCATCAAGATCGTCATCATTTAGAAAAT
>ENA-OQDL01001781-OQDL01001781.1-human-gut-metagenome-genome-assembly--contig:-NODE-1781-length-9952-cov-2.381883_pt1 | contig 9952 bp, 9 predicted proteins | sample MGYA00242782_ERZ504609 | MGnify/ENA primary metagenome ERZ504609 (study PRJEB26092, sample SAMD00036320) | human gut metagenome | host: Homo sapiens | study: EMG produced TPA metagenomics assembly of the... | reverse complement strand
GGATAGGCCAAAGACAGTGCTTAAGGATGGCGACAATGTAGAGTTCCTTTACTTTATGGGAGGTGGATGCTAATGGCAATGACTGATGAGCAGATCGAGCGCTATTCACGCCACATTATCCTTAATGTTTCATTGCTGCGCTGCGCAAACGCGGTCTATGCGTTTTGAGCGCAGCGGTAGAGGGGGACAAACGTCCGGGCAAAGCTCCCTTTGCGGGTGTCGTATTTTGTCTTATCCGGCAGCCACGGCAAAAAGCAAGCCGCCTTGTGCTGTGGGGATGGCACCAGCCGCCCTTGTGGGAGGTGCTTCATCTTCTCCTGCACTCCCTCCTTCTTTTGACATTCCTTTGACCGTAACAGGGGGATGCATCGATTTTGCACTCATTTGTCCGCGTGCGTCCAGCAGCGTCCGGCTCACCACAGAGCTTGCCGTCTTGGAAAGTGCCAGCCCCCATCTTCCTGTTCCAGCTCCCGGATAGCATTGGTCCGGCTGGCTGAGAAATATAGAACTGCTGCACTGCATGGCTGATGGTGCCGGTGCCGGCAACAGCCGTGACATAGCGGAGTTGTTGAAGGGTCACGGCAGTTTCCTTTCGGCGTGCTTTTTTCTATCCTACCGCAGAGCCGCCAAAAACGCAACGTATTTTCTTCTTTGAAATACCAAACGAACATTGTCGGCATATCCAAGATACGTTTTACCCGCCCTGCAATTTCCCTTATAATAGCACCGCAGTCTTGAAACGGCTGCAACATTCCCATATCACAAAGGAGGCTTTCCGGTATGGGACAACGGCAAAGTGAGATCATCAAAAATCACATGGAAGTCTACTGGCACGACTATGCGTCGGCCAGCAAGGACGTCCCCATTACCGAGGCGGGGCTTGTGGAAAAAGCCTCCGTCATTGGACGCACCGGGCTGATGCTGCTGGAATGCGGCACCGGCGCATGGCGTGTCCGAAGCTCCATGAACACCCTTTCGCGGGAGCTGGGAGTCACAACAACAGCGGACATCGGCCTGTTGTCCATTGAGTTCACCTGCTTTGACGGTGACCAGTGTTATACCCAGTCACTCTGTCTGACAAATACGGGCGTGAATACCTCCCGGCTGAACCGACTGGAGCATTTCGTCAACGACTTCGACCGGGAAGGAAAATTTATGACCGGCGAAGAACTGCACAGCCACCTCGATGAGATCGAGCGCATCCACGGCTTGTATTCGCCCATCGCACTAGGCTTTGCAGCTGCACTGGCCTGCGGCTGCTTCACCTTTCTGCTTGGCGGCGGCATTGTGGAAATGCTGTGTGCCTTCTGCGGTGCAGGCATCGGCAACTTTGTACGGTGCAAGCTGACAAAGCACCATTTCACCCTGTTTCTGGGCATTACGGCGTCGGTCTGTTCAGCAAGCCTCGTGTATGCCATTCTGCTGAAGCTGGCAGAGGTGCTGTTTGCCGTATCGGCGCAGCACGAGGCGGGGTATATCTGCTCCATGCTCTTCATCATTCCGGGCTTTCCGTTCATTACCAGTGGCATCGACCTTGCCAAGCTGGATATGCGCTCCGGGCTGGAACGTCTGGCCTACGCCATCCTCATCATTCTGGTGGCAACCATGACGGCTTGGATCATGGCACTGCTGCTACATTTGCAGCCGGTGCAGTTTCCTGCCCTGAGCCTGACACTCCCGGAAGAGATCGTGTTCCGGCTGCTGGCAAGTTTTGGCGGTGTGTTCGGCTTTTCGCTCATGTTCAACAGTCCCCGGAACCTGGCAGTCTGCGCCGCCCTTATCGGTGCGGTAACGAACACGTTCCGGCTGGAGCTGGTGAGCCTTGCGGGCTTTCCGCCCGCTATTGCAGCGTTTCTGGGTGCACTGCTGTCCGGATTGCTGGCCTCCTGCCTGAAGAGCGCCGTCGGTTATCCCCGCATCTCCGTCACCGTGCCGTCCATCGTTATCATGGTACCGGGACTGTATTTCTACCGTGCCATCTATAATCTGGGCATCCTGTCTCTGATGGACTCCGCCACATGGTTTGCAGATGCCATTCTCATCATCGTGGCACTGCCGTTAGGGCTGATCTTCGCCCGTATTGTCACTGACAAGACTTTCCGTTATTGCACCTGATGTGCAGCATTTCCATTCTCCCATATACGGCAAAACGCAGCGAATCTTTTAACGGTTCGCTGCGTTTTGTTTTGCTGTGATGCACTTATAAAGGGAGTTCGTTTACAGGGCGTTTACTCGCCGTAAACGATCTTGGTAGCAGTTTCCACATGGCGTTCCAGCCGGTCGGCAAAGTGTTCCAGCGGCAGAAAAACGCCAAGTTCATCGTAGCGGGTTCCGCCGTCCTTGAGCGTATCCTGTCCATAGTAGACCACGGAACGGGGCAGTGCGTGCTGCAGCTTCATCTGGATATCCCAGACGGTGGAGTAGGCCTCCGCTTCCGTCACCTTCTGCTTCACGGTGTCCGGCAGTTCGTAGATCAGCAGCAGCCCCAAATGCTGGTTGTAGTGGTACTCCACCACATCCATCGATCCTTCATCGTAGCCGTGATACTTGCAGTAGCCGCTGGCAAGGTACATTTTTACCTTTTCCTGCTTCTGGAACACCCGGATGAACCGGTCATATACTTTGCTGCTCACGGCAAATTTGTTGTTCGGCAAAAGAACGCCGGCATCATCCGTCAGGATCACCGGGTTCGGCTGACCATCGGCGTTGAATTTGAACGGGATCAGGGCAGCGTTCCGTAGCAGGTCAAACATACTGTGCTGGCAGATCGCCATCAGAAAGGCAGACAGATCCTTGTTCTCGTAGGCATTGAACAGCGCTGCGGCAAACTGCTGTGCACTCACGGTCGGCGCATCCAGTACGTCTGCCATGTCCAGCGAGTCGTTGAAGGTATCCATCAGGCGTCGGCAGGCTTCTGGATTTTTCAGGATCTCCCCGAACAGTGCCTCTGCCTTTTCTTCTCTTGAAAATATCGTTGCCATCAAAAAAACCCTCTTTCTGTTTATTTCCAACTACCTATTATAGATTCATAATGCCCCGCTGTGAAATACTGCTTTCATATTGCTGCTATATGCAGAACACTTTTTACACATTTTCCAAGTGACCGTATAACGGACACTGCAATCATGAAATTGCACGAGGGAAATCGAAAAGTATATAAGTTGGTTTGAACGGAGGCAGTTCCTATGTCTGAGGTCAAAAAGGTCGTGCTGGCATATTCCGACGGTCTGGACACATCGATTATCATCCCGTGGCTGAAAGAGCACTATAACAACTGCGAAGTCATTGCTATGTGCGGCAATGTGGGGCAGAAGGGTGAGCTGGAAGGCTTGGAAGAGCGTGCCAAGGCAAGCGGCGCATCCAAGCTGTACATCGAAGACCTGACCGATGAATTTGTGGAGGATTACGTCATTCCCACCATGCAGGCCGGGGCAGATTACGAGGGTTATCTGCTGGGCACCAGCTTTGCCCGCCCCATTTTGGCAAAACGCGTGGTGGAGATTGCCCGCGCCGAGGGTGCGGATGCGGTCTGCCACGGCAGCACCGGCAAAGGCAACGATCAGGTGCGCTTTGAACTGGCCATCATGCACTTTGCACCCGACCTGAAGATCATCACCCCGTGGCGCGAGTGGGACATCCAGAGCCGCGATGAAGAGATCGACTATGCCGAGGCTCATCACATCCCGCTGAAGATCAGCCGGGAGACCAACTACTCCAAGGACAAGAACCTGTGGCATCTGAGCCACGAGGGTCTTGATCTGGAAGACCCAGGCAACGAGCCTCAGTACGATAAGGCCGGCTTCCTCGAATTGGGTGTCAGTCCCAAGACCGCACCGGACAAGTCCGAGTTTGTGGAGCTGGAATTTGAAAAGGGCGCTCCTGTGGCTCTGAACGGCGAGAAGCTGAAGCCCGTTGCCATCATCGCAAAGCTGAATGAGATCGGCGGCCGCAACGGCATCGGCCTGTACGATGTAGTGGAGAACCGTCTTGTGGGCATGAAGAGCCGCGGCGTCTATGAGACCCCCGGCGGCACCATCCTGTACAAAGCCCACGAAGTGTTGGAAACTCTGACGCTGGACAAGCTCACCGCCCACAAGAAGCGTGAGCTGGCCATCACCTTTGGCGAACTGGTGTATGATGGCCAGTGGTTCAGCCCGCTGCGCAAAGCTCTGAGTGCCTTTGTCACCTCCACACAGGAGCATGTCACCGGCAAGGTGCGTCTGGAACTGTACAAGGGCAACCTCATCAATGCAGGGGTCTGGTCGCCGTACTCTCTGTATCGTGAAGACATCGCCACCTTTGCCGCAGTATCTGACCAATATCTTTTTTGATTTGGCCATATATCACCATTCTCCGATATTTCGGTGCAAACACTACATGGTATTGACATCTCCATGTCGTATGGCTTAAACTATCTATGTCTTTGTTATTTCTCTTTGTCTAGGGCTAAAGCCGTTTTTATTCCACCAGCTTAGCTGGTGGTTTTTCTTCACTCAAGTTCTTAACGAAAAGAACGCCAAATCTTACGATTTGACGTTCAAAATCCGGTGCACCTCGCGCACTCATATCCGAACTTTTCTCCGCTTTCACGGCTTCCCCGAAAGCGACCGTTTCTGTACCTTCCTTATAGTTAAAGGTAATGAGGACCTTATCATCATAGAGATAGATGGCATTGATGAAAGTATCCACCAGTGCCTGCCGCTGCTCCGGCTGGGTCATATCCAGCTTACGGAAACGAAGCAGCCAAAACCGGATGAACTCTTCTTTCATCTTCGGCTTGGCCAGCCGTTCCTCTGCAATGCGGGCTTGCAGTTCCTTCCTCTGCTCTTCCAGAGCTTCCAGCCGCTCCTTGGTGGAGCTGGTCAGAATGCCCATCTGGATAGCGTTCAGCATATTGGTGATGCCGACTTCCGTTTCCTTCAGCTGCTTTTCGTAGATGGGCAAATCCGTGCTTTCCTGATTTTGCAATTCCATGACTTTGGCAATGATGGCATTCATGGAAGCGCCATCTTCCACCAGCTTCATGGTCTCGTTGACCACCAGATCTTCCAGCCACTGTTTCCGCACGGCCTTTTTATCGCAGGTCTTTTTCTTCTTGGCTGCGGCACACTTGTAATAGGTATACATTTTCCCGGTGTGGCTGACACCGCTTTCTCCGAACATCAGCGCTCCGCACTTACCACAGTACAGCTTGGTGGTGAGCAGATAGCTTTCCTCTGCCTTATGACGGGCAGGGGCCTTTTTATTTTCGCCAGCTTTTCCTGCACCTTGTTGAACAGGTTCGCGTTTGCGCAGCGCAGCGGAGCAATGAAAGCCCCAGTGGGGCTTTTAAGCGGCAGCGCGGTCTGCGACAGCAGATGGAGGGGCGTTGCCCCGACAAGCGCTACCCCAACAAGATCACTTGGAAAACTCGCAAGAGTTTGAGAAGTGAAGTCCCGGATAGACAGGAAATTTTCAAGAATTGAAAATTTGTGGCCACGGGACGGTTCTTGCCCTCTACCGCTGCGCTCAAAACGCATAGACCGCGTTTGCGAAGCGCAGCGCAGCAATGAAAGCCCCAGTGGGGCTTTTAAGCGACAGAACGGTCTGCGACAGCAGATGGAGGGGCCTCGCCCCGACAAGTTCTACAAATGTTTCCGAATTGTTAAGACGCAAAAATAAGTAGAGAGTTCCGCTGCTCGTGTAATGGGGTCGCCGTTTGCTCCGAACGAAGTTCCTGCCCCTGTTTTGCAGCGGCGTTGTCCGGCTTGCTCACGAAAAATGTGAGGGCATGGTACGGTATCACGTTCAGGCGGCTCATGAAGTTGTCAAGGTGCGTGTACAAAAATGTAGCTAAATAAATTTAACTACATTTTAGCGATAGCATAGCACAAGAACGATGATGCGTTAAGTGCAAAAAGAAAAATACCGCTCCGCAAGAACAAGCGAAGGATTTTGTCGAGTGAATCAGGCGGCAAAATGAATCGGGTGTGTTGTGGGGCGGTTGAAATCAAAGTGTTGGGAAGTCCTTTGCGTCCTAATGTCTACAAAATATCTTATTCCAAAATCTGCCCATCTTCAATTTGAATGATCTTCCTTTATACGCCGCTATTCCCGCGAGAACTGACGCTCATTGGCGGTGTTGCACTATAAAAAGCTTTGCCGTTTACGGTGCCCTGCGTCATGCCAATTAAATCGATCAGCTGATCCTCAGAATATGCAACCGGACAGTTTTTCAGTTTCTTGGTGCTACACGAATAGGCTCCATCTGTTAAGGTGACTACACCCATCCGTTCCAGACTTGCCAGCATCTTCCAAGTTCTTTTCGGTCACATTTTATTCCTTTTTCCGAAATAGCCCTGTTGCAATCTGGGATGCCGACAATGTTTTTTCAGTTAGCAACATGGCCAATGCAAACTTTGCTCCTTTTAAGTAGTAGGGGATGATTTTATTGCGTATCCAAATTCCCTTTTTCATGTTGCAGTTCTCCTCTCAGAATCTGTCCATCCTCGATCCGAATGACTTGCTGCGCCTTCTGCGCAATTTCCGGGTTGTGGGTAACAACGATAAGCGTTTGCCCGAACTCCGCAGCACATTCCATTAACAGCCGCATCGTATCCTCACCCGTCCGTGTATCCAGATTTCCGGTTGGTTCATCGGCAAAAACGATGCGCGGTTTTGCGATGAGCGCACGAGCGATCGCCACACGCTGCTGCTGTCCACCGGAAAGCTGTGCGGGGCGGGAATGCAGCTTGCCCGCAATGCCCAAGATCTCGGTCAGCTTATGGAGCATCTGTTCATCCGGTGCTCTATGATCCAGATAGAACGGAATCAGAATATTATCCCGCACCGTGTACTCCGGGAACAGGCGGAAATCCTGAAAAATAAAGCCGATCTTTTGCCGCCGCACCTGTGCCAGCTGCTCCGCATTCATTGCATAAATGTCCTGACCGTCCAGCAGCACCTTACCGGTGGTGGGCGGCAAGAGTCCTCCCAGAATTTTCAGGAGCGTGGATTTTCCGCTGCCGCTGGAACCGATGATGGACGCAAATGTACCGTTTTCAAGGGTCAGGTCGCTATTTCTGAGGGCGTGAACCGCACTTTCCCCTTCCCCGTAGGTTTTGGAGATCTGCACCGCTTCCAGAATTTTATCTTTCATAAGATATCCCCCTTGGATGCTTTTTTACGAATAAAAGAGAAGATCGGCAGCAACGCTGCGGACAGCCAGAACACCATCAGCAGAATGCTGACCATGATCTGACTTCCCACGGGTTTATGGAATTCAAACACCCGTCCGCTTGTATGGATACGGATCAGGTCGAGAATGCTCTGGATCGGAACGATACGCGAGACCGCCGCATAGACAACGATGTTCACAAGCAGCGTTGTCCCAACGATGACCGGGAGCAGCAGCTTTGCATAGGACAGCACCAGTTTTTTCGGGGAAACGCCCAGCGTCAGGAGAAGCGACAGCCGCTGCTGCTGGACTTCATAAGCCGAAAGATTCAAAACCACCAGCAGCGCACACCCCAGAAGGACCCCGAATACCGCAAGGATACCGACAAGGAAAGCGCTCTGTGTGCCCTCGGTGTAGCTCTGGCTGATCAGGTCGTAGTTATCTGCACTCAGGATACCATTCCTGCGCGTCGCAATGGAGGAAATAGACCGCCGCAAAGAGAAATTGCTGCCAGCGGACAGTTTCACGTTCAGGCTGCTGTATCCTTCCTTTTCCATAAAGAAACTTCCTGCGCTCTCAAACATTTTATGGTAAAGAGCCGTACTGACAAAAAATTGTGCCGCTGAAAAAGGAGCCGGTCTGTTGTCAGCAGTGTGTAATTGCTTGCAGACTTTACGACACCGGCAATGGGCAGCTGGGCGGTGTACGTCCGGTAGACCTCATTCCCGGCTTCATCCTGCCCGGTATAACGCCGATATTGGATACTCAACTTGTCTCCGGCCGCAAAAACCGGTTCAACCAACGTACTGCCATCCGGTTGGAAGCCCTGATAATATTCATCCGCAGCGGGGTCATAATAGCAATCTCCCCACAGGGTCAAAACAGAATCCCCGGACAGCAGTGTCTCTATTTTCTCGTCCGAAACGCCGGCATCTGCGGCAATGCGGCGCAGTTCGTCCTCCGGCAAGGCGCAGACAGTCGTGTTCAGCGTTCCTCTTTCTGCATTTTGCAGCAAGCTCGGAATGTCCGTATAGAAACCGTTGTCCTTGACCCAGATATCGGCAAGCATCTTGCTGGACTGGATCTTGTCTGACGTCACGGTATAGGTATCGGTCAGATCAATTGCAGCGGAAACCTCTTCCACACCGGGCAATGCAGCGAGATCCTCTTTCAGAGAAAACGGCATCCCGGAGGTTCCGTTCATCTTGATGGACAGACAGGCATACGGTGCATCCAGATCATATGGCAGCATGACACGCCAGCCGACATACAAACAACTGACGGCGATCAGCAATACCGCGCAGCCGACACCGATCTGCGGTGCAAGCGGCAGCTGTGCCAAGCGGAATTTTTTTGCAGGCTTCTCTTTGGGTTTTACGGTCTGCGGGCGAACCAGCACCGCAGGCAAAAGTGCACCCAGCAGTACGGAGAGCAGAAACAGCACCGCCAACGGCACAAGAGATGCAGCGGGGACCGCCAAGAACGAAAGGTGCTTCTGCAGCCCCAGACCGACGGCCGCAGCACCGCAGCCCAGTGCAAACCCTGCAGCAACTGCTGCAAGCCCGGCAAAAAGCGCTTCCCACAGGCACATAAGCCGGAGATCCCGATTTTTAGCCCCCAGCGTCAGGAAGGTGTTGATGGTATGTACACGCTTGTGCAGAACGATCAGGAAATACTGCGCCACTGCAAAAAAGCTGACCAGAATCGCTGCGACCAGCAAAAAGCGCAGGGAGGACGAAACGGTATCCTCCTGCGGGTAGGCATACTCGTTTGCCACTAAAGCAGGGTCGGTCGAAGCGGTCACGGGTGCGGCTGCATTCAGGTAATAAAATGTCTGGAACTTTTGCCCGTCCAAGGCAAGCGGCTCTGTTACAATGCCGCTGACGGTCAGATTGCCGTTCAGATTCCAATAAACATCATAGGCAGGCAAAACACCACACAGGGTATAGGCTTTTTCCATCACTGCGCCGGAGCCTGCCAGCGGGTCGTAATCATTGGCAGCGACCTTCAGCGTGATCGTCTGCCCCAGATCATAGGAACAGCCCAACGCATCCAACAACGTTGTCGTCATAGCGATCTCATCCGGTTGTGCAGGAAAGTTTCCGCTGATCGGCACGATACGCCCCAGTTGTGCAAAGGCGCTGTCTACGGTTCCGATACCGCCCGCCAGCCCATTGTCTGCACCAAGAACGATTCCATCCTGAATTGCCGTGCTGACTTTTGCGGATGCGGGCAGATTGTCCCGCACCTGTGCAGCATCCGTGTCCGTATCCGATAATCTCAGGTATTGCCACTCGCCGTACAGTTCGCATCGGGTATCCTGCAACGCCTGGGCAGAGCTGCCAGAATAAATCGTGGCTGCTGTCAGGAACGAAAAAACCATCGTCAGCAGGATCAGCAACAGGCTGGTCTGCTTTTTCCGCCCAAGCATCCCATGGAACGCCAAAATAAGAGATGGGTTTTCTTTGACTTTCATAAAACACCTTCACCTCCGCTTTTCATTCTGATCAACTGTTTCTATCCAATTAACGCAATTCCCGCTCTTTCGTTACAGCTTTCAAGAGAATTTTTTTAATTTTCTTTTTGTTCATCAATTTTTCGGGGTACACAAACAAAAAAAGGAGCATCAAGTCCAATCGATCTTCAACGCTCTTTTATTGTCCAAGTCATCCTGCAACATCACTTGGTGCATCAACTTTGATTCCTGGCAGGGAGTTCCAGACGCAAAAGGTCATCCGATGCCGTTTTCTATGCATCCGATGACCTTTTTTCAGTAGCGTTTTCCTTTTAAGCCAA
>ENA-OQDL01001780-OQDL01001780.1-human-gut-metagenome-genome-assembly--contig:-NODE-1780-length-9960-cov-1.527103_pt1 | contig 9960 bp, 12 predicted proteins | sample MGYA00242782_ERZ504609 | MGnify/ENA primary metagenome ERZ504609 (study PRJEB26092, sample SAMD00036320) | human gut metagenome | host: Homo sapiens | study: EMG produced TPA metagenomics assembly of... | reverse complement strand
AAAGCCGAAAGCCCTGGACCATCTGTCAGTAAACTCGTTCCTCAGGTTCAGTCTACTGCCAAAATTTTTATATTCGATTTATCTGACTTTAACCGTTATCGAATTTGTATTACTTTTATTTGGTAAAATGTCTGTTTTTGATGCACTTACCACCTCATTTGGTACAGCCGGAACCGGTGGGTTTGGCATTAAAAATTGACAGTATAGCGGGTTACTCGCCTTATATTCAATATGTAGTTACGATATTTATGATTTTATTTGGAATTAATTTCAGTGCTTATTTCCTGCTTTTAAGCAAGAAACTCAGACAGGCAATCCATATGGAAGAAGTACGCTGGTATCTGATTATCATCTTTGCTTCCATTGTCTTTATTTCTTTTAATGCAAGAGCAATGTTTTCTACTTTAGAAGAAACCATAAGACATGTCTCATTTCAGGTAGCTTCGGTTATTACGACAACTGGTTTTGCTACAACGGACTTTGATTTGTGGCCGGAATTTTCACGTACGATTCTGGTTATTTTAATGTTTATTGGCGCTTGTGCCGGAAGTACCGGTGGTGGAATCAAGGTTTCCAGATTTATTTTATTAATCAAGACCATGAAAAAAGAACTTCACACTTACCTGCATCCAAGAAGTGTAAGTAAAAATTCAGCTGGATGGCAAAGTGGTAGAACACAATGTCCTTCGTTCTACGAATGTTTATATGATTGCCTATATTCTGATTTTTGTGGCCTCGGTTTTACTAATCAGCCTTGATAACTTTGACCTTACCACAAACTTTACAGCAGTTTCTGCAACCTTAAATAATATCGGTCCGGGGCTTGAACTGGTTGGACCGACCCAGAACTTTAGCCTCTTTTCCAATGGAAGCAAGCTGATTTTGATTTTTGATATGCTTGCGGGACGTCTGGAATTGTTCCCACTTTTACTTTTATTTGTAAGAGATTCCTGGAGAAGATTTTAACCGAATGAAAGAAGTCTCCCCCCCACTGAGATACCAAAAAGAGCAGATGTCCATCACTTCTGATGAACATCTGCTCTTTTTAATATCAATATAATCTTTGTTCCTCTTTCCGGCTCACTGTCAATTTCAATCCTTGCATCATGGAGAATTGCCCCATGTTTTACAATCGAAAGTCCAAGTCCTGTGCCTCCGGTCTTTTTTGAATGACTCTTATCTACACGATAGAACCGCTCAAAAATACGCTCCTGTTCTTCTTTTTTAATTCCAATTCCATTATCTTCAATAGAAATTTGCACCTGATTTTGATTCTTCTTAACCTTTACTTTTACATAACCACCTTCATGATTATATTTAATCGCATTATCTGCCACATTATACATCATTTCATATAAGATATGGCGCACTCCATTTACTATTGTCTGTTTTTCTGCTTCCACAGACAGCTTAATCTTTCGTTTTTCTGCTTCCACAAGCAAAGTCGTGCCGATTTCTTCTGCCAGTTCACTGACATCTACCAATTCAAACGGCATGCTGATTCCCTCATCCAATTTTGAAATCTCAATAATGTCCTGTACCAGATTCGTCAGTCTGCTTGCCTCTTCATAGATTCGTCCGGCAAAATCAGGCACTTTATCCGGCGGAACCATATCATTTTTCATAATCTCCGCATAGCCGGAAATTGACATCAACGGTGTTTTTAATTCATGAGAAACATTTGCAGAAAATTCTTTGCGAACTTCTTCTGCTTTTTTTAGTTCTTCCAGCTGTTGTTTCAACTGATGATTCTGGTCGTCAATTCTTACCAGCAGTGGTCTCAGTTCTTCATATGCTACACTGGAAAGTGGTTCTTCTAAGTCCAGCTGGTTAATCGGTTTAATTAATTTTGAAGTCTGTTTTTCAACTAATAAGAAGGCAAATGCCAAAATTACAATCAGCAGGATTCCCATCAAAAAAAGTCCGGAAAACATGGTTCGAAATACACTGTCTGTCGTTTTTGCCACACGCACCAGCCGTCCATCATCTAATCTCAGGGCATAATAAAAGGTCTTTTTTGATAAGGTCTCTGAGAAACGAATGGTTTCTCCTTCCCCTTCTTCCATCGCCTGTTTTACTTCCGGGCGATCCTTATGATTTCCCATTGTTGCAGAATCTTCTTCCGAATCATACTGAACAGTTCCATCTTCATTTAATATGGTGATTCTGCTGGTTGTAAATGTTCCAGCCTGTTCTTCCCATCCACTGTCTGTCGTCTGCTCTAAAAGCAGACGGACGTACTGCGCTTCATTTCGTACGTCCTGTTCCATCCATTCATTTGTCTTTACATACATAATGACGCTTGCTGACACGAAGGTCAGCACCATCGAGAGAATAATCATAAACCCTACATAATTTAAGATTCTTTTTCTCATTTTCTGTCTCCAATTCGATATCCTACCCCTCGGATAGTCTCAATCAATGCTCCTGATTCTTCGAGTTTTTGTCTCAATGTCCGAATGTGTACATCTACTGTTCGAGTTTCTCCATCAAAATCATACCCCCAGATATGTTCCAGCAGTTTATCACGAGTTAACACAATTCCCTGATTTTCCATCAGATAACGGAGCATTTCAAATTCTTTGTATGTCAGCTCCACCTGACGTTCTCCATCTAATACCCGGTGGCGTTCCACATCAATTGAAAGATTTCCACAGCTTAAAAGTGTATCTTCATCTGTTTTTTGCTCCTTCTAAGCACTGCTTTTACTCTGGAGATAAACTCCATCATTCCAAATGGCTTTGTAATATAATCGTCTGCTCCACTATCGAGTCCACGCACTTTATCATACTCTGCTTCTTTCGCAGTCACCATAATCACCGGAATATCTCTGGTCTTCGGATCTTTTTTAACTTTCAAGAATGCTGTATCCGTCCTGACCCGGAAGCATGATATCCAGCAGAATCAAATCCGGCAATTCTTTTCCAGACATCGGAATAATTCTTTTCCTTCCTGAATTCCTATTGCTTCAAATCCTGTTGTTTCTAATGTATATACTAACAACTCACGAATATTTCTTTCATCTTCTACACAATAAATCATACTTTCACCTCTTCTGGTTTTTTCTACCAGAAAAGTATACTTAATTTTTTACTGGAAATACAAGATGGGAGCGTCATAACGTGCCGTGCAACTCTGGGTAATACTTTGAAACTCTACACTGTTTTTTTCATTTTTTCCAGGTAGCTGTGTGTATCAAAGGCATCCTCCTGCATCCTTGACAGATATCAGACTGCCACATTCGAACAATGGTCTGCCACTCTCTCAAGACTTGCTGTAATATCTGAAAGTACAAACCCCTGCTCAATCGTACAGTTTCCATTTCTAAGACGTCTGACATGACGGTTCTTTAATTCAATCTTTAATTCGTCAATGACTTCTTCAATCGGCTCTACGCTTCTTGCAATACTTTCATCTTTTGTTTCAAATCCTTTTACGGCAGCCCAACCACATCTTCTACTGCTTTTGTAATTACTTTTAACTCCACAAGTGCTTCATCCGAGAATTTTCAGATTTTTCTCATACAGCTCTTTTGCCGAGCGCATGATGCTGACTGCATGGTCAGAAATTCGTTCGAAATCACCGATGCAGTGTAACATAATCGATAAGTCATGGCTATCCTTTACATTTAAATCTTTCTGACTCAATTTTACCAGATAAGTTCCAAGTCCATCCTCATAACGATCCACCTGTTCTTCTTCTGCTAAAACCTGTTCTGCTTTTTCCGAATCATAATGTTCGATAAGCCCAATTGCTGTATTGATTGCATCTTTTACTTTATTTGCCATTTCAACTGCAACTCTTCGACTTTGTTCTACTGCTAAAGCCGGTTTATCTAAGAAACGGCTGTCCAAAAGTTCCATTCCGGTTGCTTCTGTTTCTTTCTTATCTTCCTCTTTGTCACGAATCGTAAGAATTGCAAGTTTTTCCAAGTACTTTTGAAAATGGAAGTAACAAAAGGGGTTGCAAATACATTAAAAGTCGTATGCACAACTGCGATTCCTGCTGCATTTGCTGCCTGATTCATAAACGGAAACTGTACAACTGCATTGATTGCATAAAACAGTACCATAAAGACAACTGTTCCAATAATATTAAAATAAAGATGTACCATTGCTGCACGTTTTGCATTTTTCTTTGCACCAATTGCAGATAATAATGCAGTAATACAAGTACCAATGTTCTGACCCATGATAATCGGAATGGCCGCACTGTAACCGACTGCTCCCGTTACGCAAAATGTGCCTGTAAAATTCCGACGATGCAGAACGAACTCTGAATCACTGCGGTTAAAATCATACCTGCCAGAAGACCTAAAATCGGATTGGAAAATTTTTGTTAAAAATTCCGGTAAATTCCGGTACATCAGCAAGTGGTTTTACTGCGCCGCTCATACTTTCCATACCAAACATTAATACTGCAAATCCAATGAAAATCGTTCCAATATCTTTTTTCTTTTCACTTTTTGCAAACATTAAAAATGCAACACCAATTAATGCCAGTACCGGTGAGAATGTAGTCGGCTTAAATAACTGGATAAAAAAGTTATCACTCTGAATACCAGATAGGCTTAAAATCCAGGAGGTAATCGTAGTACCAATATTTGCTCCCATGATAACGCCTACTGCCTGAGATAATTTCATAATTCCAGAGTTTACAAAACCTACAACCATAACCGTTGTAGCCGATGACGATTGGATAACTGCGGTTACCGCAGCTCCTAAACCAACTGCCTTAAGTGGGTTCGAGGTAAGTGTCTCTAAGATTTTTTCCATCTTACCGCCCGAAACCTTTTCCAGACCGTCCCCCATCACATTCATTCCATATAAAAACAGGGCAAGTCCTCCAAGTAAAGTCAAATACTAAGAAATCCATAATTTCCTTCCTTTCTCTTTCATTTGACCTTATTCTATCTATCTTATGTTAAATTCTTTCGAGACAAATGTAAAATCTATGTAAATAATAATAGATGAAGCCATCGCACAAAAGTACCCTGACTTCATCTATTGTTTAAATTGCCTGAATGAGTTCTGTAATCAATTCCTTAAATCTTACAGACACTTTGTCAGCAGTCTCCTGTACTTCTTTATGAGAAAGAGCCTGTTTGCTCATCCCTGCTGCCAGATTTGTAATGCAGGAAATTCCGCATACTTCCATTCCAAGATGCCTTGCTGCCATTGCTTCACATGCTGTACTCATTCCAGCCGCATCTGCTCCCCAGCTTCTTGCCATCCGGATTTCCGCCGGTGTCTCATAATTTGGTCCGGTAAACTGCACATAAACCCCTTCCTGAATCGGAATCTCCAGCTTCTTAGCACAAAAGATTGCTATTTCACGCATCCTTTCGCTGTATACTTCACTCATATCCGGAAAACGCGGTCCTAATTCTTCTATATTCTCTCCAATCAACGGACTTGGAACTGCTGTTGTGATATGGTCTTTTAAAAGCATAAAATCACCTGGGCGATAATCAAAATTAATTCCCCCCGCTGCATTCGTGAGAATCAGCTTCTTTGCTCCTAAAAGTCCCATCAGACGAATGGGCAAAACCACATCACTCATCGGATATCCTTCATAGTAATGCACTCTTCCCTGCATGATGACAACCGGAACGCTTCCAATATAGCCAAATACAAATCTTCCCTTGTGTCCGGCTACTGTAGATACCGGAAATCCCTCAAGGTCTTTGTAATCCACAGTTTCTTTCACTTCAATGTGTTCTGCATAATCTCCAAGTCCCGAGCCAAGCACCAGTGCTAACTTCCGGTCTTAAAACTGTTTTTTTTCCTTCAGACTTTCCGACACGAAAATAATTTTTCCCTTACCTGATCATAAATTATCCTCCAATCATACATTACTGTGAACTACTCGGCTACAAGTAACCGAGCTTCTTACTTAAAAACTGCGGATATCATCCTCCCCCATCCGCTTCCTGAATGGAACGGATTTCTACCGGATAGCTCACAGAATCATTGACCTGTACTAAACAGTCTCTCCTGCTTTATGTCCAAGAATTGCTTTTCCAAGCGGAGATTCTATGCTGATTCGGTTATCCAGAGAATTTCCACGAATCGATGTTACCAATTTATAAGTCTCTGTCTCATCATCCTCCGGGAAATAGATTTCTACCAAATCATTTAATCCTGCTTCGTCCTTTTTTTGTTGTATCTGTTACAATCTTTGCAGCTTTTTAACATTCTTTCCAAATATCGAATACGGCTCTCAATTTTATTCTTATCCTTTTTTTGCCGCATAATACTCAAAGTTTTCGCTTAAATCCCCTTGTGCTCTTGCTTCTTTTACTGCCTCAATTGCATTTTTACGCACGACTAATTTTCGGTAGTCAATTTCTTCCTGTATTTTTTTACATCACTTTCCGTCAATTGTTCCTGCATAATCTTCACCTCTTCTATGATATCTTAGAATCCACCTGTGCCAGAAATCCTCTGCGTGCCAGTTCTGCTTCAATATCATCTAATGTGCTTTCACTGTCCGCTAAGATTGTATGATAATGATATCCCGAAGTAATATTTTTAAGCGGGCTTGACTGCCCACTTTCAATTTTTGCCACAAAATCGCCAATCTTCTTTCTTGAATCAAGTCCAAGTTCTGCAGACAGACAACCATAAATCTTATGATTGATAAATACATCCGCTACTTTTCCGCCACAATCTACAATCAGATTCAGCTCCTCCTGAATTTCTTTATCCGTATGGCAGACATAAATGACACGTGACGCAAACACCGGTGTCTGCAGCACATATCCTCTATGTGTTGAAAGAATATCCTGATTTTGTGCACGTAAAAGTGCAACATCCTGTACAATTACCTGACGGCTGACGTCAAATTGTTTTGCCAGTTCCGTGCCGGAAACGGGCTTGGGACTCTGCCCGATAAATTTTAAGATTTCTTTTCTTCTTTCTTCACCGTTCATCCTTCACCTCTTCCTTCCTGTTACGTCTTGCAACAGAACTCTATTGATTTACAGGATGAAGATTTTTCATGGAAATGTCAAGTATCGGTGCAGAATGTGTTAATGCTCCGCTTGAAATATAATCCACTCCGACAGAAACCAGTCTTGACACATTTTCTTTTGTGACATTACCGGAACACTCTGTCTGTGCTCGTCCGTCGATAATTTTGATTGCCTCTCTCATTTCATCCGGTGTCATATTATCTAACATGATAATGTCTGCACCTGCTTCCACTGCTTCTTTTACCATTTCAAGATTTTCTACTTCGATTTCAATTTTACGGACAAACGGAGCATATTCTTTCGCCATCTCAATTGCTTTTGCAACACTTCCGGCTGCTCCGATATGGTTATCTTTTAATAAAATACCATCGGATAAGTTATATCTGTGATTACATCCACCGCCTACTTTGACCGCATATTTTTCAAATACACGCATATTTGGTGTCGTCTTTCTGGTATCAAGCAGTCTGGTCTTACTACCTTCTAACAAATCGACAATGCTTCTTGTATAAGTTGCAATTCCACTCATACGCTGTAAGTAATTTAACGCAACTCTCTCTCCGGAAAGTAGAACGCGAATATCTCCACGAACCACACCCATCAGCTGTTTATTTTTTACGACATCACCGTCTTTTACATAAAATTCAACTTCAGTTTTTTCATCTAATAATTCAAATTACTCTTTTATAAACTTCAAGACCTGCAATGACACCGTCCTGTTTTACAGATTAACTGAAACTTCTCCAGGGCAGGCTTCTCTCATCACTGCATTTGTTGTAATGTCCTCACTTGTGATATCTTCTTTTAAATTGCCTCCAATAATCCAAAATGGGTCTGCATTTAATTTCATTGTAATCTGGTTCATACTGCTTCTTCCCTTACCCTTTCAATTTCTTTTCTTACGCTTTCTGCATATAATTTCTGAAGTTCTTCTTTTCCTAAGAATTTCGTTACGTCTGCTTTTTTAAGCAGTGCATTTTGTACATTTTCTTCTTCGGCAGTTTCTTTTGTTTCTAAAATCTTTGTAATCTGTCCTGCGGCACGTTTTGCAAATACCAGACTTTCTAATAAAGAGTTACTTGCCAGACGATTTGCTCCGTGAACTCCATTACAGCTTGTCTCACCGGATGCATACAGACATTTCATGGTTGTGCGGCTGTATTTATCTACTTTTACTCCACCCATGAAATAATGCTGTGCCGGAACAACCGGAATACATTCTTTTGTCACATCATAGCCTTCTTCCAGACACCTCTGATAAATATTCGGAAAATGTGTTTTAATCTGTGCTTCTCCGAGTGGACGCATATCAAGCCATACATAAGGTTTATGGTCAATCTCCATCTGTTTTCTTATCTCAGCTGTCATCAAGTCCCTTGGCAGAACTTCATTTGCAAAACGTTCCATTTTTGCATTGTATAATTTTGCTCCCTCTCCACGCACGGATTCAGAAATTAAAAATCTTCTTCCTGGTTTTGGAGAATACAAAGTCGTCGGATGAATCTGAACATAATCCGGATGTTCCAGTTCAATTCCATGTTTTAAGGCAATTGCCAATGCATCTCCGGTTAAATGTGGGAAGTTCGTAGAATGTTCATATAATCCTCCGATTCCACCACAAGCCCATACAACCGCTCTTGCAGTCACTGCAAACAATGTTTTGTCCGCGCTTCTTGCCACGATTCCATAGCACTGGTTTTTCTCTTCCAGTATATCAATCATTGTGGTCTGTGTCAAAAGTTCTACATTTATCATTGTTTACTTAAATAAAACATTATCTCCACCATCCAGGCAATTGTCTCAGATTAGTATTCTTATCAATATCATCCTGAGGAATCGGCCACCAATAACTAATAAATCTTCTGGTTTGATAAAGGGTACGTTTATAATATTCATCTCTTTCGGTACTTTTAGCCAAGGCATTCATTCCATAGAATTTTCCATTCAAAGCTGTTTCAGCTTCTTTCCAACGACGTAAATCATCAAAACGTATACCAGCTTCACAATTCAACTCTACACGTCTTTCACGACGAATCAAATCACGCAATTGAGCTTCTGTGACAGGTATCTGATCCGCTCCCTTTCCATACTGAGGAATACCAGCTCTATAACGGACTCTATTAATATAATCCAGAATTTCTGTCTCATTATCCGTATATGTGCCCATTGCCACACTATACTCATATAATGATTCTGCATAGCTCAGATAAGCTTCTGCCAAGCGATAAAGTACTCCTTGACGTTTTTTGTAAGTACCGCTACTAGAGGCAGGAATCGCAGAGGGGTCAACACGTTTACGTATCAAATACCCTGCACTAGGAGAGTCATGAGAAGGACCACCATCTTCACCACCTGAAAAGAAATTGGCAAACTTATTTTTTGCATCGACTTATCTTTTCCCCAGTGATACTCTTCATTATAAAGTACTGAAATATGAAAAAACGAGGTTCACGACCGCAATACATCTTATATGTATTTTTAGGAACAATCACATGCTCTGTTTCCTGTTCAGTACCGCCTTTTGTAGCATACATCCATGTAGTCTTATATGACTCGTCAACTGTAGAATATCCCGTCTCACTGTATCCTGATTCAGAATTGATAACTGGAGTAGCTCCATCATTTGTATAACCTGTGATAGGCACTAAACCATTGTTCATAAAGAATGCATCCACCAATGATTGGGTAACACCAATAGCACCTGCACCACCCATACTACGAGGATTAGCCTGACGGTCAAAATAACCTGCATCATCATATGTTCGTGGGAAAAGGATTTCCATATTTCCTTGATTATAACGTAACATCAATGCATTCTGATAAGATTGAAATGCATCTACATCATCTCCAATCGTCTCAATATATAACTTATGCCCCGCCTTTTCAGCCTCATCTATCAGCAACTTATTAGCATCAACAGCGGTCTTCCAACGTTCTGGTTTGAAGGTTGAATCAAAAATAGAAACACCATCACAGTTTTTCAT
>ENA-OQDL01001779-OQDL01001779.1-human-gut-metagenome-genome-assembly--contig:-NODE-1779-length-9960-cov-2.769145_pt1 | contig 9960 bp, 13 predicted proteins | sample MGYA00242782_ERZ504609 | MGnify/ENA primary metagenome ERZ504609 (study PRJEB26092, sample SAMD00036320) | human gut metagenome | host: Homo sapiens | study: EMG produced TPA metagenomics assembly of... | reverse complement strand
ATCATGGATATAGAATACGTAAGAAGCCGTTTCATCAAGCACTTTGACGGAACAACGGGAGCTGTTTATGCTTCTCCGGGTCGCATCAACCTTATCGGTGAGCATACAGACTATAACGGTGGTTTGTATTCCCCGGAGCAATCGATAAGGGAATGATTGCAGAAATAAAGCCCAACGGCACAAACACAGTAAAAGCTTATTCCATCGACCTGAAAGATTATGTGGAATTTGGCTTGAATGAAGAAGATGCACCCCGCGCAAGCTGGGCAAGATATATCTTTGGCGTGTTGCCGCGAAATGATTAAACGCGGTGTAGAAGTAAAAGGATTCAATACGGCTTTTGCAGGCGATGTGCCTCTGGGTGCAGGAATGTCCTCGTCAGCAGCTTTGGAAAGTACCTATGCCTATGCTTTGAACGACTTGTTCGGTGACAACAAGATAGACAAATTTGAATTGGCAAAAGTGGGACAATCTACAGAACACAACTATTGTGGCGTCAACTGCGGTATCATGGACCAATTTGCTTCTGTATTCGGAAAGAAAGGAAGCCTCATCCGCCTGGATTGCCGTTCACTGGAATATCAGTATTTCCCATTCGACCCGCAAGGCTATCGTCTGGTTCTTGTAGATTCTGTAGTGAAACACGAACTTGCATCTTCAGCATACAACAAACGTCGTCAAAGCTGCGAAGCTGCTGTTGCCGCTGTTCAGAAGAAGCATCCACACGTAGAATTCCTGCGTGACGTTACCATGGGCATGCTGGAAGAAGCCAAAAGCCGACATCAGCGCAGAAGACTATATGCGTGCAGAATATGTCATCGAAGAGATTCAACGCGTACTCGACGTTTGCGACGCCCTGGAAAAAGGCGATTATGAAACTGTAGGCCAAAAGATGTATGAAACACATCATGGCATGAGTAAGTTGTATGAAGTAAGCTGCGAAGAACTCGATTTTCTGAATGACCTTGCATTCGATTGTGGAGTTACCGGTTCACGTGTCATGGGCGGTGGATTCGGTGGATGTACAATCAATCTGGTAAAGGATGAATTGTACAGTACATTCATCGAAAAAGCAAAAGATGAATTCAAGAAGAAGTTCGGCAGAAGCCCAAAAGTATATGATGTAGTCATCAGCGACGGTGCCCGCAGATTAGAATAATAGACATCAGCATTCAAATAAAAGGCGTTTCCCAGTAATGAGAAGCGCCTTTTTCTTCTCCCCTATTCCACCGTTTTCCACTCTAAAAACAAAATCATCCGAGAAGTTTATTCCGAACACATCTATCTGTACAGCCAGTTGGCACAGATATGTTTCTTGACACTTATGTTGCATAACATATAAAAGTGTACAGCCTACACTAAAGAAAAGTGTTACTTTTACACCCAAGAAAGAATAATACATCTCATTTACATTAAATACAAAACCATGAAAAGACATGTTCTACTTGCAGGAATTGCCGCAATGATGCTAACTGCGTGCAATCAAAAGACAGAAACAACGCTTACGCTGTCCGGTCTTGATCCAGTAAAATTCCAAACAACAGTCAATGACGCCCAGACACAGCTTTATACGCTGAAGAATAAAGCGGGCATGGAAGTATGCATCACAAACTTTGGAGGACGTATTGTATCCATTATGGTACCCGACAAAAATGGAGTTATGCAGGATGTAGTATTGGGCTTTGACAGCATTGCCGATTACATCAACATTCCAAGTGACTTTGGTGCTTCTATCGGACGCTACGCCAACCGGATTAACCAAGGGAAAATCGTTCTTGACGGAGATACTATACAGTTACCACAGAACAATTTCGGACATTGCCTGCACGGTGGCCCCAAAGGATGGCAATACCAAGTATACAGTGCCAATCCCATTGACAGCACAACTCTGGAGCTCACCCGCATTTCACCGGATGGAGACGAGAATTTCCCAGGTAATGTTACGGCAAAAGTACTTTTCAAGTTAACGGATGACAATGCCATTGATATAAAATACAGTGCAACAACAGACCAAAAGACGGTTATCAATATGACTAACCATTCTTATTTCAATTTATCAGGTGACCCTTCAAAGGCAGCAACAGACCACATCTTATACATCAATGCAGACAACTATACTCCGGTAGACAGTACTTTCATGACAACGGGTGACATCATCTCCGTCAAAGAAACACCAATGGACTTTACCACTCCCAAGAGTGTGGCACAAGACATCAACCGGACGGACTTTGAACAAATAAAGAACGGAAACGGATATGACCACAATTGGGTACTGAATACTAAAGGTGACCTATCCCAAGTGGCAGCCAAACTGACATCGCCTATAAGCGGCATCACCCTGGAAGTTTATACCAATGAGCCAGGCATACAAGTATATACCGGGAATTTCCTGGACGGCACCGTAAAAGGTAAAAAAGGCATTACTTACAACCAGCGCGCTTCCGTATGCCTCGAGACACAACATTATCCGGATAGCCCCAACAAAGCCCAATGGCCTTCTGTCGTACTGGAACCCGGACAAATTTACAACAGTGAATGTGTTTTCAAATTTTCCGTAGAAAAATAACAATAACCTTATAAATCATTTATTATCGTGGAAACATTAGATTGGTTAGTCATTGGAATCTTTTTCCTGGCTTTGATTGGAATTATTGTCTGGGTTGTCAAACAGAAACAGAATGACTCAGCAGACTATTTTTTAGGTGGTCGTGATGCCACATGGCTCGCTATCGGTGCATCTATCTTTGCATCCAACATCGGTTCGGAACACTTAATCGGATTAGCCGGTGCCGGTGCTTCCAGCGGTATGGCGATGGCACATTGGGAAATACAAGGTTGGATGATCCTTATCTTAGGCTGGGTATTCGTACCGTTCTATTCGCGAAGCATGGTATTCACGATGCCTGAATTCCTAGAACGTCGCTATAATCCACAATCACGTACAATATTGTCTGTAATATCTTTAATCAGCTATGTACTGACAAAAGTTGCCGTGACGGTTTATGCAGGAGGATTAGTATTCCAACAAGTATTCGGTATAAAAGAACTTTGGGGAATCGACTTCTTTTGGATTGCCGCCATCGGTCTGGTTATACTGACTGCGCTCTACACAATCTTCGGAGGAATGAAGTCGGTACTTTATACCTCCATCCTGCAGACCCCCATCTTGCTGTTAGGTTCACTGATAATCCTTGTACTCGGCTTCAAAGAATTGGGAGGCTGGGATGAGATGATGAGAATCTGCGGTGCAGTCACAGTGAACGATTATGGCAACACAATGACAGAACTTATACGCAGTAATAACGACCCTAACTTCCCTTGGTTGGGTGCACTGATTGGTTCAGCCATTATCGGATTCTGGTATTGGTGTACAGACCAGTTCATCGTGCAACGCGTACTTTCCGGAAAGAATGAAAGGAAGCACGGCGCGGTACCATCTTCGGAGCTTACCTGAAATTATTGCCCGTATTCTTATTCCTTATCCCAGGCATGATTGCTTTCGCATTACACCAAAAATATCTCGGAACCGGGGGAGAAGGTTTTCTACCTATGCTGGCAAACGGAAATGCCAATGCAGATGCTGCTTTCCCAACTCTAGTAGCAAAATTGCTTCCTGCAGGAGTCAAAGGTTTGGTTGTTTGCGGTATTCTTGCAGCATTGATGAGTTCTCTCGCATCTTTGTTCAACTCATCTGCTATGCTTTTCACCATTGACTTCTACAAACGTTTCAAGCCGAACACTTCTGAAAAAAAGCTGGTAGGAATTGGACAGATGGCAACTGTTGCGATTGTGATATTGGGTATACTCTGGATTCCCATTATGCGCAGTGTAGGCGATGTACTTTACACCTACTTACAAGATGTACAATCTGTATTAGCACCAGGCATTGCCGCAGCCTTCCTCTTGGGGATCTGCTGGAAACGCACCTCTGCACAAGGCGGTATGTGGGGACTGATTGCCGGAATGATTATCGGTTTAACCCGTCTGGGGGCAAAAGTATATTACAGCAATGTAGGAGATGTGTCAAGCAGTACCTTCAAGTATCTGTTCTATGATATGAACTGGCTGTTTTTCTGCGGATGGATGTTCTTGTTCTGCATCGTAGTGGTTATCGCAGTCAGCATGTTTACAGCTGCCCCAAGCGCTGAAAAGATTCAAGGGCTGGTATTCGGAACTTCAACTCCTGAACAAAAAGCAGCTACACGTGCGAGTTGGAATAAATGGGATATCATTCATACCCTTATCATCCTGGGTATTACTGCTGCTTTTTATTGGTATTTCTGGTAAATCGGTATGTTGCTATGATATATATCCATGCAGCATACTCCTTAAACAAAAATTAAGATATGAGTAATTACTATAGTTCAAATCCGAAACTTTATGTAGGTATCGACTGCATTATTTTCGGTTTCAATGAAGGAGAATTGAACCTGCTGTTGCTGAAGCGTAACTTCGAACCGGCAATGGGCGAATGGTCGCTGATGGGTGGATTCGTGCAGGAAGACGAAAGCGTGGATGATGCAGCCAAACGAGTCCTGAATGAACTAACCGGACTGGAAGATGTATATATGGAACAAGTCCAAGCTTTCGGAGCCATAGATCGTGACCCAGGAGAACGCGTAGTCTCCATTGTTTACTATGCGCTCATCAACATCAACGAATACGACAAAGAATCCGTACAGCAACACAATGCTTTCTGGGTAAATATCAATGAACTGCCAGCGCTAATCTTTGATCATCCGCAAATGGTGGAGAAAGCTCGGAAGTTGATGCAACAAAAAGCGTCCACCGAACCAATCGGCTTTAATCTACTACCTAAACTGTTCACGCTGTCACAACTGCAAAGCTTATACGAAGCTATATACGGCGAGAGCATTGACAAACGGAACTTCCGAAAACGCATAGCAGAAATGGACTATATAGAAAAAACTGACAAAATAGACAAAACGGGGTCCAAACGTGGAGCTGCTTTATATCAGTTTAATGAGAAGGCATACCGCAAAGCTCCGAAATTTAAGCTCTGAGAACCTAATATTCAACAACTTGTAATTAGTAATTTAAATAATATGCTGGAAGCACTGAAAGACAAAGTATTCCATGCTAACCTTGAACTGGTGAAGCACGGATTGGTTATCTTCACATGGGGCAATGTATCGGGCATTGACCGCGAATCTGGTCTGGTAGTCATCAAGCCCAGTGGGGTGAGTTACGATGAAATGAAAGCAGAGGATATGGTGGTAGTGAATCTTGACGGCAAGGTCGTGGAAGGACGGTTAAAGCCCTCTTCAGACACGCCGACCCACCTGGTTCTCTATAAAGCATTCCCCGAAATCGGCGGTGTGGTGCACACGCACTCTACTTACGCCACAGCCTGGGCACAAGCCGGATGTGACATACCGAATATCGGGACAACACATGCCGATTACTTCCACGACGCCATACCCTGCACAGCAGACATGACGAAGGAGGAAGTGGAAGGAGCGTATGAACTGGAAACGGGAAATGTCATCGTAAAACGCTTTGAGGGGCTGAACCCGGTACATACTCCCGGAGTATTGGTAAAGAACCACGGTCCTTTCTCGTGGGGAAAAGACGCACACGAAGCGGTACATAATGCCGTAGTGATGGAACAGGTGGCAAAAATGGCAAGTATAGCCTATGCCGTGAACCCCAATCTGACCATGAATCCGCTGCTGATAGAAAAACATTTCAGCCGCAAGCACGGTCCTAACGCTTATTATGGACAGAAATAACTATCATTCTTTAAATATAAACTATAAAAATAAATTGTATGAACACATTTGAACAATATGAAGTATGGTTCGTAACCGGAGCACAGCTCTTGTACGGAGGTGACGCAGTTATCGCAGTAGACGCACATAGTAATGAAATGGTGAAAGGTCTGAATGATTCCGGGAAACTGCCCGTAAAGGTAGTATATAAAGGTACGGTCAATTCATCCAAAGAAGTAACCGCTACCTTCAAAGCCGCCAACAACGACGATAAGTGTATCGGAGTCATCACCTGGATGCACACCTTCTCTCCTGCCAAAATGTGGATTCACGGTTTGCAGGAACTGAAGAAGCCATTACTACACTTCCATACACAGTTCAACAAGGAAATTCCCTGGGAGACGATGGACATGGATTTTATGAACCTAAACCAATCGGCTCACGGCGACCGCGAATTTGGACACATCGTGACACGTATGCGAAAGAACCGCAAAGTGGTAGTAGGCCACTGGCAGGACGAAAAAGCCCAAAACCAGATTGCCGCATGGATGCGCGTAGCTGCCGCATGGGCTGATGCGCAGGATATGCTCATCATCCGTTTCGGCGACCAGATGAACAACGTGGCTGTGACAGACGGTGACAAGGTCAGCGCCGAACAAGTATTGGGCTATCATGTGGACTACTATCCCATCAATGATGTGATGACATACTACAATGCTGTCAGCGACGAGGACGTGAAGGCACTCGTAGCAGAATACTTCAAGCTCTACGACCACGCTCCGAACTGGAAGACGCACGTACGGAAGCCTACACCAAAGTATGGAACTCCGCCAAGGCCGAAATCGCCATTCGCCGCGTGCTGAAAGACACGGGTGCCAAAGGCTTCACCACCAACTTCAACGATTTGGGCGACTTTGACCAAATCCCCGGACTGGCCTCACAGCGACTGATGGCGGAAGGTTACGGCTTCGGTGCCGAAGGCGACTGGAAAACTGCGGCACTATACCGTACCACTTGGGTGATGAGTCAAGGCATGCCGAAGGGGTGCTCCTTCCTCGAAGACTATACGCTGAACTTCGACGGAGAAAAGAGCGCCATCCTGCAGGCACACATGTTGGAAGTCTGTCCACTGATTGCCGAACAGAAGCCGAAACTGGAAGTGCACCGTCTGAGCATCGGTATCGACAGCGAAACAGCCCGCCTGGTATTTACCAGACAAGCAAGGTGAAGGTGTAGCCGCTACCATCGTAGACCTGGGCAATCGCTTCCGCCTCAATTGTGAACAAAGTAGAATGCATCAAGAGCAAGCCTCTGCCCAAGTTGCCCGTTGCCAAGCGCACTGTGGATTCCAATGCCCAACCTCGAGGTGGGCGCTGCAGCCTGGATTCTAGGCCGGAGGTACACATCATACCAGCTTCTCCTATGACCTGACGGTGGAATATTGGGAAGACTTTGCCGAAATGGCCGGCATCGAAATGGTAGTCATCGATGAAAATACCACCATCAGCGAGTTCAAAAAAGAACTGCGCATGAATGAAGTCTACTATATGCTGAACAAGGCACTTTGCTGATAATCATTACAGATTACCGATTGCGGACTACTAATTACACGTACCACAAACGTAACTAGTAGTTTGCAATCAGTAATCCGTAGTTTATAATCGTACTATAAATCCGTAATTTATCATTAATACCATGAAATTAGATGCAAAATCAACCATTGAGGCAGGTAAGGCCATCCTTGGTATAGAACTCGGTTCCACACGAATCAAGGCGGTTTTGATTGACCAGGAAAACAAACCCATCGCCCAGGGAAGCCATACTTGGGAGAATCAGTTAGTCGACGGACTGTGGACATATAGCGTCGAGGCTGTCTGGTATGGGTTGCAGGATTGCTACGCAGACCTTCGTACCAATGTAAAGAGCCTCTACGATACAGAGATAGAAACCCTGGCAGCCATCGGTGTCAGTGCCATGATGCACGGCTATATGGCATTCAATGAAAAAAGAAGAAATCCTTGTACCCTTCCGTACCTGGAGAAATACTAATACCGGACAGGCTGCCGCAGCCCTATCCGAACTATTTGTCTACAACATCCCTCTGCGTTGGAGCATCTCCCACCTCTACCAAGCCATCCTGGATAATGAAGAGCACGTTCCATCCATCAATTACCTGACCACCCTTGCAGGTTTTGTCCACTGGCAAATAACCGGCCAAAAGGTACTGGGCATAGGAGATGCCTCCGGTATGCTCCCTATCGATCCCATCACCAAAAACTATTCTTCTGAAATGGTGGATAAGTTCGACAAACTTATTGCTCCGAAAGGATACGACTGGAAGCTTCGGGATATTCTGCCGAAGGTATTGTCGGCCGGTGAAAACGCAGGCTTCCTTACTCCCGAAGGAGCCAGTCGCCTCGACGTATCGGGACATCTGAAAGCAGGAATTCCCGTCTGTCCACCCGAAGGTGACGCTGGAACCGGCATGGTTGCCACCAACGCCGTAAAGCAGCGCACTGGAAACGTATCGGCAGGCACCTCCTCTTTCTCAATGATTGTATTGGAAAAAGAATTGTCCAAGCCCTACGAAATGATTGACATGGTAACCACCCCCGACGGAAGCCTCGTAGCTATGGTGCATTGCAACAACTGCACTTCCGACCTCAATGCCTGGATCAATATTTTCAAAGAATACCAGGAACTGATGGGTATCCCCGTAGATATGGACGAAATCTACGGAAAGCTCTATAACCACGCCCTGACAGGCAATGCAGACTGCGGAGGCCTCATCTCATACAACTACATATCAGGCGAACCTATAACGGGACTGGCAGACGGACGTCCACTGTTTGTACGTTCGGCAAACGACAAGTTCAACCTTGCCAACTTCATGCGCACCCATTTGTATGCTTCAGTGGGAGTTCTCAAAATCGGCAACGACATCCTTTTCAATGAAGAGAAAATCAGAGTAGACAGAATCACCGGTCACGGAGGACTCTTCAAAACCAAAGGAGTAGGCCAGAGAATACTGGCAGCTGCCATCAATTCACCCATTTCCGTTATGGAAACAGCCGGCGAAGGTGGTGCCTGGGGTATTGCCCTCCTCGCTTCCTACCTTGCAAACAACGGAAACGACCAATCCCTTGCCGACTTCCTGGACAAGCATGTATTCACCGGAAATGCCGGTATTGAAATCTCACCGACAGCCGAAGATGTAAGCGGATTCAACACCTACATCGAAAGCTATAAAGCTGGTTTGCCCATCGAAGAAGCAGCAGTAAGATTCAAGAACTAAGTATTTAATAACACTAAAAAACTATGAACACAAAGTTATTTATCAGTAGCATATTTCTCTCCACCTCGTTGTCACTCTTCGCACAGAAAAGTGCCACTATCACTTTACACACAGACCAGAGCGGGCAAATCATTCCCAAAGAAATCTACGGCCAATTTGCAGAGCATTTGGGAACTTGTATCTATGGTGGACTTTGGGTAGGTGAAAACTCCGATATTCCCAACATCAACGGTTATCGCACCGACGTATTCAATGCACTGAAGGAGCTCCGTGTACCCGTCCTTCGCTGGCCGGGAGGCTGCTTTGCCGATGAATACCACTGGATGGACGGTATCGGCCCTAAAGAAAACCGCCCCAAAATGGTGAACAACAACTGGGGAGGCACTATCGAAGACAACAGTTTCGGAACCCATGAGTTCCTCAATCTCTGCGAAATGCTGGGATGTGAACCCTATATCAGTGGAAACGTAGGCAGTGGTACCGTAGAAGAACTTGCCAAATGGGTGGAATACATGACCTCCGAAGGAGACTCCCCCATGGCACGCCTGCGCCGCCAGAACGGTCGCGACAAAGCCTGGAAAGTAAAATACCTCGGCGTGGGTAACGAAAGCTGGGGTTGCGGTGGAAGCATGCGTCCCGAATATTATGCCGACCTCTACCGCCGCTATTCCACCTACTGCCGCAACTATGACGGCAATAGTCTTTTCAAGATAGCCAGCGGTGCCAGCGACTACGACTATAACTGGACCAAAGTGCTGATGGACCGCGTAGGCGGCCGTATGCACGGTCTTTCCTTGCACTACTATACCGTCAGCGGATGGAACGGCAGTAAAGGCGCCGCCACCCAATTCAGTAAAGACGACTATTACTGGACACTGGGCAAATGCCGCGAAATAGAGATGTCATCAAGAGCATTGCACCATTATGGATGAA
>ENA-OQDL01001774-OQDL01001774.1-human-gut-metagenome-genome-assembly--contig:-NODE-1774-length-9977-cov-3.197970_pt1 | contig 9977 bp, 9 predicted proteins | sample MGYA00242782_ERZ504609 | MGnify/ENA primary metagenome ERZ504609 (study PRJEB26092, sample SAMD00036320) | human gut metagenome | host: Homo sapiens | study: EMG produced TPA metagenomics assembly of the... | reverse complement strand
AGTGGTCGCACAATTCTGGGAACTTTTACTTCGAATGGTTTGGAAATGGAAGAAGTAAACCGTTTCCCAAATCATCTGATTGAAGCTGGCAGACATTTTTACTGGGATATTTATGAACTTTACCGTCATATTATTGAAGGGCTAAGGATTGCCGCCCGTAAAGGTGTAGAAATAACTTCCATCGGTATCGACACTTGGGGAGTAGATTTTGTCTGTGTAGGTAAGGATGGGGGATTTCTTCGCCAGCCGTATTCCTATCGTGACCCTCATACGGTGGGTGCTCCGGAAGCGTTCTTCACACGTATACCTCGTAGCCATGTGTATGGATGGACGGGGATTCAGGTGATGAATTTCAACTCCTTGTTCCAACTTGATACATTACGCCGTAATCATGACAGTGCATTGGCAGCTGCAGATAAATTGCTGTTTATGCCTGATGCTTTGAGCTATATGTTGACCGGTCAGATGGTAACGGAGTATACTATTGCCAGTACGGCACAGTTGGTAAATGCCAATACCTGCAGGCTGGAGGATGCCTTGCTGCAGGAGATTGGACTGACACAAGCTCATTTCGGGCGTTTTGTCTATCCTGGTGAAAAAATAGGGGGCTTGACGGAGGAAGTACAACGAATAACCGGACTTGGCGCTGTCCCCGTGATAGCTGTTGCCGGGCATGATACGGCTTCTGCTGTTGCTGCCGTACCTGCCATGGACCGTAATTTTGCTTATCTAAGTAGTGGTACTTGGTCTCTGATGGGAGTGGAGACGGATGCTCCAGTCATTACTGCTGAAACAGAATCCTTGAATTTTACGAATGAAGGCGGTGTGGAAGGAACCATTCGTTTGTTAAAAAATATTTGTGGTATGTGGCTGCTTGAACGTTGCCGTACCGAATGGGGGGAAATCCCTTATTCTGAACTCATCGTTGAGGCTGGTACTTGTGAACCATTCCGTAGTCTAATTAATCCGGATGATGCTTTGTTTACCAATCCGGCGAATATGGAGCAAGCCATCAAGACCTATTGTTCCGATTATCGTCAGCCTATTCCCATGACACATGGACAGATAGTACGCTGTATCTTTGAGAGTCTTGCTTTGAGATACCGTCAGGTGCTGGATAGCCTGCGAAATCTTTCACCACGTCCGGTGGAGGCTTTACATGTTATCGGTGGCGGTAGCCGTAACGAACTGCTTAACCAGTGGACAGCCAATGCTGTCGGTATTCCCGTGATTGCCGGACCTTCCGAAGCTACTGCTATCGGTAACGTTATGGTTCAGGCATTGGCTGCCGGAGCAGCTAGAGACATTGCTTCCATGAGACAGCTCATCAACCGTTCCATACCATTAAAGACTTTCTATCCGCAGGATATGGAGGATTGGAATACCGCTTACCTGCACTTCAAGCAATTGACGATGACTAATTATAATGGATAATGATTACCAATAACTTATAACTCATAATCAAATCACGTATCATGAAAGAAGAATTGATAAACAAAGCGTATGAAATTGCTAAAGAGCGTTACGCAGCTCTCGGATTGGATGTAGAAAAAGTAATGGAGCAACTTCAGAAAGTGTCTATCTCTATGCATTGTTGGCAGGCCGATGATGTTCAGGGATTCGAAATCTGCCGGCTCATTGACCGGTGGTATCCAGACAACAGGAAACTATCCCGGTAAAGCCCCGTAATATGGAAGAACTGCGTTCCGATATTTTGAAAGCTGCTTCTTATATCCCCGGTAAGCACCGTTTGAATTTGCATGAGATTTACGGTGACTTTGGCGGTACCTTCGTAGATCGCGATCAGGTAGAGGTGAAACATTTCGAAAGCTGGATGCAATGGGCAGCCGAGAATGGTATAAAATTGGATTTTAATTCCACTTCTTTCTCTCATCCGAAGAGCGGTAATCTTTCTCTGGCTCATCCGGACCAAGGTATCCGTGACTTTTGGGTCGAACATACTAAACGTTGTCGTGCCATTGCCGAAGAAATGGGGCGCCGCCAGGGAGATCCCTGCATCATGAATCTTTGGGTGCATGATGGTAGCAAGGATATCACTGTAAACCGTATGAAGTATCGTGTGCTTTTCAAAGATTCTCTCGACCGTATTTTTGCTACGGAATACAAGCATATGAAGAACTGCCTTGAATCGAAGGTGTTTGGCATAGGTTTAGAGAGTTATACAGTAGGCTCCAATGAATTCTGTATGGGCTATAGTGTACAGCATCAGAAACTTATTACTATTGATACCGGGCACTTCCATCCTACGGAAAGTGCTGCAGACAAGGTGTCTTCCATGTTGCTCTTTGTCCCTGAGCTGATGCTCCACGTAAGCCGTCCGGTACGTTGGGATTCTGACCATGTAACTATCATGGATGACCCCACTCTTGAACTTTTCCAAGAAATTGTCCGTTGCGATGCACTGGACCGTGTACACATTGGTCTTGATTATTTTGATGCTTCCATCAACCGTATCGGTGCTTATGTAATCGGTACCCGTGCGGCGCAGAAATGCATGTTGCGTGCGTTACTAGAACCATTGGCAAAGCTTCGCGAATATGAGGCCACCGGTCAAGGTTTCCAGCGCCTTGCTCTGCTCGAAGAGGCTAAGGCTTTGCCTTGGAACGCTGTTTGGGACATGTTCTGTCTGAAAAACAATGTTCCGGTAGGTGAGGAGTTCATCGCTGAAATAGAGAAGTATGAAGCTAATGTAACCTCTAAAAGAGGATAGGAAACCCTTGTAACTGACAGAAATGGAAATAATATTAGGGTTATTGATTATTGCCATCGGAGCATTCTGCCAATCCAGTTGCTATGTACCCATTAACCGCATCAAGGAGTGGAGCTGGGAGTCGTATTGGATTGTACAAGGTGTTTTCGCTTGGCTGGTTTTTCCGTTCTTGGGCGCGTTGCTGGCAGTACCTGCCGGCAATTCGCTGTTCGAGATTTATGCAAACAATCCTGCGGATACGCTTTGGACTATGTTCTTCGGAGCTTTATGGGGAGTGGGGGGACTGACGTTTGGTTTGTCTATGCGCTATTTGGGCGTAGCTCTTGGGCAGTCTATCGCTTTGGGTACTTGTGCCGGATTGGGAACGATATTGACTCCGGTATTTACTGGTAAGGCAGGAGATTTGACAACATCGGTTATTGTTGGTGTAGTGGTCACGTTGGTAGGTATTGGCATTATCGGTCTGGCCGGTAGCATGAAGTCTGCCAGCCTGAGCGAAGAAGAGAAGAAGAAGGCCGTAAAGGATTTCAATTTTACTAAAGGTATTATTGTAGCCCTTCTTGCCGGATTTATGAGTGCGTGTTTCAGTATAGGATTGGGTTTTGGAGAGAAACTCTGTTTTGCTGAAAGTGCGGATATATTCAAGACACTGCCTGCTACATTGATGGTGACACTGGGTGGTTTCATTACGAATGCCGTCTATTGTTTCTATCAGAATTCCAGGAACAAAAGTTGGGGCGATTATGGCAAGAAATCCCTTTATGTAAACAATGTCTTGTTTTGTGCTTTGGCCGGTGTGTTGTGGTACAGCCAGTTCTTTGGTCTTAGCTTGGGTAAGGGATTCCTTGCTGCCTCTCCGGTATTGCTCACATTCTCGTGGTGCATCCTGATGTCGTTGAACGTAACGTTCTCCAATGTTTGGGGTATCCCTTTTTGAAGGAATGGAAATGGGGTGTACACCCAAGACAATTACAGTGCTTGTCATAGGCTTGGCAGTCTTGATAATTTCTTCTTTCCTGCCACAGTTGCTGGGGTAAGTTTAAATACCTATCTTTGAATATAAAACTAAAATATATCTGCATATATGAAATCAATTCTAGAAAATCGTCCGGCGCTGGCTGCGGAAGTTAATAAGGTGGCTGAGGTGGCTGGTTATCTCTGGCAGAAAGGTTGGGCAGAACGTAATGGGGGCAATATTACGGTCAACATCACTGAGTTTGTAGACGATGAAATCAAGGCTATGCCCGCCATTAGTGAGGTGAAATCAATCGGTGCTACTTTACCTTATTTGAAAGACTGCTATTTTTATTGCAAAGGCACCAACAAGCGTATGCGCGATTTGGCCCGTTGGCCGATGGAGAACGGTTCGGTCATCCGCATTTTGGATGACTGTGCCAGCTATGTCATTATAGCCGACCAGTCTGTACAGCCTACATCGGAACTTCCTTCCCATCTTAGTGTACACAACAATCTGATAGCGAAAGGTTCTCCCTATAAAGCTTCGGTGCATACGCATCCTATTGAGCTGGTAGCCATGACTCACAACAAGAAGTTTCTGGAAAAAGATGTAGCTTCGAACCTGCTTTGGAGTATGATACCGGAAACAAAGGCTTTCTGTCCCCGCGGTTTGGGTATCATCCCTTATCAACTTCCCAGTTCGGTAGAATTGGCTGAGGCTACCATCCGCGAACTGGATGACTATGATGTAGTGATGTGGGAGAAACATGGTGTGTTTGCTGTGGATGTGGATGTGATGGCTGCTTTCGACCAGGTGGATGTACTCAATAAATCCGCCCTTATTTATATCGCTGCCAAAAATATGGGTTTTGAACCGGATGGTATGAGCCAGCTTCAAATGAAGGAAATGTCCGTAGCGTTTAATTTGCCCAAATAATTGTTTTAACAGATAGTGTGTAATTATGTATAGAATGATATTGAATGAGACCTCTTATTTCGGTGCCGGCTGTCGCGAAACGATTGCCGTGGAGGCTGCCCGCAGAGGTTTCAAAAAGGCTTTCTTTGTAACGGACAGAGATTTGATCCGTTTCAAGGTGGCTGATAAAGTGATTGAAGTTTTCGAGAAGAACAGTATACCTTATGAGCTCTTCAGTGATGTGAAGGCCAATCCTACCATTACCAATGTACAGAATGGTGTGGCTGCTTTCAAGGCATCCGGTGCCGATTTTATCGTGGCTTTGGGTGGCGGCTCTTCCATTGATACGGCAAAAGGTATTGGTATTGTTGTGAATAATCCGGATTTTGCAGATGTGAAGTCATTGGAGGGTGTAGCTGCAACCCGTCATAAGGCTGTCCCAACTTTTGCATTGCCTACAACGGCTGGAACAGCTGCTGAAGTCACTATCAAATTATGTGATAATAGATGAAGATGCAAAGAAGAAGATGGTCTGCGTAGACCCTAATGATATTCCGGTTGTGGCGATTGTAGACCCGGAACTGATGTATTCCATGCCGAAAGGGCTGACTGCTGCAACAGGAATGGACGCTTTGACGCATGCCATTGAAAGTTATATAACACCGGGCGCCTGGGCGATGTCCGATATGTTTGAGTTGAAAGCCATCGAAATGATTGCCGCTAATCTGAAAGCTGCGGTAGACGATGGCAATGATGTCGCAGCTCGCGAAGCGATGTCACAGGCTCAGTACATTGCCGGTATGGGATTCAGTAATGTAGGTTTGGGTATTGTTCATTCCATGGCGCATCCGTTGGGCGCTCATTATGATACTCCGCATGGAGTTGCCAATGCATTGCTGTTGCCCTATGTGATGGAATATAATGCAGAGTCTCCGGCTGCCCCCAAATATCTTCATATAGCTAAAGCTATGGGAGTAGATACGGTGGGTATGACCGAGGCAGAAGGAGTGCGTGCGGCTGTGGATGCAGTCCGGAAGCTGTCATTGAGCATTGGCATTCCTCAAAAGCTACATGAGATAAATGTAAAAGAGGAAGACTTGCATCAATTGGCTGTTGATGCTTTCAATGACGTTTGTACAGGCGGTAATCCTCGTCCTACTTCTGTCGAAGATATTGAGACTTTGTATCGTAAAGCTTTTTAATTATAATTTGAATTACCATGAAGAAAACTATTATTTCATGTGTGCTGTTTTTAACAGCCGTCACTGCTTTTTCGCAGACACCAATGAAGACGGCAGCAGAAGCTAAGCTTTCGGCTTCTGACCTTGCTGTGAAAATAGCAGACCGTATCCTTGCAACTACTACTTATGAGTTTAAGAATACCAAGACCGGTAAAACCTATAAGTCTGTCAAGAACTTGCCTTTGGATATGAATGTCAAGGTTGCATGTAAGTACAATAATTGGCATTATACCAATGGAGTAACCCATATCGCTTTAATGGAATTGGCCGATAAAACGGGAGCGAAGAAGTATGATGATTACGTTCTTAAAAATATGAATTTCGTATTTAACGAGGGTAATCTTGACTTCTTTAAGAAGCAGTATGAGCAGGCAATGAAAAATGAAGGATGGTATGGCGTTCGTAAGTTGAGTTGGCACATGATATTCCGTGGAAAGCGTTTGGATGATAACGGTCCTATGGGAGCCAGCCTGATTGACCTGCAGATAAAGCATCCGAATAATTCTTTCTTGAATTATATTAATGAAACAGCCGAGCACTTGAACTATGGCGAGCCTCGTTTGGCCGACGGTACTATTGCCCGTATCTGGCCTCATGAAAATACCATCTGGGCTGATGATGCTTTCATGGCTATCTCTTTCCTTGCACGTATGGCTAAGATGACCGGTGACATGAGTTATATCAATGATGCTGCCAATCAGGTAATCAAATATCACAAATATTTGTGGTGTCCCGAAAAACGGATTCTCTATCATTGCTATCATACGGATACGGACGAGCACGGTGTTGCTCATTGGAGCCGTGCCAACGGTTGGGTTTTCATGGCAACTGCCGATTTGCTTGCAGTGATGCCGCAGAATCATCCCATGCGTCCTGAGGTTCTGGAGTGCTTCCGCCGTCAATGTAGCGGTGTAGTGCGTTATCAGGGTAAGAACGGTCTTTGGCATCAGCTTCTTGACAAGGAAGATTCTTATGAGGAAATTACGGGTACGGCCATGTTTGTGTTTGGTATCGCACGTGGTGTAAAGCATGGCTGGCTGCATCCCGATTTCATTTATGCTGCCGAGCAGGGGCTGAAAGGAATGACGACACTGATGTCCGACAAAGGCGATGTGACCAGAATCTGTGTCGGAACGGGTATCATGCCGTCGCCTGCATACTACTACAACCGTCCTACCCAAGAGAATGATCCGATGGGTGAAGGACCTGTTCTCCGCGCATTGATTGAAATGATGGATGCACCGAAGTATACAGAGATTAAGGCTGAACAGCAATACGATAAAATTGTAGTCAAAAAGTAATAATCCTTTTAGATAGTATGCTAATCCCGTCTGGAAACACAAAGATACTTCCAGGCGGGATTTTTTTATTAAATATTCCATAGGTATCTCTTATTTCATAAATATTTCCTATTTTTGTCCCGAACCCATCATGAAGGACACGTGGTATGACTAAGAATTACAATGATTTAGGAGTGGAATTTAAGTATCTTATCGTAAATGACATGGACCAAAAGTTTGGTCTGTGGGTAAATACTGTCGGCTTTCAATCCATTCAGCCGGACTCTCCGTATCCATTGAAGGATCATCCTTCTGGTTATTTCTTTAATGCCCAGAAAGGACGTGTCTTGCGTGAGTATCAATTGGTTTATATCACGAAAGGACGGGGATTGTTTTCCTCGGAAACAACACCGGAAAAGCAGGTCTGCAAAGGACGTCTGATGGTATTGTTTCCCGGTCAATGGCATACTTATCACCCTTATCGCCAAACCGGATGGAACGAATATTATATCGGTTTTGAAGGTCCTGTCATTGATAATCTGGTGAAAGGCGGTTTCTTGTCTAAAGACAATCAAGTGCTTGAGGTGGGTTTGAATGAGGAGTTGGTGTCTCTTTTTTCCCGTGCTTTGGAAATAGCGGAAGCGGATAAAATATCTTCCCAACAGTATCTTGGCGGTATAGTGCTGCACATAGTAGGTATGATACTGTCCATTTCTAAAAATAAAATTTTTGAGGTGGGCGATGTTGATCAGAAGATTGAGCAGGCCAAGATTATAATGAATGAGAATGTCTTTAAGGATATTGATCCTGAAGAGTTGGCTATGAAATTGAATATCAGCTATTCCTGGTTCCGGAAAGTATTCAAGGACTATACAGGTTATGCACCGGCTAAATATTTCCAGGAGTTGAAGTTGCGTAAAGCCAAACAATTATTGGTTGGTACTTCTCATTCCGTTAAAGAGATTTCTTTTATGCTCGATTATAAATCTACCGAACATTTCTTTTCATTATTTAAAAAACGCACAGGGTTTACCCCATTGGAATATCGTTCTTTTGGTCGGGAGACTGAGGTGGAGAACGAGGATTTTGATTAATGTCAAAAAGAATAGTCTACTATCAAAATTGTTATAAAAGCTTTGATTGTCAGATTTTTATTGGGTGAAAAGCTCTTTTTTCTTAGGAGAAAGTCAAAAAATGAAAGTATTTGTGTCAGCAGTTATATTTTTGTAAGGTATGATTGTATTTATTTTTGCGCTTACAAGTTCGATACTCAATAATAGTTGTATCGGGCTGTTAATCTTGAATTAATTAATCAACCAATTTATATTAATAGTCTATGAGAATTTTACACAAAAAACTATGCTTGTTGATGCTTCTATTAATAAGCTTTCCTTTTAGTCTTTTTGCTCAGAACAAAACAATTACAGGTACAGTTCGTGATGCAGTGGATGTCGTGATTGGCGCTTCTGTTATGGTAAAAGGCAATACTGGTGTTGGTACTATTACTGACATGGATGGTAAATTTACTCTCTCTTTGCCAGCTTCTGCAAAGGAACTGGTCGTTTCGTTTATCGGTTATGATAACCAAACAGTGGTGATTGGCAACAAAACCCACTTTGACATTACATTGAAAGAATCTTCAGTAATGTTGGAAGAAGTGGTTGCAATTGGCTATGCAAAGGTAAAGCGTAAAGAATTAACAGGCTCTTCCGTTTCTGTGGGTAGTAAAGAATTGGCTATGGCTCCCGTTACAACTGCTGCACAGGCATTGGCAGGTAAAAGCTGCTGGTGTTAATATAGTTCAGCAAAGTGGAGCTCCGGGTGCTGAAGTTAATATTACTGTACGTGGTGGTACATCTATAACACAAGGTACACAACCGTTATATATTGTAGATGGTTTTCAAATGGAAAACGGTCTTCAAAATGTTGACATAAATGATATTGAGAGTATTGATGTGATGAAAGATGCTTCTGCTACAGCTATTTATGGTGCTCGTGGTTCAAATGGTGTTGTTTTAATTACTACGAAATCTGGTAAATCGGGAAAAACCGAAGTTTCTTATAATGGATTTGTTAGTTTTGACCGTCTCGGCAAGAAATTAGATTTGCTGGGTGTAGAAGATTATGTAAAGTACCAGTATGAGTTTCAGTTGCTTCGCGGCAATCAAAGTAGTTTTGCCAATCTATTTGGAGGAAATATCAATGATGCAGATTTTTATACGGGTGCTTATAGCCGTATTGCTCAAGAATATGGTAATCGCGCAGGTATTGATTGGCAGGATGAAGTTTTTGGCTCTACAGGTGTTACGCAGAATCATAACGTAAACATAACCGGTGGTACTGAAAAGACTAAGTATATGTTAAGTTATAATTATACTGGTGAAGATGGTATTATGGATAAGCATGGCTATCAGAAGAATAGTATCCGTGCTAAAATCAATCACGAATTGTGGAAAGGTGTACGTTTTGATTTTTCTTCAAGTATGCAGATGACTAAAGTTGAAGGTGGTGGCTCTTTAGGTGGAAAATTGAAGCAGACTATTTTGCAACCAATTACAGGTGGTGTGAAGTTTACTGAAGAAGAAATGTTGAATAAGGATTTGTCTGACGCGTATTCTGATATGCCGGGTGCTGATAATTATGATATTAATAATCCTTTGTTGGACAATATGGCTATTGCACAAGAAAAGTATACCCGTATGGCTACTGTAAATGCAGGATTGGAAATTGATTTAATGAAAGATTTGACATTTCGTACGGCCGCTAGCTATATGTGGCAACAGATTCGCGAGGATTATTGGGATGACGGCTCTACCAGACAGGCTGATGCAAATCAAAGTCCTTATGGATAT
>ENA-OQDL01001772-OQDL01001772.1-human-gut-metagenome-genome-assembly--contig:-NODE-1772-length-9982-cov-2.741958_pt1 | contig 9982 bp, 13 predicted proteins | sample MGYA00242782_ERZ504609 | MGnify/ENA primary metagenome ERZ504609 (study PRJEB26092, sample SAMD00036320) | human gut metagenome | host: Homo sapiens | study: EMG produced TPA metagenomics assembly of... | reverse complement strand
GAGATAGAATTATCCCGTTATTATCAAGGGACGGATAACGGTGAATTGGCTGCCCGTCTTATTGACCTGGCAGACAGTACAGCCAAGGGACGCCCTTATGCCGTCAAGTGAACTTTGTATCACCCGGTGCCGTCCAAATTGGAGAGACCATTCAGGCTCATGTGCCGTCTTTGGTACTTCGCACTTCCGGTGGTTACGAAGGGGCTGAACGAGTCAGATTGGCTTTTGTCAGCGTCGATTATGACGGTCCCGTCGATTTTGGAATTACGGCCTGCAAGCTGAGTTGGGATGACCGCTATCGCCTCTTAGGGCATCGCGATGTCCTGGGCTCGCTCATGAGTCTCGGCATCGACCGGGGCCGTTTCGGCGACATCATCATGCAGGATGCCGGAGCGGTACTGTTGGCGGAAACTCCGTTGGTCCCTTATTTACAGCAGAACTTTACGAAAATCGCGATGGTACCCGATTGTGATTGAAGAAATATCCCTGAGCGATATTGCGCCGCGTCAGGAAAAAGTGAAAGAAATCAAGACGACGGTGGCCTCGCTTCGCCTGGATGCTATCGTTTCATCGGGGTTTGGCATTTCCCGCACGAAAGCGGCCGATGCGATTAAGGGCGAACGGGTACAGGTCAATTGGCAGCCCGCCAAAGGGCCCAGTCAGGAAGTTCGTCAAGGCGATGTCATTTCTCTCCGCGGCAAAGGGCGGATGGAGCTGGCCGGAAATTACCGGAACGTCGCGAAAAGGTCGAACCGGCGTGCTGTTAAAGCGCTATATGTAGTTCCCTTTGTACGGAGGAGATACCACCATGCTTACACCTATGGATATTCATAATAAAGAGTTTAAACGCGGTTTTCGTGGTTACAGCGAGGAAGACGTCGATGCTTTCATGAATAATATTGCCAGCGACTATGAAAAAGTGTACCGGGAGTATTGTGAACTGAAAGAACGCTGTGACAGCCTGCAGGATAAGCTGACCCAGTACGAAAAAATGGAAGCAACCATGAATAGTACGCTTATGTTGGCTCAGCAGACGGCTGAAAATGTTAAGGTTTCGGCCCGTAAGGAAGCGGATTTGATTTTACAGGAAGCCGAAAGTAAAAAGCAGAAGATGCTTGATGAAACGATGATGAGCCTGCAGAATTCCCAGCAGGAATGGGAAAAACTCAAGGCTCAAACGGGAGCATACCGCGCAAAATGTCGGGCTATATTGACCAGCCAGCTGCGGCTGCTCGATGATATGGCGGCTGACGGTGAAGGCAAAGAAAGCGATAATATGGCTTCGTCTGTTTCTGTCAGCGAAAAATTCGGCTCAGCCGGTCCGCCCCGACCAGGGACGTCAGGATAGCGGCAAAAAATGATGCCCCTAAATCCAAATAATACGTGTTTCATGAATATGCTCTCTTTCAGGTATGACATATGTTAGACCCGGCGGGGAGTATATTTATTTATAGGAGGAACGACGATGAAGAAGCTTTTTTTGGTTACTGGCAGCCTGCCTTCTTTTTGGCGTTGTAAGTCCAGCCGGCGCCTATAACCCTTATGCGCCGAATCAATTTGACAGCGTCGACCGGAGTTCTTGGGAATACAAGGCCGTCTACGCCTTGTCCGAAGCCGGGCTGACCGGGGCGCCGATGGAACGATTCGACCGTTCTTATAACTTGACGCGTTATGAAGTGACGTCTATGATCGCCGTCGCCATGAAGAACCGCAGCAAGGCTACAGAAGCTCAACAGAAGTCGATTGACAGGCTGGCTAAAAGCTATGCCGATGATTTGCAGTATCTTACGGATACACCCCAAAAAGCGGACGATACACCGAAAGGCGTCGCTTTTGATTGGAAGGGAGCTAATAAATAATGGAACCCATTAAGATGATTACGATTGACCTCGACGGGACTCTCCTTCGCAGTGACGGTTCCGTTTCGGACCACACCGTAGAAACGCTGCAGAAAGCCCGTCAGAAGGGCGTCATCGTTGCCATTGCTACGGGCCGCATGTACCAGACGGCAAAGGCTTATGGCGAACGGCTGGCCTTAGGCGACAGTCCGATGCTGCTCTTTGCCGGCGGTTTGATTGAAACTTTGGAATCAAAGAAAATCCTCTTTCAGCAGACGATTTCTCAGCAAGATGCTCAGGCTCTGGTCAACTTGGCGCGAGAAGAGTGCTGGCAGATGCAGACCTATATTGACGACGTGCTGCGGGTTGAACTCGATGAACCGTGGATTCGTGACTATGAACGAATTACAAAAGTCAAGGCCGTCATCTGCGGGGATGAATTTTACCGGGTCCGGGGGGACTGCAATAAACTCCTCAGCCGCGGTGTGCACGAAGAACTTTTAGGCCGCAAGGCCCTCATTGAAAAGACCTTTCCCGGCCGGTTCAATATCCTGTTTTCCGATCCGACCTTTTTGGAAATCATGCCCCTTGGCGTCGATAAGGGAAATGGCATCCGCCGCTTAGGAGAACACTACGGCATTGAGATAAAAAATATTATGGCTATCGGCGATTCCCAAAACGACTTAGACATGCTGAAGGCGGCCGGTTTTTCTGTGGCCATGGCCAATGCGGCACAGGAAGTAAAAGATGCTGCTGACTACGTCACCTTGTCGAATGATGAAGACGGCGTAGCCGCTGTCGTCGAGAAATTTGTATTGTAATAGGAGGTTCTTATGGACCATTTTCATTTAATTATCGTCACCGGCATGTCCGGCGCCGGCAAAACCCATGCCGTTCAAGTCTTAGAGGATATCGGCTATTTTTGCATCGACAACATTCCGCCGGTATTGATCCCTAAGTTTGCCGAGTTATGCATCAAAGGCGGTGAACGGGTGCGCCATGTTGCCCTCATTGCCGATATTCGCGGCGGTGAATTTTTTGATGCCATGAGTCAGTGCCTGAAGGATCTGAAGGATTTGAAAGAAGAAGGAATTTCTTATGAAATCGTCTTTATTGAAGCGTCTGATCAGGCTTTGGTCCGCCGCTATAAAGAAACGCGCCGCGTCCACCCGTTGGCCCCTCACGGCCGCATCAGCCAGGGGATTGCCGAAGAACGAAAACGCCTGGCTTCTTTGCGGAGAAAGGCCGATTTTATTATCGATACGTCTAATTTGCAGCCTAAACAGCTGAAGGAAATCCTGGTGAAGCGCTATGCTATTACAGACAGCAAAAAGAGTATGACTGTCACCGTCGTCTCTTTCGGCTTCAAGCATGGGATGCCCATTGATGCCGACATCGTTGAAGACGTTCGCTTCCTGCCGAATCCTTATTATATCGACGATTTCCGCCATAAGTCGGGCCGCGTTCCCTGCGTGCGGGAATACGTTGAAAGTTTTCCTATTACCCAAGTATATAAGGAAAAATGGTTCGATATGATCGATTTTCTCCTGCCTAATTACGAACGAGAAGGCAAGAGCCAATTAGTCATTGCCGTCGGCTGTACCGGCGGGATGCACCGCAGTGTCTGCATGGCAGAAGCCATGTACAAACACTTGCGGGACAACGGCGTCGATGTATCCATCGAACACCGCGATATTCAGAAAAACGACGTTGAAGAAGATGCGCCGGGGTACGAAGGCGAAGCCTAGGAGGTACTGTCATGCGTTTTATGAAATGGCTGCATCCGGGACTGCATATTAAGCGCTGGCTCTTCCTTTTCGGGCTGGGCATGATGTTTTCCAGCTTCGGCATTATCCTGACTTTTAACTATCAGTGGTTGGGGGAAGTGGAAGAGTGGGCTTTCCGGTTGCTCTATGAAATGACGGGGCACTATAATTATACGATTTTGGCCAGTTTGGGTATCTTTGTCATTATCGTCGGCATGGCCATTATGGGCTGGGCGACGCGGCGGCTCATACGGACCATGATCGGTGTCGTCATGCCCGGTGAATCGGGGAATTTCAGCGATTTGATTTTTTCTAAATTTCAGCTTTCGAAAGGGCCGAAAGTCGTCGTCATCGGCGGTGGTACGGGTCTGTCCGTCATGCTGCGCGGGCTCAAGTCGAAGACGTATAATCTGACGGCTGTCGTCACCGTTGCCGATGATGGCGGTTCGACCGGGAGAATCCGCGAAGACCTGGATATTATTGCACCCGGTGATTTACGAAACTGTCTGGTTGCCATGGCAGATAAAGAAGGTCTCATGGAACAGCTTTTTGCCCATCGCTTTGGCGGTTCCGGTGACTTAACCGGTCACAGTTTTGGCAACCTCTTTATTGCGGCACTCATCGAGGTCCTTGGCGACGTCGAGGAAGCGATGGATGCGACCAGCAAAATTCTGCGTGTCCGCGGCAAAGTCATTCCGTCGTCGGCAGAAAAAATCAGGCTCAATGCCAAAATGACCGATGGACGTATCATCGAAGGTGAGTCGCAGATTCCCCATGCCCATGGCCGTATCAAGAGCGTCTTTACGACGCCGGAACGCCCTAAGGCTATCCGGTCGGCTGTCGACGCCATCAAAGGTGCCGATGCCATCGTTCTGGGGCCGGGGAGCCTCTATACGAGCATCATGCCCAATCTGTGCGTCCCGGATATCATCGAAGCGATCCGAGACAGTAAAGCGCCTAAAATTTATATTTGCAACGTCATGACCCAGAAAGGGGAAACGGATGACTATACCGTCTCCGATCACGTCAAGGCCATTAATAAGCAGGCCGGCGACAAGATCATCGATTTTGTCATTGCCAATAATGGTGACGTCGATCCGGCTGTGCTGCAGCGCTATGTGGCCCACGGTTCTCATCCGGTCATCATTGATAAAAAAGAAATTGGCGAAACCGGCGCTACACTGATCCTGTCGGATCTCATCAATAAAGAAAACAGTGCGACTCACGATACGAAGAAGTTGGCGAACGTTCTCTTTGATTTGATCAATGCCCTGAGGACCGATTTATCGCCGGAATTACTTCACTATTATCTCAAGCGTTATACCCTTACCCACCGTTAGGAGGCGGCAGCCATTGTCTTTTGCGGAAGAAGTGAAAAATGAGATTGCCCATTATAAACCGGAGAACGCCGCTTGCCGCTTTGCAGAATTGGCAGCCCTCCTTTGTATGGGCGGATCGCTGATTCTCGGCTCTCACGGGATGATTGGCATCGAATTCAGCACGTCCAACAATGCCGTTGCCCGAAAGGTCCTGAAGATGTGGATGAAGGCTTTTCCCGTCCGTCCGGAAGTGCGGGTCCGCCAGGGGCTGCGCTTGCGAAAGAAAAATTATTATATCCTGCGTGTATCGCCGTCTCCGGAAAGTACGAAAATTTTGCGCGACTTGTCTCTCTTTCCGACGGATGCGGAATTTTCTGCCATCGACCTGCGTAAGGTTGAGTGTCAGCGGGCCTTTTTGCGAGGCGCCTTTATGGGCGGCGGATCTGTCAATCAACCACAGCGGGACTACCATTTGGAATTGGTAACGGGCAATGCGGCCTTTGCAGAAAAGCTGCTCAAAATCATGCGCCGCTTCCGTTTGCCGGCCAAGATTACCGACCGTAAGGGCGATTATTTGGTCTATATAAAAGAAGGGAACGGCGTGTCCCATTTCCTGCAGTATATCGGGGCTGCCCAAGCCTATCTTACCTTTGAAGAAGTTCGTGTCGTAAAGGAGATGCGCAACAACGTCAATCGCGTCGTCAACTGCGAAACGGCGAATCTTCAGAAAACAGTTGATGCCGCTGTTCGCCAGCGCCAGGCCATTACCCGTATTCAGGAATCGGGACTTTATCAGCGTATGTCGGCTAAGCTTCGCGAAGCGGCAGAGCTGCGCATGGCCAATCCTGAGGCTTCGATGAGCGAATTGGCAGCTCAGTCAGGATTGACAAAGTCCGGATTAACGCATCGATTCAAAAAAATTGCCGATATAGCAAAACAGATAGAAGGTCAACAACATGATGAACATTAAGAAACTATGTACCTATATTGCCGGTCTTTTGACGGCCTTTATCCCTATGGGGGCCCCATTGGCGGCCGGATTTCCGGGAATCGACGATCCCGAGGTCATGAGCCGTGTTGTCGTTCAACCGATGAAGTCCATTTCGATGACGCCGCCTATTGATACGGGGACGCTGCTCTTATCGGACAGCCCGGAATATGCCGAAAACGACGGCATCCTCTATGGGGACATGGTCAGCGGCGATGTACGCCTTTACTTTTATCATGTCAATCAGCAGCAGACCGACCGCAAAATCGTCGCCATGCTGTATAATCCCCATGACTATCCGATTGACGCCTTCCTTCAAGGATATCAATATACGCGTCCCAGTACCGATTATTATCAGGTCGGCAAAGAATTGTCGACCCTGTATTATGAAGGGAATATGACGGTCAATAAGGTTACTGTCCAGCCTCATGATTATGCCTTAGTCGGACAGCGGCTCAATGAAGTCGTCGTCCATCCGGATCAGCTCTTTTCAGGCATCATCAACGTCAGCCTTCCGGAACCGATGATTCTGTCGTCCATGATTTTACCGGTTAAAGAAGATCCGACGGCCTTTGTTCGAAAGCTTCAGTACCTGCCCAGTGACTCGGTCAAACTGCGGGGGACTTTTCACGGCAAAGACCGTTTCATGAGCACCCTTACGCCTTACTCTACGGACAGCGGCATTGGCTATATCCTCTTGGCGGACGGCGTCATGGACCGCTTTCTGCAAGGACGGGATGTCATGGATAACCGCTCGTCGGAAGATACGGGAAACTATGGCCTCGATTACACCATTCATCTGCGTACCCAAGGGACCGGAGACATTCACCTCTATTTTAATCCCCAAGGCGGTGAATATGCCGGTGTTACAGAGCTTATCTACAGCGATCCTCAGCGAGGAGAAGATAAAAAAATCGTGGAATTGCCGCGTCATCGTCATTCCATGGGACTCAATGACCCCTATGCCATGGAATATGTGGATACTTTCCTGGCCGGGACGGATATGACCATCCATATCATGCCGCCAGGCGCGGCCAACTTGCCGGTTCGCTTCCTGGTCGTACCGGACAGTAAGCTGCAGCCTATTCGTGAAGCCGTACAGAGCTCGCGTGAAGCGGAAGAACGTCGGGCTGCCGAAGCCGAAGCCAGACGGAAAGCGGCTCGTCGTGATACGACGATTCAGCCTGAAGAACTTCAGTCTGACAATCAGACGCCCTTTACGTCTCTGAAGGACCGCATGGCAAAAACTGCAGCAGGAACAGAAAAAGTAAGTATAAGAAAACAGCCATCCATCCGGATGGCTGTTTTCTTATGCTGTTGACGGTCGACACCGCTTGAATGAACCGCGACTTTACGCTTTATTTATTCGGTGCTGTGCCAAACCATTTCTGATAGATTTTTGTCGTACGTTCCGTCTGCCTTGAGTTCTTTTAAGGCCTGGTTGACCTGATCGGTCAGTTCTTGTTTGTCTTTGCTGATACCCATGGCGACACCACGAGATGTTATGGGCGTGCCGACGAGTTTGAGCTTGTCTTTGCCGCCCTGCTGGAGATAGTACTGGGCGACGGCCTGGTCGATGGAGACGGCGTCACATGTGCCGGCTTCCAATTCCATCCAACCCTGGGTATTGGTGTCGAATTCCTTAACATTGGCACCGTGTTCACGGGCATAGTCGGCCGCTTTTGAGCCGACTTGGGCACCGACGGTCTTGCCGGCGATGGAATCATAACCGGTAATATCCGTATTGCCTACAGGCACGACGATGGTGTAGCCGCCCTGATAGTAGACATCCGTGAAGTTGATCTGTTTCTTCCGTTCTTCCGTCGCATCCATGCCGGCAGCGATGATGTCAATCTGGCCGCTCTTCAAGGCCGGAATCAGGGCGTCGAAGCCGAGGTTCTTGACTTCCATCTTGTAGCCTAACTTATCGCAGATTGCCTGGGCTAAATCGATATCGAAGCCGACGTCTTTATCATTTTCCGTAAATTCAAAAGGCGGGAAGGTCGGTTCCGTCCCGACGATGAGTGTCTTGTCACCCTTCGCACCGGCGGACTGTTCTGTGCTGCCGCCGCAGCCGGCGAGTAAGGTCAAGGCGGCTATCGAAGCCGCTGCCAAGGTCATCACTTTTTTCTTCATCATAGTAGGTTCCTCCAATTAGGGAATATCAAGGATATCGCTGAGGTCTTTCATGATTGCCACATGGGGCAGGGGAAGGAAATCCGGCTCCGATGTCGTTCCTGTCGTTACGGCAGCAAAGGCGACGCCTGCATTTTGCGCAGCCTTGGCATCGATGGTGTTGTCGCCGATATAAAGGACGTCCTTTTTATCCAGTCCGAAATGGTCACAGACCCGATTGATTCCGTCCGGCGCAGGTTTTGCGTTGTCCACGTCTTCCATGCCGACGACGAGGTCGATGAGGGACTCCATGGCGTATTTACGGAGTGTTTCATTAATGCGCGAGCGGGTCTTCGTCGATACGATACAGCAGCGGCTCCCCTTTTCCTTCAGGGCCTTTAAAACCGGCAGGGTCTCCGGATAGAGATGGGTATTGGCCGTCATATACTTGTCGGAGAAGCGGACTTTATATTCCTTAATCAGTTCATAGATCCGGTCCGGGTCCGTTTCTCCGGTAAGGCTTTTCATGGCATCGTACATGGTCATGCCGATCGTACGGCGAATGGCATCTTCGGGAATGCCGTCGTATCCTTCGGCATCAAAGAGAAGCTGGAAGCACATGACGATTCCCTTTTCCGAGTTGGCCAACGTGTAGTCGAAGTCGAATATATACGTCTTATACATGGATTACATCTGCGGGTCGACGCCGAACCATTTTTTGTAGAGTTTCGCATACGTTCCGTCGGCTTTAAGGTCAGCCAAGGCCTTGTTGACCTTTTCGAGGAGGTCTGTCTTATCTTTTCCGACAGCCATGGCGATACCGGCATCGGTTTTTTTTGGAGTCACCGACGATTTTAAGATCTTTTGTCGCCGCCTTCTTTCAGATAGTAGAGGGCTACCGACGTATTGATGATGACGGCATCACAGGTGTTGCTCTGCAGTTCCATCCAGCCCTGGCTGTTGGCGTCGTACTGTTTGACCGTTGCGCCGGCTTCCGTTCCGAGGTCTACGCCTTTGGTGCCGACCTGAGTGCCGACAGTACGGCCTTTGAGGTCATCAAAGCCGTGAATGGTGTCGTTATCCTTGCGGACGACGACGGAATAGCCGTCCTGGAAGTACGGTTCTGTAAAGGAAACTTGTTTCTGTCGTTCCGGCGTAGCATCCATGCCGGAAGCGATCATGTCAATCTGGCCGCTGCGCAGGGCCGGGATAAGGGCATCGAAGCCGAGGCTTTTGACTTCAACCTGCATACCGGTCTTTTCGCCGATGGCATTGGCTAAATCGATATCGAAGCCGACGTACTTGCCGTTGTCCGTGAATTCAAAAGGCGGGAAAGTCGGTTCCATGCCGACGACGAGGGCTTTTCTGCTCATTGGCAGCACCTGCCTGTTTGTCTGTTGAAGAACCACATCCGGCGAGTAAGGTGGCCGCTGCTGCTGCAGTTACCGCCATAACTAAATACTTCTTGTTCATACGTAACAACTCCTGTTCCCTTTTTTGTAAACGGAAATAATAAAATACAACTTCCACATAATTATACTATAAAAGGGGACGCCTTTGAAGGGAAACTTTGTGAGTCATCTACTTTTTGCTTGACAAGGCATTCTTGGCGTAGTATACTAAACAAGCTGTCAGGGGAAGCCCCGAACGGCCCGGCTGAGACAACAGCCGCAAGCGAAGTTTTTGAAAGTTCTTTCAAAAATGTGCTTGACAAGCTCCTTGGAGTTTGGTAAGATAAACAAGTCGTCGCTACGGCGACACGATGACCTTTGAAAACTGAACAATGATTGAATGAACGCCAGTAAATAAATCTTTAAGATTTGTTTATGCCGAGTTTTACTCGGGAGTGCAGGTCATTTTCGTAAGAAAATAACCGAATCAATTCAAACGTCCGGTGTAAGCCGGACACCAAAAACAATAAGTTGAGCTAGTAAGCTCTTCCATACTATCATGGAG
>ENA-OQDL01001768-OQDL01001768.1-human-gut-metagenome-genome-assembly--contig:-NODE-1768-length-9994-cov-4.869971_pt1 | contig 9994 bp, 7 predicted proteins | sample MGYA00242782_ERZ504609 | MGnify/ENA primary metagenome ERZ504609 (study PRJEB26092, sample SAMD00036320) | human gut metagenome | host: Homo sapiens | study: EMG produced TPA metagenomics assembly of the... | reverse complement strand
TATTGTTTATGTAAATCTCTTCAAAGATCGCTTCTTTTATGTCGGCTTTCTTTTCAGGAAAGCGGATGCAAAGGTAAAAACTTTTAAGTATATCTTCCAAATATTTTCGGAAGTTTTTTTTCATCTTTCCTTTTTCCCGTCATCTCTCTTGCGAAAGGGAGAACAAAAGAAAGGTTGTTTTACCGACCCGGATTCAAGAAAAAGTGTGTCAACCAACGCTGCTTACTTTTTGAAAGCGGGTGCAAAGGTAAGAACTTTATTTCATATCTTCCAAATGTTTTCGGAAGTTTTTTCATTCTGCTTTTTCAAAAGGGAATTTCAGAAAGAAACAAGCCCCAAGCAGAAGAAATATGTAAGAGTTCCTACGCCGTTCCTGTCAGAATGTCAAAACATCGCTGCTCCCGTTCTCGAAAGCGGGTGCAAAAGTAGGACTTTATAACATACACACCAAATATATCAGGGGATTTTTTCGAGTTTCTCTTGAACATTTTTATAAAACGTTGATTGACAAATGTATTGAAGAACATATTTTTTTAAGGAGGATGGAAAGTCTGGCAAAAGGGACACATTATAATATATGCGCATGCGCGCGGAAAGAAACAACGGAAGGCTGAAAGAAAACACGGAGATACGGAAGGGTATTGCATGACACCCGGGTCTTGACATGTCTGACATCCGGGTCTCGGCACGTCTGACACCCGGGTCTCGGTATGCACGACACCCGGGTGTCGGACACAAGATAAAGGCTAACGGGAGAAATGACACAGGAAGAAAACAATACAGAAACATGCAACGCCAAAGAAAGACAGAAAGAAAGACGGCAGAGGAAAGGATACAAAAAAAGCAACGACACAGTAAAAGAACAGAAGACACAGAAAAAAGGAGAAAGGCGGCTGACAGCCTGGAAAACACGAAGCAAGCCACAACCAGACAAACCTGTTAAAGGAAGACGCACGTTGTATTAAATGTTAACAGAAGCAACAGTCTCATAAACCGTGTTACCAAACAATAGATTTCCAGAAAAAATATTGGATAATACCAGGAATAGAATAACTTTGCAATGTGTTTTTCATAGTATTAGATTTAAGGTTAACAAAAAGATTGGCTGTCTGGGATAGATAGCCTTTTTTTATGGAATATGATAAAGAAATATGCAGCGCTCCTCTGTACATAATTTTTTTTAATATATTTGCGAGAAACTTATTAAAAACCAATCAAATCTATGCTTACGAAACTTAACCACGTACTCCTTGCTGGTGTTGTAGCTTTGGCATGTTCTTCGTGCCAAACAGAAAAAAAGGCCGATTACCAAGTAATACCTCTCCCCCAAGAGGTTGTTCTGACACAAGAAAAGCCATTTCTATTAAACAAAAATGTTTCCATTACCTATCCAGAAGGCAACCTCCTGCTGAAACGCAACGCTGAATTCTTATCCGGATATATCCGGCAAGCCACAGGGTATACTCCTCCTGTAAAAGGCTTAAAGGACGGAGAAACGGCAAAGCATGCAATCAATTTAGGTTTAGATGCGGATATAGCCAATAAAGAAGGTTATGTGCTGACAACAACTTCGGAAGGTATTCAAATCAACGGGCAGACAGAGAACGGCGTGTTCTACGGTTGCCAGACATTACGGAAATCAATCCCCGCCGAGGCTCAGGGAGTTGATATTCTGCTACCGGCAGGCAGTATCAAAGACGAACCCCGCTTTACATATCGCGGTATGCATCTTGATGTATGCCGACATTTCTTCCCGCTGGAGTTCATAAAAGAATATATCGACTTACTGGCGCTACACAATATGAATACTTTCCATTGGCATCTGACAGATGACCAGGGATGGCGCATCGAAATAAAGAAATATCCGAAGCTGACGGAAGTCGGTTCAAAACGCAACTGCACCGTTGTCGGCAAGGCAAGAAGCGGAAAATATGACAACATTCCGTATGGCGGCTTCTACACGCAGGAACAAGCCAAAGAGATCGTGAAGTATGCACAAGAACGTTACATCACCGTAATTCCCGAAGTAGACCTGCCGGGACACATGCTTGCCGCTTTGGCCGCCTATCCTGATATGGGATGCACCGGAGGACCGTACAAAGTATCTCCCGACTGGGGTATCTTTGAAGATGTATTGTGCATCGGCAACGAACAGAGCATGCAGTTTCTTGAAGATGTAATGGCAGAAATCACCGAGATATTCCCTTCTAAGCTTGTACACATCGGTGGAGACGAAGCTCCCCGTACCCGCTGGGCCAAGTGCCCCAAATGTCAGGCACGCATCAAAGCGGAAGGTTTGAAAACAGACAAACAACATACAGCCGAGGACCGTCTGCAAAGCTATTGCATGACACGCATCGAAAAGTTCCTCAACAGCAAAGGAAGGCAGATTATCGGTTGGGACGAAATACTGGAAGGCGACGTGGCACCAAATGCCACCGTTATGTCCTGGCGTGGCACATCCGGCGGCATCAAGGCTGCACAAATGGGACATGACGTAATTATGACACCCAATCTTTACTGCTATTTTGACTATCTCCAAACTGCGGACAGTAAAGACGAACCTCTCGGCATAGGCGGATACGTACCGGTAGAGAAAGTATACAGTCTCGACCCTACCGCTGCGCTTACCGAAGAACAGGCCAAACATATCCTCGGTGCACAAGCCAACTTATGGACAGAATATATCGCCACTACCGAACATGCAGAGTATATGATACTCCCACGCATGGCTGCCCTTGCCGAAGTGCAATGGACACAGCCCGAAAAGAAAGATTACGCGGACTTCACCCAACGCCTGCCGCGTCTCATCAAGTTCTACCAACGGGATAGCATGAATTATGCCAAACACATATTCGATATCCAAGCGGAATATACCACTACCCAAGAAGAGGACGGAAGCGGTAGCGGAGCTATAGTAGCCACGCTTCGCACCATTGACAATGCTCCCATTTACTATACCTTAGACGGTACTGAACCCACTACAGCCTCCGAACAGTATAACGGAACCGGCATCGTTATCCGCCAGTCCGCCGACTTGCGTGCTGTTGCTATCCGCCCTGAAGGAAAAAGCAAGGTAACAGAAAAAAGCTTCTACATCAACAAAGCCACTTTCTGCCCGATTGAGCTGACAGGTACACAGCCCACTCCGAAATACGCCTTTAAAGGTGCTACCGCTTTAGTAGACGGAATGAGCGGAATTGACAATTATGCAACCGGCGAGTGGATTGGCTTTTTGGATGGAGACGTAACGGCTGTTATCGACCTCGGTGCGTCAAACGGCAATGCCGCAGGCAAGACAGTTGCCGAATTACCGGAGATAAAGCATGTCTCTACCCATGCCGTAATAGACATGGGCGCCTGGGTTGCAGGATGTACAGGCCTGACAGTATCAGTGTCTGACGATAACAAAAGCTTCCGTGAGGTGGCAGCCAAAGAATTTCCCGTTGAAATGGACAGCCGTAAAAAAGCTGTGGCAAACTATGAAGTTACTTTCGAACCGGTGAAAGCACGCTATGTTAAAGTATTAATCAAGCGTACCCCTGCCCTGCCCAAAGGACATCCGGGAGAAGGAGGAACACCTTTCCTGTTTATCGATGAGATTGAAGTGGAATAAGGCAACTTATCAAAAACAGTAACATATACAACAACTATCATCCTGTCATTCGGAGGAATCTAATATCCAAGAACGACAGGATGATATTTTCTGCGAAAGTGCATCTAAAACATTTATTCAATCACGAAACTCCTACGTTGCAAATCCCGATCCTGCGAGCTTTTCCCCACCATCACATCGTACCTGCCTGCACAAACCCGCATCGTATTACTTTGAGCATCCCACCATTCCAATTCCTTGCCGTTCAAATCGAACACTACCTCAACACTCTTTCCGGCAGGAATGCGGACACGTTTAAAAGCACGCAAAGTCTTGCCCGGTCCTTCTGCGTCATCTTGCTTCTTGAGGTAAACCTGCACCACCTCTTCACCGTCACGCTGACCGTTATTCGTAACGTTAACGGTCAACTTCAAAGGGCTCTCCCACCTTAATCTGTTCCTTGGTCAAGGATAAGTTGCCATATTCAAAGGTAGTGTAGCTCAAGCCGTAACCAAACGGGAACAATGGTTGTTGAGTCATATAACGATAGGTACGTCCTGTCATATTATAGTCCTCAAAGTCGGGAAGCTGAGACATATTGCGATAAAAAGTTACAGGCAAGCGTCCACCCGGATTATAGTCACCGAACAATACATCTGCCACGGCAGTGCCGCCCGCCTGTCCCGGATACCAAGCCTGTAGGATAGCTTCACAATTCTTTGTTTCAGGCTCCAAAGCGATGGGTGAACCGGAACAATTCACCAAAATTATCTTCTTTCCGGCACGATGCAATGCGTGGATCAATTCACGCTGAACAGCTGGCAATTCAATGTCCGTACGGTCTCCGCCCTTGAAACCGGGAAGGTTCACTCCCATCTCCTCTCCTTCCAAAAGAGGAGATATACCACCGGCAAAAACTACAACATCGGCATCTTTCACACAAGCTACAGATGCATCGATATTTACCTTTTGCTTGAAGCCGATATCGAAATTCAGTTGCGCATCGCTTCTGAAATATTCAAAGTCAAGCTCGATGTCGTAAGGAACACCCGCTTTTACCTGTAGCGTATAGTCCAGTGACCTGCCACCATGCGTATTGCGGAAACGCTTTACTTCTTCGCCATTGATACGCAGACAACCGGAACCGTATGTATAAATTTCGAATACCACTTCGCCCGATTGTAGAGGGGTGAGCACGCTGTTGTAAGTTGCAGAGAAGTCGGTCAGGTTTACGCCCGGTGCAAAAACCGTAGCTCCCGAGGTACAGAAGCGGAAAGGAGTGGTTACTTGTGTAGTAGTCACCGGGGTGCCCTCATGCTTTACATTGTTCCAATAACGTGCCGTAAACCCCTGTCCGTCTGCCGACTTACACTGGTTGAACACACTTTGAATCAGTGTTCTTTCCACCCAACTGCAACCCTGTTCATAAATCAGCTTATCGTCCGCTCCCAACGCGTTCCGTATTCCATCCAGAATGGTGACTGTATGTGACGGCATACCGTTATAATTGCCCCATTGCATTACGGAGTCATTAGCATTAGGTCCCATGACAGCTACAGTCAGACCGCCACGTTTCAAGGGAAGGATATTGTCCTTGTTTTGCAGTAATGTCATGGACTTGCGGGCCATATCCAATGCCAATGAGTCGTGTGCAGCCGAAGCTACTACGGAGAAAGGAATCTTCGTCCAAGACACATCTTCCGGAGCATCCATCTCTCCCAAAGCAAAACGGGCTTCCAGCAGGCGGAGCACAGCCTTGTCAATGTCTTTCTCATCAATCTTGCCTTCTTGAGCTGCCTTTACCAATGCCTTATAACTGGAGCCACACTCCAGATCCGTTCCGTTCAGCACTGCGGCTGCCGAAGCAGACTCTGCATCGGAATATGCCTTATGCCCGTATTCATTATAAAAATCGGCAATAGCACCACAATCGGAAAGGACAATACCATCGAACCCCCAATCGTTACGGAGAATTTGCATCAGCAAACGGTTGCTGCCGCAACAAGGCTCTCCCTCGAAACTGTTATAGGCACACATCACCTCCTTTACACCGGCTTCCTTCACTAACGCCTCAAAAGGCGGCAGATAGGTTTCATACAAATCACGTGTACTAAGGTTCTCCACGTTGAAAGAATGACGGTTCCATTCCGGACCGGAATGTACAGCAAAGTGTTTGGCACAAGCATGCAACTTATCGTATCTCCCGTCATTGGTTCCTTGCAGACCTTTCACTACCATGACACCCATGCGACTGGTGAGATAAGGGTCTTCACCGTAGGTCTCAATACCCCGTCCCCAACGCGGATCACGGTAAATATTCACCGTAGGCGTCCACATGGTAAGCCCCTGATAACGCTCGTAACTGCCCTGCGATGCGTAATATGTATTTTTTGCACGCGCCTCATCCGATACGGCATTGAATACTTCATATACTGTTTGAGGCGAGAAAGAGGCTGCCATACCTATCGGTTGCGGAAAAACCGTAGCCAATCCGGCACGTGCCACACCGTGCAGCGCCTCGTTCCACCAGTTATAGGGTTTGATACCCAAGCGCTCCACCGGTTGGGAAGTGTCCATCATCAATGCTACTTTTTCTTCCAAAGTAAGTTCTTTCAATAAAAGTTCCGCCCGCTTATCCGGAGTCAAAGAGGTTGTTCTGTACGTAGGTTGGCTGCACCCTATCAGCAATAGAAGAGGCAACCAACAGATAAGTTTCCGTTTCATGGTTGTTGCTGTTTTAATGATAGTAATCAGATTTATTTACCGTACAAAGATACAGGGTTACCCGATATACCATTGTGCCAAATGTTTCATAAAGTTTACTGTATGTATCATGACACATACTATTTACACATATTAATCCGGTAGGAAAGAATAATACCGGCAGCATGCTAATAATGAAAGGGATACGTGTACCAAGATATTTCACGCCGTGGTACACGCCGTACCACACAGTGGTACGAGCAGTACCTTACTAAGGTACGAGACCTACCACCCTTTGGTACATGAGCTACCAAAGAGCGGTACAGGGAATACCAGCAGCCAGCACCAGCAGTACCACCCTTAGAACTGGAAGTAAATGAACGGTTGTATCTCCGAACTCTTCATCTGAATAACCAGATAGACTATGGCAACCAGCAGCAATGCCTTCCCTATCAACGGAAGACGAACGACCGCCTTGCTGCAAGCGTGCTCCCAACTGTCAGGCACGAAATGCAGGAAAAAGCCGAGCGCCATCAAGGCAAACACTTCCCAATAGCCCACTATCAGTTGCGGGAAAAGCCCGGGACGGAAAGTCGTGAATATCTGCCTCAACATATCCAGCGAAGCGGAGAAATCGGCATTGCGGAAAAATATCCAGCAGAAGCAGACGAAGTGGAACGTAATGACGATGCCGAAGAAGCGGCGGATGCCACGACTGCGTTCGCCCTTCTTCCGTCCGGTAATGCCCATCCAGAACTTATGGACAGCCAAAGCAACGCCATGCAACATGCCCCAAAACACAAAATTCCAGGAAGCCCCATGCCACAAGCCGCCCAGGAACATGGTAATGATAAGGTTGGCATACTGGCGTATCTTGCCCTTACGGTTGCCGCCCAGGGATATATAGAGATAATCGCGCAGCCAACTGGAAAGCGAGATATGCCAACGACGCCAGAACTCCGTAATGGATGCCGACTTATAAGGCGAATCGAAGTTTATGTTGAAGTGAAAGCCCAATAACAAGGCAATGCCGATAGCCATATCGCTATATCCGGAGAAGTCGCAATAGATTTGCAGTGCATAGCCGTAAACACCCATAAGGTTTTCCACACCCGAATACAAGGTAGGATTATCGAAAATGCGCTCCACAAAGTTGATACTGATATAGTCCGAGATAACCGCCTTCTTGAACAGTCCGCTCACAATAAGGAAAATCCCCCTGCCGAACATCTCTCTGGAAACAAACAACGGACGGCGGATTTGCGGAATAAAGTCGCGTGCACGCACAATGGGACCCGCCACCAACTGCGGGAAGAATGATACATAGAATGCATAGTCCAACAAGTTGGTGAGAGGCGTTATCTCCTTGCGGTACACATCGATTGTATAGCTCAGCGACTGGAACGTAAAGAAGGATATACCCACAGGCAGGAAGATGTCCATTGCGGTAAACGTGCCACCCGTGAGCGAAGCAAAGAAATCGCAGAGAAAGTTCGTATATTTAAAATAGCACAGCAGTCCCAGGTTTATCGCCAGACTGGCTGCAACCCACATTTTGCGTTGCCACTGCACGGTGGCACGCGCCATAAGGCGGGCTATGAAGAAATCGCTCACCGTAACGATAGCCAGCAGAAAGAAATAGGCACCGCTGCTTTTATAATAGAAATAGTAAGAAAACAGGGTGACGAACATCAGGCGGGCGGTGGTGCGGCGCTGCAAAAGCAGGTAGAACAGGATAAAGGCTGCAAACAGCCACAGGAAAATGCCGCTGCTGAATATCATCGGTGCATGCGGATTGTACACCAGCAGGTCGTGCAGGCGGGTAGGGTCTATATTCAGTTTGTTCAAAAGTTCGCTAATATTCCACATCGGTCGGTTTACGGCTAAATGAGTTAACTACATTCACTGACTGCAATAGTCATTATACGCTTTCAGCAGAGCGCGATAGAACATCTCGCCCTGCAATGCATATCCTTCCGGAAGATAATGCACATGGTCGGGACGCATCAGACGCGCTTCCTGCCAGTTGAGACAAGCCCGGCGGACACCGCCGAAAGTCTCGTACATATCCCACACCGCCAGTCCGTTGGCATCGGCAAAACGGCGGATGGTCTGTACGGCAACAGCAGTACGGGGATTAATCTTATAGGTACGCCGGCGACGGCGCTGACGGAAACTATCGTATGAACCGGGCGGAGTAGTCATCAGCATCGGAACATCGGGCAGACTCTTGCGAAGCATGCACACCAGTTCTTCCATCTGCCGGTAATGCAGTATGGAGTTATAACGCCGGTTGTGGCTCTCGTTCGTTCCGAAAGAGAGAATGACAAGGTCGGGATGCAACGCAGCGATATCCGCCACACGGTCCGGACGGGTAAAGGTTGTACAAAACGCACCGTTTATCCCCATGTCCGTATAAGACAGTGCTCCGAATGTTCTTTGAAGCAACCCGCCCGTGGTTTCGGGAAAGATATGGCCACGGATATGACTGTCGCCCACATGCACGATGCGTACCGTATCGACAGCGATGCCCAGGCGGAGCATGCGCAGTTTCTCCCAAAAGGGCTCAGGATGCCGATGCTGTCTATCAGCTCGTTCCCACCCAGTTGCCGAAAGGCTGCGGGCAGGGTGATGAGAGGAATGGGCAGCGTATCCGTACGCTGTCCGTAGATTCTAAGCGTGTCGCAATCAAATGCCGTTTTCTGAAGCCGGGGACAACCCGGAAGCACATCTTGGGCATAGTTCCGTTGCACCGGCAGGAAGAGCAACGCCAATACCGCGCAGCAAACGGCAAACCGTAAATCGGCCAAGTACCGGCTCCTTTTATGGCTCCGCTTCATAGGCACGCCTCCTGTCGTATTGTTCTTTGCCATAAACCAGAGCCTCATAAAGCAGTTCCGCCAGATGCTTGCCGCCACGGAAGTTGATATGCGTATAATCGTAATTGGCTAAAGAAGGTTTGGCATGCACCATATCCGCCATACTGCCTTCACCGCCCATGGCTTCGAACATATTCCAGAAAGCCACCCCGCTGTCGGCCGCCAGATTCTGCTGGTAACGGATAAGGTTTTTAATGCCGGGCATGGTCCGCAGGCTGCCCTCTTCGGTTTTATACTCGCGGTCGCCCACACCGACAATGAGAATTCCGGCTTGGGGGAAGGCTTGCTTCAAATGGGCAATGGTCGTCAGCATACCGTCGCGATAGCGGTCGTAATTACGCCCGCGTTCCGTAGCTACGTTCAGTCCGTACTGAAGGACTATCAAATCGTACGGACGCAGTTCGTTAAATTCGCGCATAGTCCGGACAGGTATGGAGCGCAAAGACAGACCAGAACTGCCCCGAAGCGAAAAATTATCGACGGCAATCCCTTGCGTGCCGTCCATAGCCACTCCGTAGAATAAGGTAGAATCGGCGCTCTCCACTTTCCAACGCACAGAGCCGATACGTCCCGTTACATCCATTTCACGAAGTCCGTCGGCAGGCGGGAATGTCCCGGTCTGCGGTTCGCCCTTGTTTACGGATGCCGAAAGGCGGGCTTCGCCTTTATTATAAAAGAAGATAGAAGCACGTTCGCAAGTATCGAGCCGGGAAGCATACTTCCTCTGTCCGCCAAGCTCTACGTACGCTCCGGGAGTCGGAATAAAATAATGGCCCGAAACACCTTGTTTGCCACGGTCGAAGAATACGGAGTCCGT
>ENA-OQDL01001767-OQDL01001767.1-human-gut-metagenome-genome-assembly--contig:-NODE-1767-length-9997-cov-2.632219_pt1 | contig 9997 bp, 9 predicted proteins | sample MGYA00242782_ERZ504609 | MGnify/ENA primary metagenome ERZ504609 (study PRJEB26092, sample SAMD00036320) | human gut metagenome | host: Homo sapiens | study: EMG produced TPA metagenomics assembly of the... | reverse complement strand
TGAGGAGATGATTCAGCCGTCCAGCTTATCTACCTGCTGCTGTAACTCCATATTATCCCCCAAAGCCAGGAAAATCTTCATATACAATGAATTTGTATCGCCCGTGCCAGTTTCACGGAAGAATCAAAAACGATGATCCGTTTTCAACGTATGACACAGGTTCTGCACCCGTTGAAGCGACATCATACTGATACTGTTCGCCTACGAACAGAAAACGGATGGCAGCATCCTGCAATATATAATGAACTTGTGCTTCGGAACTGGTTGCATACAATGGAACGGTTACCGCACGAACACCGAAAGCTCCGAAATCCGTATACAGACATTCAGGCTTGTTCTGTGAGAACACACCAATATTCTCCTGAGCCTGCACACCTAAAGCTACAAGTGCTCTGGATACATTTGCTTACTTTCTCGGAGAACTGGTTTCCAGCTTGACAGGGATCCACGTAGAAGTCGCATAATCCCGGTATTTCAACGCAACTCTCTCGCCGTATTTTTGAGCTTGACGCTGTATCAAAAGCGACAAATAAGAAGTATTCATTGACTGTTTATTTAAATATACTTTTGCAAAGATATTGTTTTATTTGGAATTAATCATCATATCAGGACATTAATCTGTCCAACCCATCAGCCAGTTAGAAGATATGAGACTTAACCCTAATTGCATATACAACTGATTTAAATGAACCGGAGAAGATGAATTTTCAAGTAAAAAAGTTATCTTTGCATGGCTGAAAAAAACAGGATACTTATATGGTAGACATCAGTTATTATACATCAGAAGCGCTTACATTACTTCACTCTCTGATCGGCATTCCTTCTATAAGCCGTGAAGAAGAGGCCGCCGCTGACTTTCTGCAAAATTACATTGAAGAAAACGGTATCATGACAGGACGTTCCGGAAACAACATCTGGTGCATCAGTCCCATGTTCGACATCAACAAGCCCACCATTCTGCTTAATTCGCATATCGACACGGTGAAACCGGTAAACGGCTGGCGAAAACATCCGTTCACTTCGAAAACTGAAAACGGAAAGATTTACGGATTAGGCAGTAACGATGCCGGTGGAAGCGTGGTTTCCCTGCTTCAAGTGTACCGTCATCTGAGCAGTACGGAACAAAGTTACAATCTGATTTTCCTTGCCTCATGCGAAGAAGAGGTATCCGGAAAGAACGGAATCGAAAGCGTCCTGCCGCAGCTTCCTCCCATTACCTTAGGTATTGTAGGCGAACCGACAGAGATGCATCCGGCTATCGCAGAAAAAGGACTGATGGTTATTGACGTTACCGCCCACGGCCGGTCGGGACATGCGGCACGGAACGAAGGAGACAATGCCATCTATAAAATCCTTCCGGATGTAGAATGGTTCCGGACTTACCGCTTCCCCAAAGAATCAACCTTGCTGGGTCCTGTCAAAATGAGCGTCACTCAAATCAATGCAGGCACACAGCACAACGTGATTCCTGACACCTGCAGTATTGTGGTCGATATCCGGAGCAATGAATGCTATTCCAACCAGGAACTGTTTGACGAAATCTGCAAACATATTCAAAGCGAAGCTAAAGCACGTTCATTCCGACTGAATTCTTCCAGCATCGATATCAATCACCCGTTCGTACAGCGGGCCATCCAGTTAGGCAAGACTCCCTACGGATCACCGACATTATCCGATCAGGCACTGATGCCTTTCCCGTCTGTCAAGATCGGTCCGGGAAAATCTTCCCGCTCACACACCGCAGACGAATACATCCTGATCAGTGAGATAGAAGAAGCAATCGGTACTTATATCCAGATTCTGGACGGGCTGACCATTTAAGAAAATCCCTAAGATGACATAAACCACACGGGGCGGTAAAAAGCATTCCACTTTTCACCGCCCCGCATTGTTTATATACAGTCTCACAAGCGAATCCACTGTTCGGGATTCAGTTTTACAGTTTCCTTACGCAACTGAAAATGCAAAACAGCATTGCCTGATTTATCGGTGCTTACCTCGCCGATTATATCACGGGTCTGCACCAGAGATCCTTTCTTAACACGGACAGAAGACAAATTGCAGTAAACGGAAATATAACTTCCATGACGAACCAGAACGTTAGTCAGGCCATTATACTGGAATACGGCAGAAACTTCTCCGTCGAAAACGGCTCTTGCATAAGCTCCGGGCTTTCCTTTTATATCCATGCCCTTATTATCCAGCCGGACATTCTTCATTACCTGATACTGACCGTAATGTCCTACCACTACATAAGGCCCTGTAATAGGAACAGGAAGTGCGCCCTTGTTCCGTTCGAAGGAACCCGACAAACGTCTTTCGTCCGAGTCCACCTTATATATATCCATCTGCTCGGCCTTTTCCTTTCCGGTTGAAGCAGCGGTCGTTTCGCCTGCTTTCTCTCCGGTTTCAGCTTTCTTACGGGCAGCATCGGCTGCAGCTTTCCGGCGTGCTTCCTCTGCTTTCCGCTTCTTTTCCGCCTCAGCACGCTTACGGGCTGCTTCAATCTCCTGCTCGATCAGACGATCAATCTGGGCATTCAGCTTGTCTGCCGAACGACGTTTCCGGTTAATCTCAGCCTGAATGCTGCGCTGTTTCTTCTGAAGTGCCGTCAACAGCGTTTTCTTTTCGCCTTCCTGCTTCTCCAGTTTCAGCTTTTCTTCTTCTCCCTGCTTCAGCAAGTCTTCCTTCGCCTGGCGGCTGGCCACTAATGTAGCCTTCTTGTCGATTACTTGCTTCTGCTTGCGTTGAAGCTGCAATCCCTGCAAACGCTGGTAATCGGCGTATTCTCTCACGTAACGCAGGCGGCGATACATCTGGCTCAGGTTATCAGCAGAAAAGATGAACATCAGCTTTTCCTGCACCGACTTGTTGCGATACATATACTTCACTGACTCTTCGTATTTCTTCTGTTTGTCTTTCAGGTCTGCCTGCAGGCGCTTCAGTTCTACGCCCAGCCGATCCACCTCCAGCTGAATTGCCTGCACATCATGCTCAATCATCGCAATGTATTTCTTGCGTTCATCGATCTGTCCGGTCAGCAAAGCCAGGTTGTCCAGCTGGCTCTTCACGTCCTTCTCCGTAGACTGAAGCAGCGTTTCAGACTCGGAAATCTGCTGACGCAATTCCTTGCGCTGCTGTTCCAGTTCGCGGATCTTCCGGGTGGTCTGCGCTCCAAGGCCCGACACACACAGGCAAAACACTAAGATTATCCAGCACCTTTTCATACACCTTTCAGCATTTTCAACAGTTCCACCAGTTCTACCTTGCGGTACCTGGAAGAGACTTTGGTACGTCCTTCCCAATGATCATCGACCGACAGACGCGAAAATTTCATCTCCAGCGAAAGATCACTCCGAACTCCTCCGACCGTCAGCAGCATGTGCTGCGGGAAAGGTTTCCGGTCGAGTACACCAAAATCATCATAGTTCCAGTTCAGCACATAATCCGTTCCACGCAGTCCGATCTCGGTCTTCTCCAGCAAGCCCTGATCGGCGCTCGTATGGAATGTATAATCAAATTCTTTGCCGGAACGCACCTGCAACCGTACTCCTGCTTCGTCCTGTACGATCCGGAAACGCTTCACGTCGTCTGCATCCAGGACGTTCTTTCCCGGGAGGAAAAGCTCGTTAAGAAACAACGACTGCAACACACCGAAACTCAGTTCCATATTGGCCAGACCGCTCAACATGGCATAGGAAACCTCCACATACCGCTTGTTCATCCGGTCGATCAGCAGCAATCCCTCCGGAGTAATCTCCATACGTGCCACTTCGATGCCCAGCAGAGGAGCGACGGAAAACTGAATCACTTCCCCCTTGCGGATGCGTACCGTAGCGTTCACCTTGGCCTTTCCCTTGTCTCCCATATCCAGATTCAAGGCAACCTTTCCGGTGACACTCTTCCATTCCGGGGCAGCAGCAATGACCTTCTCCACATAAGCTTCACCAGTCAGACCGCCCACCATCGGCGAACGTTCCAGGGAACGCCGGGAAGCACAGGAAGCCATCAGCAAGATGGCCGCCACGACAGTCAGATAAGATAAGACACGATGTTTCATTCCGCAATGTATTTTTTCAATGCAATTTTCTTCTTCAGTCTGCGTAATTCCGCTTCAGTCCGGGGAGTCGACCCGTCCTCCGGTGTACTCTTCATAGCATCTGCCTGTTTCCAATAAGACAGTGCCTTCTCCTTGTCACCCAGCATAAAATATATGTCTCCGCAATGCTCCACAATGACCTGGCTGCTGTCGCCGCCACATTTCATGGCCTGCTCGATATACAGACGGGCTTCCGTATATTTCTCCTTTTCGAACAAGATCCAGGCATACGTATCCAGATAAGTTGCATTCTCAGGCTCAGCCTTCACCGTGCGGTAGCTCATCTCTTCAGCCTTGTCAAGCTGACGGCGTTCCACGGACAGGAAGTATGCATAATTGTTCAAGGTTCCGATATTGTCAGGATTGTAGACCAGCGATGAATCATAAGCTGCATAAGCCTCCGCCTTCATATCCTTGGAATGATAGATATCTCCCAGAATCGCATAGAAGTCGGACACGATATTCTTGTCGCTCTTTTCATTCACCTGCTTCACTCCTTTCTGGAAAACTTCCAGCGCCTTGTCTGTCTCATCCTTCTGATAATGGGCCAGTCCCAGGTAATAATAGAACTCCATCGCATCGGGATCATACTGTAAAGCCGGAGTCGCCACCTTGACCACTTCATCCAGATCATTGTCACGGATGGCATAAGCCAGCAGCTGCAGACGGGCCGGTTTGTTCTCCGGATCCAGAGAAAGCACCTGATGCAAAACGGGAACCGATTCCTTCTCCATCCGCTTTGTAATCAGATACTGGGCACAAAGCATGGCCAGATCGGCATTCTGTTGCGGACGCTTCAATATATTCTGGAACAGAGAGACGATTTGCGCGCTGTCACGGCTGGTATGCTCCGACTGTACGATCAACTGACGCATGATCTCCATCTTCGTATCTGATTCCACATTGTCATTCAGGAGAATCGTATCCAGCTGCACATGATACATGCTGTCCTGCCCCATCTTCTGGTAGTAAGAAGCCATCGAAAGCAGGGCCGGCGCGTATCCCGGATCATCTTTCAAAATGCGCTGACTAGACATTATATGCTTCCGTTGACTTTCCGTTGTCCAGGTAAAGATCTCCCAGGATCGTCTGATAACGCAGGTCATACGGGTATTCTTTCGAAGACTCTCGATTTCCAGGAAAGCCTTCTCGCTGTCGTTCATCAACAGATAAATACGGAATTTGCATCATACTGATCTGTTCCGACTTGCCATCGAGTTCTTCCAGACGGTTCAGCACCCGAATTTGTGCTTCATAATCCTTGGTCTGTCCGTACAGATCGACCAGCGACATCAGCGGCTCCAGCCGGGAAGGATACTGACGCGTCATGTCTTCATATACGGTAATCGCCTTTTCCCATTCACGCTTGCGCTCATAATAGGAAGCCAGCGTCTGCTTGTACCAGAAATTAGACTCATCAGCTTTCACTGCCTGTTTCAGTGCTTCCTCGCTCTTTTCCTCTTGTCCGAGAAACAGATAAAACTGCGCTATTTCATAACGGGCCGCTGCCGACTGAGGATAAATGTCCAGACAATGCTTGTAAAGTTCAAAGGCCGCATCATAATCGCCCTTATGCTTCATCCGGAGTGCCTCCAGAAAATAATAATCATACTTCCGGCGCTGTTCATAAGTCAGCGGATCCTTCTCACTGACCGCAGCAGTCTTTCTGGCTGCATGTCTGCCCGTTGTTCCGCATGCGGATACCAGCACCAGCAGACCGAACAGGAAAAGATAAGCCCATTTCTTCATACTTTTCATCCGTTAAATAGTTCCTGTATGTCCGAAACCACCGGCTCCACGCTGTGTTTCGTCCAGATTTTCCACTTCCACCCATTCAGCCTGTTCGTGACGCGCAATCACCATCTGAGCAATGCGTTCTCCGTCTTCGATGACAAACTCCTCGGAAGACAGGTTAACCAGAATGACACATACCTCTCCGCGGTAGTCGGCATCAATCGTTCCCGGTGAATTAAGTACGGTGATTCCTTTCTTGATGGCCAGTCCGCTTCGGGGACGTACCTGTACTTCGTAACCGGCCGGGATAGCCATATACAGCCCGGTCGGAACCAGACAACGTTGCAAAGGTTTCAGAACCAGCGGTTCATCCAGGTTGGCACGCACATCCATTCCAGCAGAAAGCGGGGTTGCATACTGAGGCAGGGGATGTTTTGACTTGTTTATGATCTGTACTTTCATGCAATAATTTCAAAGTTTGTTGTTTAAAGCTTGCGAATTTACACATTTCATGGGACTTATACACCTGTTTACCATTTTTTTAAAAAGTTTCGTCCGTCCCCGGCCAGCCTCCGTCTGCCCAACGAAAGTTTTCCTCCTGCGATTTCCGGTACCCGCGTCCGCACAAATTAATTTCTTTCAAAAAGACAAAGCCGTATCAAGATTTATGCCTAGCTTTGCACATCAGAGGCACTTCCGAATCCTGATGCCGTTCCTGCTGCTGCCGGAAAGACATGCAACGGAAGCGCAGACAAGAATACATTCAACAGAAAAAGCAGACAACATGAACTGGCAACAACTGATATCCAACAAGCGTTTCGGACTGGAATTTCTGCACGAAACCCGTAAAGACGACCGCACGGAATTCCAGCGTGACTATGACCGGCTGATTTTCTCGGCTCCTTTCCGGCGGCTGCAAAACAAGACGCAGGTGTTTCCTCTTCCGGGAAGTATCTTCGTACACAACCGTCTGACCCACAGTCTGGAAGTGTCGTGCGTGGGCCGTTCTCTGGGAAATGAGACCGCAGCCCTGCTTTTACAGAAGCATCCGGAACTGCAGAACACCCATGTCACCGAAATAGGATCCATTGTTTCGGCAGCCTGTCTGGCACACGATCTCGGCAACCCGCCGTTCGGCCATTCCGGCGAGAAAGCCATCGGAACATACTTTTCCGAAGGAGAGGGCCTGAAGCTGAAGGACATGCTGGAAACTGACGAATGGGAAGACCTGACACACTTCGAAGGGAATGCCAACGCTTTCCGTCTGCTGACTCATCAGTTCAGAGGGAGACGGCCGGGCGGATTCGTGCTGACTTACTCCACGCTGGCTTCCATCGTCAAAGTACCCGTATTCCTCGGAACTGGCTGGCAAGAAACAGAAGTTCGGATTCTTCAAGAGCGAGAAAGAAGCGTACTGCCGCATCGCTGACGAACTGGGAATCACCCGGATCAGCCGCGAAGGAGAACCGCTGCGATATGCCCGCCATCCACTGGTATATCTGGTGGAAGCAGCCGATGACATCTGTTATCAGATGATGGACATCGAAGATGCCCACAAACTGAAAATCCTCACCACCGACGAAACGAAGGAACTCTACTGCCATTTCCTCAGCCCCGAACGGCTGAAACGGGCCCAGGAAATCTGCCGGCTGGTAAGCGATACCAACGAACAGATCGCCTATCTGCGTTCATCGGTTATCGGCATTCTCATCAAAGAATGTACGCAAGTGTTCATCGACAACGAAGAAGCCATTCTGGCAGGCAGGTTCGAAGGACCGCTCATCCGGCATCTTCCGGAACGGAGCAAACAGGCCTATGAGAACTGTTCCCGCACTGCCTTTGCCAAAATCTACTGTTCCAAGGATGTACTGGACATTGAACTGGCCGGTTATCAGGTAATCACAACCCTGATCAATCTCCTGACAGAAGCTGTCCGGTTTCCGGAAAAAGCTTATTCACAATTACTGATCAACCGGATTTCCAGTCAGTACGAGGTGCAGGCTCCCAGCCTTTACGGAAAGATTCTTGCCGTACTCGATTACATCTCAGGCATGACGGACGTCTATGCGCTCGACTTGTACAGGAAGATCAACGGCAACAGTCTCCCTGCCGTATAATGCACGGAAAAACGTCTCGGGCTTTTGATCAAAATGTTTCGGCGTTTTAATGAAAAGCCCGAAGCGTTTTTTTAAAAGCCCGAAGGCTTTGCAAAGTCCTTTCCGGGCGGCCTCACGACGGGCCGGAAACGACCGCACAATCGGGCTGCAACGGCCGCACGATTCGGCCTCAACGACCGCACGATTCAGCCCCAACGACCGCACGATTCAGCCTCAACGACCGCACGATTCGGCCCCGACGACCGCACGATGCCGGAAGACGGAGAAAAAAAGATGATCCGGGCTGGCAGAACACCTCCCGGAAGGTCCTTAATAAAAGAAAGAAATAGAGCTAAAAACCTGTGGATCAATCCATCATCAGATTCATAAACGGATGCAGTCCGGCAAACAGGAAATGCCGGCAATTGACGGATGTCATATACCCTGTCAACATTCGGGGTAACAGCCTGAATCCGGCAACAGGAACCTTCTTCTACCCTGAAATCTCCATTGTTTTCCGGGAAAGTATCGTCGCCGGTCACCCGGATATTCAGCGGCTGCGGATGCAGGCGTGACCATAAGGCAAGTAAAGACTGGACATCGAATCGACGCGAGCCATCCCCCGGAATTCCCCATTTCCTCCGGAAGGAAATCTCCGCAAAAGGCGGTCTGCCCCATAATGCCTCAGCAAAAAGACTTCCAGCTGATTTTCTGTCTGCGGATCCGAAGCCAGCAGTTCACGGACTTGCAAATCTTCACCCGTCCCCAGGCAGAAAGCTACTCCCACCGGAGTTTCTACCGAAAAGGCAGCCCACACCTGTCCGCCGCTCATGATCCAGTCGGCCAGAACCGCCTGCATGTCTTCACGTGTATGCAATAATGCACAGGGACGCTTCCTCTGCTGTTCATAAAAGAAGTTCCACACCTCATCAGAAAGGAACTTATCTGAATCTATTTCACTGAATCTCAAGAAAGAAGAATACTTATCAACAAACAGACATTTACCTGTTAATAACTTTTCATCCTGTTGAAAACAGAGTGCATAGCCGGAGCGGTCATAATACAGCCGCAGGCTTTCTTCCGCAGGAATCAGGGTACTGAGAACGACACCTTCACGATACATCTGCCGATGTGCCTCAGCCAGCAAACTTCGCATCACTCCCTTTCCCCGGAAATCCGGATGCGTACAGGCTCCGGAAATATAGGCTGTCGGTACAACATCACCGGCGAAGGTCATCGGATAGGGAATCCGCTGCAAAGCAGCTATCACCTTTCCGTCTTCAACAACCGCCGAATTGATCTGCTCCGTATAGCGCATACGGAAATACAAATCCACGAATTCCTCCGAGTCTGCCGAAAAACACAACCTCCACAAGTCCCTGACCTGTGCTTTCAATTTCCTCCTGCCCGATCATACGTTTCGTCTCCTTCCGTTTTAACCTTCGTGAGAGGAGCAGGCGGTTCCTGCCGGTTCATCCTTCAGTCCGACAATGAACTTCTCCAGAAGCGTGTGCGGCTGATAAGAAAGTTTCGCCTTACGGAGTCCTTCAAGGCCCAGATCTTCTTCCCGGTTGATATAGACATACTGCTCCGGAATATGGTTGGCAAACTCATAATTGATCATGGCATAAGCTCCCTCGATTTCCGTATCGGCCTTTTCCACACAGGTATCAAAAAGTTTCATGGTTGACAGGAGCCCCGAACGTAAAGGCTACAATCTTCCCGCCTACACGCAGAATACCACCTGTCACATCCAGTTCGTCCATAGACTTCAACGCGGCATTCATAGACCGGCGTTCATTCTGCAAGGCTTCATTCTCGGCACAGTCATTGGCCTTGCACCACTGACTCTCCAGCCGCAGACATTCCGGAATCAGTTCCGGGGTAAGCGGCTGATACTCGTAATCCGGATACAGACTGCGGAAACGGTTGATATGATTACGTTTAGCCTGGAATTTCTTGCCGCGCAAGGTAGCCAGGTCAGAGCGGAGGTAGATGTAATCGGAATAATCCCGGTCGGAAACAAACGTGAAGCGTCCCGGGAAAGCCTGTTCCAGTTCGTCGTACA
>ENA-OQDL01001765-OQDL01001765.1-human-gut-metagenome-genome-assembly--contig:-NODE-1765-length-9998-cov-4.288218_pt1 | contig 9998 bp, 10 predicted proteins | sample MGYA00242782_ERZ504609 | MGnify/ENA primary metagenome ERZ504609 (study PRJEB26092, sample SAMD00036320) | human gut metagenome | host: Homo sapiens | study: EMG produced TPA metagenomics assembly of... | reverse complement strand
GCAAACTTCGGTAATCAGATAAGAATGTATCGAACACAAATCCCGATTGCCGTAAAAGCCGCTGAAACTTCTTCCAAAGGCAAGAGCATTTATGCTTATGAGCCAAATAGCACAGTGTCTAAGGCATCGGTGAATTATCTGGTGGACAGCAGCAGCGAGTGATGATCGCAAGAGCAATGATCGGAGATCCGAAACTTCTGATCTTAGATGAACCAACAACGGGAGTAGATGCAAGATCAACAAAGATCTTGTACGATATGCTCTATGAGATCAATACAAAATATAATACGACCATTTTTATGATCACACACGGAAGACTGCAGGAATGTAAAGGATGTGATCGTATTTTAAGAATGGATGAAGGGAGGATCGTGGAAGAATGATCGAGATGTTACAATACGGATTTATGCAGCGTGCATTTATTACAGGAATCTTACTGGCCGTGATCGCACCATTGATCGGAATCACGATCGTCTTAAAAAGAATGTCCATGATCGGAGATGCACTCTCTCATGCATCCCTGGCAGGTGTTGCTCTGGGCTTGTTATTAGGGATCAATCCAATCTTAGGAGCAATGGGGATCTGTCTGTTTGCAGCCCTGGGAGTTGAAGCGATCCGAAGAAAGATCCCACGATATTCTGAGATGGCGATATCGATCATTATGTCAACAGGGATCGGACTTGCTGGTATCCTATCCGGATTCGTAAAAAACGGAACGAACTTTAACAGTTTCTTATTTGGAAGTATCATATCCATCAGCAAAGACGAACTGAAGATCGTATGTGTGATCAGTGTGTTAGTATTGCTCTGTGTATTGCTTCTATATAAAGAACTATTCTATATCGGATTTGATGAGAATGCAGCAAGGATCAGCGGTGTACCTGTCAAGACGATCAATTTTATCTTTACTTTATTGACCGCATTGACGGTATCGATCGCATCAAGAACGGTTGGAACACTGATCGTCTCATCCATGCTTGTGATCCCAATCGCATGCGGAATGCAGGTAGGACGAAGCTACAAAGCAGTCATGATCATCGGTGTGATCACAGCATTGGTCACAACAGTGATCGGATTAACACTGTCTTATTATGTAGGTCTTAAGCCAGGAGGAACGATCGTACTACTCGAGGTGGTATGTTTCCTGATTCTTGCACTGATAAGCAGGTATACGAAGTAAATTTTTTGACATTTATCAGAAAATTTTATATAATAAAAAGAAGGCATGCATAACAGAATAAAACTGCATGCCTTCTTTTTTGGAAAAAACAATGAAAGGAAAGGCAAGTCAATGATTGTTCAGCTAATAGAAAATATATATCAGTTTTTATGGGGAGAATGGATTCATGTTCCGTTACCAGGAGGTGGAAGCCTGGGACTTTCGCTGCTCATTATATTGCTGCTTCCAGCAGGTATCGTTTTTACGATCAAAACAAAATTTTTTACCAATCCGTCTGTTCCCGGATATGGTCAAAGCACTAACAGCAAACAATAAGAATGGAAAAGATGAAAAAAGCAGTCTTTCTTCTTTACAGACCTTGATTGTATCAACAGCAACACGTGTCGGAATGGGGAATCTGACAGGAGTTGTCGCAGCAATATCCGCAGGTGGAGCAGGGGCCGTATTCTGGATGTGGATCACAGCATTGCTTGGATCATCGACAGCCTTTATCGAAGCAACTCTTGCACAGTTACATAAAGAAAAAGACTCCCTGTATGGTGGATATCGAGGAGGACCAGCCTATTATATTCACCACTTTATGGAAGAGAGACAAGGAAAGAAGAAAAAACACACACTGATCGCTGTCTTATTTGCGATTTCAGGATTGATCTGCTGGTGTGGGATCAGTCAGGTGGTAAGTAATTCCGTGGCAGAATCATTCCACAATGCCTTCCATATTCCAACACTTTATACAACGATCGTGCTTGTTATTGTGGCAGCAGTGATCGTATTAAGGAAGAATGCAACGGTCAAAGTATTAGATATCGTGGTACCGATCATGGCAGTCATTTACTTCGGGATTACGATTTTTGTGATCCTCACGAATCTGCCAAGCATTCCAGGGGTTTTTGCAAGAATCTTCAAAGAAGCCCTTTGGAATCCGTCAGGTCGCAGCCGGAGGGTTTGGAGCAGTTCTTATGAACGGAGTGAAACGAGGATTATTCTCCAACGAAGCAGGATCAGGATCCGCACCATGCGCAGCAGCCGCAGCAGACTGTGAACGCCCAGCACAGATGGGATTGGTACAGGCATTAGGAGTCTTCATCGACACGATCGTGATCTGTAGTTGTACGGCAATGTTAATGTTATTAGCACCACAGAATCTGACCGATGGATTAACCGGTATGAACTTGTTACAGACAGCAATGAACTACCATTTAGGAGGATTCGGAGTTGTATTTATCGCAGTGATCCTCTGGATGTTCAGCTTCTCGACATTCCTTGGAATCTTATTCTATGCAAGATCCAACGTCGCCTACCTGTTCGGTGATAAATGGGGATGGCAGACAGCCTATAAAGTATTAGCACTTGTGATGTTATTTATCGGAGGAATCCAGACCTATACATTCGTATGGGATTTAGGAGATGTCGGAATTGGGTTAATGACGATCTTTAATATCTTCATCCTGTATGCAATGTCAGGACAGGCGATCAAAGAGTTAAAGAACTATGAAGAAACAAAGAAGAAATCGATCGAAGAAAGAGCATATGCATTGCAAGAAGATGAATAGGAAGTAAATATGTGAAAATGTCCAATGAAGCGATTATAAAATAAATTGCTGCATTGGACATTTTTAACATAAAATAAATTGTCAGTTACAGATTACACAAACAATTTCTTACGTGTCCTAAAATAAGCCACCAGAACCATCGTTCCAGTCAATACCCAAGAAATCGGATAGATCGCCATCAAAAGTTTATAATCATGGAACCAGTTACAGACCGTTGCAAGCCAGATCAAACGTAATACACAAGAGCCAAACACTGTCAGGATCGCAGGAGTCATGGAACGTCCAAATCCACGCAGACATCCACCACTGATCTCATAAGAACTTGTCAGAAATTCGAATGTCAGAACGATCAAAAAACGAAGTTGGGCATAATGATAAACAGATGGATCACTTGTAAATAATCCAATAAAGAACGTACGGAATACAACAAAGATCGTACTAAGGATTCCGCAAGAGATCACACTGCACAACATTCCAAGACGAAAAATCTTCTTACAACGCCCCTCATCCTTCGCACCATAATTCTGTCCGGTAAATGTAACCACCGTCTGAGCAAAGGCATTGACCAGATAATAAGCAAAATACTCATAATTTAATTCCACCGCAGACCCTGCGATTCCGCCAGCTCCAAAACTGTTGATCCCAGACTGGATACAGACATTGGCAAGAGAGAAAACCATTCCCTGAAGCCCTGCAGGAACCCCAATTTTCAGGATCTTAGAAACGGCATCATGATCAATCGTCAAAGACTTAAAAGACAAGCGGATCGGAAGTTCTTCATGCGTCAGAAAATAAAGGATTTGAACAGCACTTGTTGCATTCGCACCAACCGTCGCAAGTCCGGCACCCGCAACACCCATATGAAATACAACGACAAATAGAAGATTCAATATCACATTCACAACACCAGACACGATCAAAGCATACATCGGACGACGTGTATCTCCGATACTGCGAAGAATGGAAGCACCGAAGTCATATAACATAAAAAATGGCATTCCAAGAAAATAAATCCGCAGATATAACGTTGCAAGATGAATGATATCCTTCGGTGCACCCATCAGCAAAAGGATCGGATGAGCCACAAACTGTCCAAGAATCAGCAAAAACACACCACTAAGCAGTGCAAGAGACACAGCGGTATGTACCACACGAGGAATCCGCTTCGTATCATTCTGTCCGATATAATTGGCGATTACAACATTAGAACCAAGAGAAATCCCAGAAAACAATGTAACCATCAAAGCGATCACAGAACTATTACTACCAACCGCCGCCAAAGCCTCGCTGCTCGCAAACCGTCCGACAACGGCAGTACCGACCGAATTAAAAAGCTGCTGTAAGATACTACAGGCAGCAAGCGGCATAGCAAACATTAACATCTTATCGAATAAACTTCCATGAAGCATATCCATCTTCACGGACTGTTTCGAAGAATTCTTCATATACAATACCCTCTTTCAAAAAACTATACAGATTCTAATACTTTTTGGGAAGATTATCAAGATGAATTCCAGGAAAAACAACGAAGAAAGATGTATCAAATTCGAAACATTTCTTGTATAAAAAAAGCAGAATGATATACTAGGATGAGATATCAAGAAAACATACAAAAGAAAGAAGGAAAACACCATGCAAATCAGTATTCTGCTGTTAAAACAGATCGTACAACTATTCCTGATGATCCTCATGGGTTACATTATGGTAAAGATCAAATTTTTAAAAGAAGAAGACAGCAAAGTGATCTCAAAGATCATTCTCTATCTGATCATACCAGCCGTGATCATTCAGGCATTTCAGGTAGACTATACCCCAAGCATTATGAAAGGACTGGCAGTTGCATGTATCGCATCTGTGATCCTGCAGTTTTTATTACTGTTTGTCACATGGATCATGGGAAAAATGTTTCATTTAAACACGGTGGAATACACATCTGCCTACTATTCCAACTCAGGCAACCTGATCGTACCATTAGTCACCTATATCTTAGGAAAAGAATGGGTCATCTACGGCTGTGTCTTCATGAGTGTTCAATTATTCTTCATCTGGACCCACTGCAAATGTAAGATCAGTGGAGAAACAGAAATCAGTTTAAAGAAGATCCTGTTAAATATAAATATGATCTCTGTATTCGCAGGAGTATTCTTATTCTTCACGAAGATCAGATTTCCAGAAATCATAGGAAATACCCTGTCATCCGTTGGAAGCATGATCGGACCATTAAGTATGATCGTCACAGGAATGCTGATCGCAGGCGTCGATCTAAAGAAAGTATTTACAAACAAAAGAATCTACCTGGTCACATTCATCCGATTAGTGATCGAACCGATCATAGCACTTGCAGTCATTATTCTGTTAGGAATGAAAAACTGGCACCCACAGGCAGAAAACATCATCCTGATCACATACATGGCAGCGATCACACCATGCGCCTCAACGATCACACAGATGTGTCAGGTGTACGGAAACGATTCGAAATATGCAAGCGCGATCAATGTAATGACGACATTGTTGGCGGTGGTTACTATGCCGGTGTTTGTTTATTTTTATATGAATTTGTGATGTAAAATAATTACAAGTAAAATATTGACAAAAATGATAATGATAGTATAATAAGAAATAATAAAAAAGAGAACTTACATACAAGCGGGTAAGTTCTCTTTTTGATTGTACATTCTTCAAAAATTTATAAAGGAGTAAGATTTTACTGTCTATAATACTCCAAGAAATCCCTCAGCTTCACAGAAGCATCCTCAAGCACTTCCACACGAGGCAGATAAACTACTCTGAAATGATCCGGATCCTTCCAGTTAAATCCGCTTCCATGCACGATCAGAATCTTCTTCTCACGAAGCAGATCCAGAGCAAACTGCTCATCATTTGTAATGTTAAACTTCTTCGTATCAATCTTCGGGAAGATATAAAAAGCAGCTTTTGGTTTCACTGCACTGATACCAGGGATATCACACAATGCATTATAAATAAACTCTCTCTGTTCATAAATACGTCCACCAGGAATGATGTAATCATTGACACTCTGATGGCCGCCAAGTGCTGTCTGGACAACTGCCTGTGCAGGAACATTGGAACAAAGGCGCATATTTGATAACATATTTAAACCTTCAATATAATCCCTCGCGATCGCCTTATTACCACTTAAGATCATCCATCCGATACGGAAACCAGCGATCATATGAGACTTGGATAAACCAGAGAATGTCACACAGAACAGATCTGGAGCTAAGGAAGCAATAGATACATGTTCTTCTCCATCCATCACCAGACGGTCATAAATCTCATCAGAGAAGATCATCAACTGATGTTCTCTCGCGATATCAACGATCTGCTGTAAGACTTCTCTTGGATAAAGAGCCCCCGTTGGATTGTTAGGATTGATCAGAACGATCGCTTTTGTACGGGAATTTACCTTTCGCTTGATATCTTCCATATCAGGATACCATTCAGACTGTTCATCACAGATATAATGAACTGCTTTCCCGCCAGCAAGCGTTGCACAAGCCGTCCATAAAGGATAATCCGGAGAAGGGATCAAGATCTCATCCCCATCATCTAATAAAGCAGACATTGACAGATTGATCAGCTCACTGACACCATTTCCAGTATAAATGTCGTCGATATCAACATTTGGGATCTTCTTAAGCTGCGCATACTGCATGATCGCCTTTCTTGCAGCAAATAATCCCTGAGAAGCAGAATATCCCTGGCAGTCAGCTAACTGATGTCTCATATCATAGATGACTTCATCCGGGGTTCTGAAACCAAATGGAGCAGGATTCCCGATATTTAATTTTAGGATATGAGTTCCATTACGTTCCATGCGGTTCGCTTCATCTACGACAGGACCACGTACATCGTAAAGTACATTATCTAATTTGGTAGATTTGCTAAATGTTCTCCTTGGAGAAGTTCCCAGATTCACAGCATTCCCTCCATTTCCAGAAAGCCAGTCAGCATCAACATCAAGAGTTTCAGATAAGAAATGAAGAATCTCTGCACGAGGAACCGTCTTGCCGCTGACATACTGGCTGATATGACTTTTCCCGACCTTGACTCCGGCAGTCTCTGCTGCATGAATAAGATCAACCTGTTTCATATGTTTTTGTTCCATTGCAGACTTCAAACGATCTGCAAAGGTAAATGTCTGATTCATAACACCCTCCGATAAAAGTTCAAAATAAAATTCAAAGTTCAAATGATTTTGTTTAATATAGCACAAAAACAAGAAAAGTTCAATAAAAAGTTCAAAATAAAAGCCGAAAGTTCAAAGAAACAATATACAAAATAAGAAAGAAAATTAAAGTTCGACAAAAAGTACAAAGATTTGTATTGAAATTTAGAAAATATATGCTATACTTTGGAAAGTATAAATAATTAACACAAAGTGTAAAAATAAATGGGGATGAAATAGAATATGGAAGCAACAAGATTACAGATGCAGAACTTCCTAATCTTTTTATTAGATCTGGTGGGAGTTACTGTTGGTTATTTTGCAGCAGTATGGCTGCGGTTTGGAAATATTGAAACAGGGTATACCGTGATGGGGAACGATACGTATTATCGTTGGCTCATTGCGATCGTAGTACTTATGATGATCTACTTTCTGTTTCGTCCAAATCGTGGTTTTTTTAAGCGCAAATTTATAGAAGAAATGAGAATGAATCTGCAGACGGTCATTCTGATGGCAGCAGGAATGGCGATGGTCGCATTTCTGATCCAGGATGCAGAAGATTACTCCAGATTTATTTATATCTTTACTTCTGGGTTTGGCTTTGTATGGATGCAGATCATACATCGAGCTTATCGGAAGTATTGGTTATCAAGAAGAAAGAATCATTCTTATGCAAGAAAGATGATGATCATCACAACGAGTGATCATGCAGAAGAAGTAATCGGGAATATCATGGAAGAGAAGAACTGGGACCTGTGGATCACAAGTGTTGCAGTTGTGGACAAAGACATGACAGGATGGTTCATCAACGAGATTCCGGTTGTAGCACATTCGTATCGAAGTATTTTTGAATATGCGATGCGGTCGGTTGTGGATGAAGTATTCTTATATATACCGATGGATGACGAATTTCCAATCGCGGTGACGGTACAGAACTTTGAGGACATGGGAATTAAGACGAATCTTAACATTTCCCAGTTCCAGATCAATGAGAATCTGGAACGATCACTGGAGAAGGTTGGACCTTATGAGAGTGTAAGTTTCTCTGGTCATGATATATCATTTGTCATGCTGATGATGAAGAGAGCAATGGACATTGCCGGGGGATTGGTTGGAATGCTGATCACAGCGATCGCAGTGATCATTGTCGGACCACTGGTGAAGCTAGAATCACCGGGGCCGCTGTTCTTCTCACAGAAGAGAGTTGGGAAGAATGGAAGGATCTTCAAGATCTATAAGATCCGTTCAATGTATCAGGATGCGGAAGAGCGCAAGAAAGAGCTTATGGCGCAGAATGAGATGGACGGCTTGATGTTTAAGATGAAAGACGATCCGAGAATCACCAAGGTTGGAAAGTTTATCAGGAAGACTAGTATTGATGAACTTCCACAGTTTTGGAATGTACTGAAGGGGGATATGAGTCTGGTAGGGACAAGACCGCCTACAGTGGATGAGTTTGAACAGTATAGTGCTTATCATAAGAAGAGACTTTGCCAGAAGCCTGGACTGACTGGGGTTTGGCAGGTTAGTGGAAGAAGTACGATCACGGACTTCGAGGAAATTGTTCAGATGGATGTTGATTATATCGATCATTGGTCTATCTGGAGGGATATTGGGATATTGTTTAAGACAGTGTGGCTTGTTGTTTGTGGGGATGATGGGGCACAATAGGAGTAGAAGAAGAGTTGATGATGAATTAAGAAGGGAAATTCGATGTCAGAAGAGAGGAAGATAAGAATTGTTCATATTGCACAATCACCTGGTGGTGTGGAACGTTATTTAAGATCGTTACTTAAGTATAGTAATCGGGAAAAATACGAGATTATTCTGATTGTTTCAAATCAATATAAGAGGAAAAACTATGTAAATTTGGTAGATGCTTTTGAAAATGTGGATATGATTAGAAGTATTGATCCAAAAAGTGATTTAAATGCGATTAGGGCAATACGTAAGTTGTTGAAGAAATATAAGCCTGATATTGTTTATTGCCATTCTAGTAAGGCAGGAGCATTGGGACGAATTGCCAACATGGGATTAAAAAATAAGTGTGTGTATAATCCACATGGATGGGCATTTAATATGAGGGGAAATAAGTTAAAGAAATTAATATATGTTGGAATTGAAAAGGTGTTGGCACCATTTTGTTCAACGATTATTTGTATTTCGGGGGCTGAGAAAAGATCAGCATTAAAATATAGGATTTGTGGTAAAAAAAAGCTTAAGGTAATTTATAATGGAATTGATTTTGATGAGTATAATATGGATTATCATATGAATACGAGAGAACTTTTAGAAATTCCAGAAGATGCATTTGTTGTTGGTATGGTGGGAAGATTGGCAGAACAGAAGGCACCAGATTGTGTTTGTAAAGGCAGCGAAGAGAATTAAAGAAATAATACCAAAAGCTTTTTTTCTTATTGTTGGAGATGGACCAGATTGGGATGAAGTGCAACAGGAAGTTGATGGTAATGAGTTGACGGATTCATTTATTCTTGCTGGCTGGACTAGAAGACCGATGGAATATATTAAGATTCTTGATATTGCAGTTTTAATTTCTAGATGGGAAGGTTTTGGATTGGTATGCCAGAATATATGTTGGCGAATAAACCCATTGTTGCAACTGATGTGGATGCGATTCCATTCGTAGTGAAGAATGGTGAAAATGGCTTGCTGGCACCAGTAGACGATGATAAGAAAATTGCTGAAAATGTTATCAAAATTTATGAAAATGATGACTTAAGGGAATCTCTGATTGAAGAAGGAAGAAAAGCAGTTAATGAAAAATTTAATGTTAAAAGAGTTGTTAAAGAACATCAAAGATTGTTTGAGAAAATTTGAAAAATAGTCCAGCGGTGTGATGTCAAGAGATAAATAACACAAAAAACATATATTTTTGTATATATCTCATGAAGACCAAAAAACATCCACCTAAGCCCTGTCGTTCAAAATTTTTTAAAAATGAACAGGGCGTAGCTCATCAGCAAGTAGATGGAATCTACTTTGCTGGACAGTATAGGCGATTGTCTTTCAGCAGTCGAAAGACTAAGCGCACAAATTTACGGGCAGTTAATGCGAG
>ENA-OQDL01001764-OQDL01001764.1-human-gut-metagenome-genome-assembly--contig:-NODE-1764-length-10004-cov-4.868381_pt1 | contig 10004 bp, 7 predicted proteins | sample MGYA00242782_ERZ504609 | MGnify/ENA primary metagenome ERZ504609 (study PRJEB26092, sample SAMD00036320) | human gut metagenome | host: Homo sapiens | study: EMG produced TPA metagenomics assembly of... | reverse complement strand
GGTATGGTTTCGTAGTGGTGATAGGAATAGTTGTCATTTTGATAGGTTTGTTTATCAGTATATTTACTTATACACCGGAACATATTGTGGTGCAGAATGGGGTGCGGATGGTAGCCAGTGTAAATAGTTTCCTTCAAGAACAAGTGTATTATTATGAGTATAAGAATCTGATTTTTCGAGGTAGTGAGGAACTTGGATATGAGAATTATGGAAATGGTGGCAGGGATCCGTTGGAAGATGAGAATAGAGATCCACGTTATAAACATTTTAAAGAGTAAAAGGAAGTAAAGAAACGGGGCTGTCGCTTTAACGAATGAATTTTCGTAAAGCGGCAGCTTCCTTTTTACTGTTTGCATTCTTTATCATTTACAATTACTTTATTAATATTATCCATCCAGGTTGTATCTTCAAACTCCAGATTTAAAACTGTTGTCCAAAGACCACTGGCCATAACGCTCTTTACTTCTGTCGGTGCCTCTTTTGTCCCCGCTGCCATCGCAGGCGTAACTGCTGTAGAAATAATAACCAGCATGGACAGAATAAAAGATATTACTTTTTTTACATTCTTTTTCATATTTTCCTCCTCGTTAGTATTTTTACATTCTTTTTCCATTTTCACTACCATCTCAATAACAATTAGATATTGAACCCCGCTCCTTCCATGGTATATTAAATGATAGTTTTGTTAGGCGAATCTAACCTATGTAGTGCAATGCTACCAATATTTTCCTGCCATGTCAATCCAAACTAACACTGTTGAAATTTTTTCACCAATTATAGTCTGAGGAGATTTTGTTATGAAGAAAATTTTATCAATAATACTGATCACTGCCTGTCTGGCGTGTGGATGTTCCAGTGCTTCCGGCACCGGAAAAACACCTCAAAAAGTACAGCCAACGAACCGGAAAGCATTGATTTTTTTGCTATGGATACTACCATCAAATTCAGCGCATATGGGGATAAAAAAGTACTCAAAGGTGCAAAGAAAGTACTGACGGATTTTGAAAGGAAAGTATCCGTCACAGATTCCGGAAGTGAGATATATCATATCAATCAGAACGTTCATACATACCGCTTCCTCTATACCGAGAGATTCTTCCGTGCTGCTTTCCAGTTTCTTCACACGTTCCATGGTTTTCGCCCATATACCCAAGGCTCAACTTCTCTTTGCTCTCCTATCAGAGACCTTTTTAACGATACGGCAGAATTCACTTAATGTTACGGTCTGCATGATTGCTCGCTCCTCTTGTCGAGGTTACTTTATCCACTCGCTTAGCACCCTGTATTACTACAACGCACCAAGTTTAGCTACACGGCTCACTGGCGATTACCGTGACCGGACTTTCACCGGCAAGTGTGGTCCAGCTTCGCTGGACACACAATACAACGAAAGGACGACCCACCTCCCGGTGGAACCGTCCTTTCGTTACTTTTTTCAGCTATATTTTCACTTTTAATTCTTCTCAAAAAGTACTTTTTTTCGTTCTATCATCTCATCAATACGGTCAATGTATTCTATAATATTCTTCACATTTTCTACACGGATCAGATTTGTTTCTTTGCCACTGCTTGTCTTGATTTTCTCCGGCAAAACAAGCTTTGTCGTAGAGCCGGCACCGCAGGCAATAATTGTCTGGCGTTCTTCCATGATCAAGATGTTATACACCCCAGCCTTGTCCTGCTCTGCATAACCGACATTCTCGAAGTTTCCGGCAATGTTCTTCTGGCGATACAGGTAATATGGCACAAGCCCCATGCGTTCTGCTGACGCTGCTGCCGCCTCGACCATCTGTGTGATCTCTGTTCCCGGATCCATTGTTCTTCCTTCCTGGCCAAACTTCGCAGCACGTTTAATCGCGAGTGCGTGTACTGTCAGGCTATCCGGATGAAGCTTCTCGATCTTCTCAAGTGTATCCTGCATATCTGCCGCATCTTCTCCCGGAAGTCCGGCGATCAGATCCATATTGATATTATCAAATCCAAGCTCACGTGCGAGGTGGAAGATTTGTTCTACATCTTCTACCGTATGCTTTCTTCCGACAAGATCCAGTGTCTTCTGCTGCATTGTCTGTGGGTTGACAGAGATGCGGGTTACCGGATATTTGCGGATTACCTCAAGTTTTTCTCGTGTGATACTGTCTGGTCTTCCGGCTTCAACTGTAAACTCAAGCACATGTTCTAAGTCAAAATTCTCCCGGATTGTACCGAGCAGTCGGTCAAGCTGATCTGCCTCGAGTGTCGTCGGTGTTCCGCCGCCGATATATACGGTATCCAGTGTCTTTCCCTGCATCAGCTTTGCGGTAGCTTTCAATTCTTTGATCATCGCATCGAGGTAACGATCGACCTGATCTTTCCACTCAGCAATTGGTGAAGAGCTGAAGGAACAGTAGGAACAGATGCTTGGACAGAATGGAATTCCTGCATACAGGCTATAGCCATTCTTGCAGTCCAACTGATCAAGAAGTGCCTTCTCACGGCAGGCAATTTCATAAGCGATCTGTGCTTTTTTATCACCAACACAATATTGTTCTTTTAGAAATTCAAAGATTTCTTCTTTTGTCATTCCCTGCTCGATTTTCTGCATTACAAGTTTTGTCGGACGGACTCCGGTCAGCATGCCCCAGGCAAGTTCCTGTCCTGTCTGCTTTGAGAGAAACTGATAGACTTTCTTCGTTACATTGCGTTTCTCTTCCTGCACATCTTCTGTCTGCACGCATTCTTCCGGTGCAAGGGAAAAGCAAGTCCCTTCCGGCAAATGTATCTTCACCAGTGGTTCTTGCTTCTCATCTACTGTCTGCACGATATCCTCTTTCGGATAAAATGCTTTCGTGACATGATATACATTATAAGTAAATTTGTTCTTCTTACTTTCTATCTTTATCATATGAATGGATTATGCTCCTTCTCAAACTGAACTGATGTCTCTTCCATATGTCCCGGATAGATCTTTGTATCTTCCGGAAGTGTCATGATCTTCTCCTGTACAGAGCGGACCAGCTGGCTGCTGCTTCCTGTCGGGAGGTCTGTTCTTCCGATGGAAGCACAGAACAGTGTATCTCCGCTGAACAGTCTGTGTTCTTTTTGGAAGGTAATAGCAGCATCCTCCTACTGTATGTCCCGGTGTATGAAGTACATCAACTTCAATCCCTGCGCATTCGATCACCTGGCCGTCTTTCACCGGCTTTGCTCCGTGGAATGCGTATTTCGGTCCGTACATAGAAGATACATTCAGGCGGTCATCTTCGATTACAGGAAGTTCGTCTTCGCCTGCGTAAACCGGCACAGGAAAGGCTTTGAGGAAATCATCAATTCCCATGATATGATCGAAATGTCCATGCGTCAGAAACAATGCTTTCATTTCTAGTCCATTGTTCTTGATATAATTGACATATTCCTGCGGACATTCTGCCATATCTACGGCAAAACATTCCTTTGTCTCTTCATTAGTTACAATGTAGCAATTCGTTCCAATAGACCCAAGTACAATACTTTCAACCTTCATTCTTTTCCCTCCATCGACTTTTCCTTGATCAGCCTGTTGTTCTCTCAATATCAATTACATTTTCAATCTGTCTGAGCTTTCCGATCACACGATTCAATTCTTCTCTTCCGTGTACGACAAATCCCATCTCCATTGTCGCTGTACCCTTCTTGCTCGTTCGGGTATTCATGGACTTCACATCAATCTTCTCTTCGGTAAATACCTTTGATACATCCAGCAGAAGACCTCTTCTGTCATCTGCAAATATCTTCAGTTCTGCAAGATACTGACCGCCTTCATCCTGATCATTTTCTTCCCACTCTGCTGTGATCAAACGGGATCTTTCCACATCAGACAGATTGATAATGTTGATACAATCTGTTCTGTGGATCGACATTCCGCGTCCTCTTGTCACAAAACCGACGATTTCATCTCCCGGTACCGGGTTACAGCACTTTGAGAAACGTACTGCCATATCATTGATTCCTTTCACTACGATTCCACTCTTTGATTTGGCAATGTGTACTCTCTGTTTATTTGCTTCTGAAATCTTCTCTAAAATATTTTCGTCTGTGATCTCTTTCTTATGCTCTTTCTCATACTCTTCGAGCAGACGGTTTACAACCTGCCCTTCTTTCAGTCCGCCGTGTCCAATTGCTGCAAGTACTGCATCCCAATCACGGAATCCGTACTTTTTCTGAACGATCTGCTGATATTTCGGTTTAAGCACATCCGGCAGGTTAATCCCCTTGCTCTTACAGTAAGCGCTGATCAGATCTTTTCCGCGGATAATATTATCTTCTTTAAATTCTTTTTTAAACCAGGAATTGATCTTACTCTTTGCCTGTGTACTCTTGACGATATTCAACCAGTCACGGCTCGGTCCCTTGGAGTTCTGAGATGTAAGGATCTCAATCCGGTCTCCGTTCTGGATCTTATAATCGATGTTTACAAGCTTACCGTTCACTCTGGCGCCGACCATCTTATTGCCGACTGCACTGTGGATCGCATAGGCAAAGTCAACCGGTGTGGAGCCATTCGGAAGGTTCTTCACATCCCCGTTCGGTGTAAAGCAGTATACATCTTCCTGGAACAGATCCAGGTCACCTTTCAGCAGGCTTAAAAACTCACGGTTATCAGACATGTCTCTCTGCCATTCCAGGATCTGACGCAGCCAGTTCAGCTTCTCTTCCTGCGTGTTCAATCCTTTCGTGTTGCTTCCGCCTGTCTCTTTATATTTCCAGTGTGCTGCGATACCGTATTCAGCTGTCTTATGCATCTCTTCTGTACGGATCTGGATCTCGAACGGCTGTCCGGACGGTCCGATCAGCGTTGTGTGCAGGGACTGGTACATATTTGCCTTTGGCATAGCAATATAATCTTTAAAGCGCCCCGGAATCGGCGTATACATCTCATGGATCACACCGAGTGCTGCGTAACAGTCCTTCACTGAATCTACGATAATGCGGACAGCGAACAGGTCATACACCTGATCCAGTGTCTTGTTCTGATTCACCATCTTCTTATAAATACTGAAGAAATGTTTTACACGTCCGTATACTTTCGCTTCAATATCAGCATTCTTCATATGCTTTGATACTTCTGCAACGATCTGCTGCACAAATTCTTCACGCTCTGTCTTGCGTGCATTCAGATCATGCACCAGCTGATTATAAACTTCCGGCTGGTAATATTTCAGAGAAAGATCATCAAGTTCTGTCTTGATCTTGGAAATACCGAGACGCTGGGCGATTGGAGCGTAGATATCCATCGTCTCTCTTGATTTCTCTTTCTGCTTCGCCGGTGTCATAAACTCCATCGTACGCATATTATGCAGACGGTCTGCAAGTTTTACAATGATGACACGGATATCCTTCGCCATTGCAAGGAACATCTTTCTCAAGTTCTCTGCCTGGGCCTCCAGCTTGTCCTTGGAATAGTTCAACTGTCCCAGCTTGGTAACGCCGTCTACAAGAAGTGCCACCTCTTCGCCGAACTCTGTTGAGATCTCGTCGAGTGTCATTGTCGTATCTTCTACCACGTCATGAAGCATTCCTGCCACGATCGTCTCTTTATCCATCTCGAGATCTGCAAGTATGATTGCCACCCAGAGTGGATGGATGATATAAGGTTCTCCGGATTTACGAAACTGGTCCTTATGCGCTTCTTTGCCTATCTGATAGGCCTTCTCAATCATCGTAATATCCGCAGAAGGATGATACTTACGCACACGAGCTATTAAGGCCTGATATAACTCCTCCGGATCCTGATAATCCTCTGGTGCTTTTGACTGCATGTCCGTCCACCATCTCCAGATTTTTATTCAGATCTTCATATTCCCGAGTGCCTGCCATATCGTCTTCCCCCTTCATTCATCCTTAGTTCTGAACAATTAATATGATTTAGTATATCACTATTTTTTCCTTTTTCAAATAAGAACTTCCCATTCTTCTGCATTTTAAGCAATTTGTATCGGTTTTTTCGATATTATCTACTGATAATTGACAATTGTAAGCTGAATTGTTCTTCGTCCCATGTACTCATTGATGGATGGATAGTATGTAAAAGACATAATCTGCTTCTTTTCCATCTGCTGCAGACAGTCTTCCACTTCTCCGAATAAACTGCTTCCATCTGATTTCCCTGCTGGTCCTCCAGTCTGCATTTCAGCACATTCCGGTTCTTTCCGAAGATCCTTGGCTGGATTACACGCAGTTTACTTTCTGCAAATAACGGTTTCCCGTTGCCTTTTCCAAAAGGCTCCAATATCTTAAGTTCATGGATCAGCTCTTCATTAATATATGGAAATGGAAGCCGCATGTCGATCGACACCTTCATCTGAAGATCGTCTTCTGTCAGATCTGCAAGTTCATTGATCCGTTTCCGAAAAACTTCGACATTTTCCTCTTCTAAGGAAAGTCCTGCTGCCAGCTTATGTCCTCCAAACTTCGTAAATAATTCCCTGCAGCGGCTCATTTCTGCAAACATATCATATGCTTCGATCGACCGTCCGGAGCCTTTTACTCCTGTCTCTCCCCTTGTCAGTACAAAGGTCGGACGATAATAACGTTCCTTGATCCTTCCCGCAATAATTCCGGCGATACTTTCATGACACTTTGGAAGATACACGACCAGCACCTGGTCGTCCTTCCAGGAACTTGATTCAATCTGCCGGACAGCTTCTTCTACACCTTCTTCGGTCATTTCTTTCCGACTGTCATTTAATTCTTTCAGATCTGCTGCCAGTGTCACTGCCTCTCTCCGGTTTGATGCATTAAGGAGTTCCAGTGCACGCTTGGCTGTATCCAGTCTTCCACCGGCATTGATGCACGGTCCGAGCACAAAGCCGATATGATAAGTATTCAGGTTCGCTGTATCTACCCCGGTACATTGCATCAAGGCGTGAAGCCCTTCATTCTTCGTTGTCTTCAGAAGCTCAAGTCCTTTTTTCACAAAGACTCGATTCTCTCCAACCAGATCCATCACATCCCCGATCGTGGCGATCGCAACATTTTCCATCAGGTTATCCTGCAGATGTTCTACCTCCTGCTCTGACTTTCCAGACACTCTGTACAAAACCTCAACCAGCTTATACGCTACAGCTGCGCCGCACAACCCTTTAAATGGATACTCACAGTCTGCTCTGTGCGGATCGACCACTGCATCCGCCGGTGGCAGGAGATACTTTTTCTTCCCATTTTCTTCCAGATACGGAACTTCATGGTGATCTGTCACAACGATCGTCATCCCATTTTCTTTTCCATAAGCGATCTCGCTCATTGCCGCAATTCCATTATCACAGGTAACGATCGTGTCTACATCATCCTCCAGTGCACGGTCGATCAGCATCTGATTCAATCCATATCCATCTTTGATCCTGTCCGGAATATCCGTATCCACATCTGCCCCAAGTCCTGCAAGCCCCTGTTGCAAAATATACGTTGCATTGACTCCATCAATATCATAATCACCGATCACACGGATTTTCTTTCCTTCTTCTATTTTCTCCTTAAGAATATCTACCGCACGATCCATATCTTTCATCAGTAAGCCGTCATACAGATCCTCCACTGTTCCATTCAGATAAAAATCAATTGCTTCATCTCCGATCACATCACGGTTTCTCATCAGTCGTGCAATGATCGGGGAAATCTGATATTTCTCTGCTATTCCGTTAAAATCCGCCTTTTTCATCGTGACGAACCATTTTTCCATCCAAACAACCTCCCCGCCTGTCACTATCGTATCTTCTTATTATAACAAAAATCTGCCGTATCGAAAATCATTTTTCATTTCCGATACAACAGATTTTTGTTTCTGCGTTTATTTATCCTGTTTCCAGGCTGTTATTTATTTCTTAGCGCTTTTTGCTCTTTTTGTTCTTGAAAGAGGTCTTCTTTCCTTTTTTCTTCTTGGAGCTGTCGTCTGCAGATGTATCTGCTGCGTTACTCTCTGTGGAAGTAGCTCCTTCTTTCTTGTCTGCTGCTTTTACAGACGCTGTCTTTGTGCCAGAAGCTATTCTTGCAGCCTTCGCTTCCTCGCCAAGTCTTGTCTTCATCACATACCACAGTGCGCCTGTGATACATACGGATGTATATCCACCGCAGATGATACCTACCATCAGTGGTGCTGCGAATTCCTTAATGGAGCTTACACCAAGGATATACAATGCAACAACCATGACAAATGTTGTAAAGTTTGTGTAGATTGTTCTTGTCAGTGTCTGAGTGATGCAACGGTTTACAAGATCCTTCAGATCTTCTGTGCGGCTCTTTGTTGCAAGTGCCTCACGGATACGGTCAAAGATAACGATCGTACCGTTGATAGAATATCCGACAATCGTCAGCATACATGCGATAAATGTATTTCCGACAGATACTCTTGCAATTACATAGAATCCAAGAACTACAAGTACGTCATGCATCAGTGCAATAACAGCACTTGTTGCGAAACGAATATCTTTGAAACGGAACCAGATGTAAAGCAGCATACAGATTGTAGCAATGATCACAGCTATAACAGCATCTCTTCTCATCTCGGAACTTACTGTTGAACTGATATTTTCTGTTGCGATATCAGATGCCTCTACACCGTAGTTTTCATTTAAATATGAAGCAAGTGCTTCACGTTTCTCAAGATCAAGTGTCTGTGTCTTGAAGACTACCTGGTTGCTCTCTTTTACTGTCTGAACCTGAATATTCTTATCTCCTGTGATCTCTTCCAGACTTGGGATCATCTGGCTGTCGATCTCTTCGAGTGTATATTCTTTATCAAATGTTACATTTGTTGAAGTACCGCCTACGAAATCAAGGCTGTAGTTCATCGCACCGATTCCTCTTGCATGGTTCACACCCATCATGACCGGTCCGGCCAGACAAAGGATAATGGAAACAATGAAGAAGATCTTTTTCTTTCCAAGGAAATCAACCGGTTTACGTTCTTTCAGATGTCTTCCGTATACTTTCTCGCTACGGATACCTGCTCCATAGAATGCAAAGATGATCAGTCTTGTGATCACGAGTGCTGTAAACATGGATACGACGATACCAAGTGCAAGTGTCTGGGCGAATCCCTTTACAGTACCGCTTCCGCGAAGCCACAGCACACCGGCTGCGATCAGTGTTGTGATATTTCCATCAACGATTGCGGACATTGCTTTCTGGAATCCTGATTTCAGAGAAGCATGTACGCTCTTTCCTTCTGTCAGTTCTTCTTTCACACGGGCGAAGATGATAACGTTCGCATCTACTGCCATACCGATACCGAGGATGATACCTGCGATACCCGGAAGTGTCAGTGTAATGTCAAATGCATTCAGAAGGATCAGGATCAGCTCTGTATAAAGGATCAGTGCAAGGCTGGATGCAAGTCCCGGAAGGAGATATACCCAGCACATGAATACACATACGATCGCCAGACCAATTGCTCCGGCGATCAAACTGCCTTTCAGTGCATCCTGTCCAAGCTGTGCACCAACGACTTCTGAACTCAGCTCTTCAAGTTCCAGATTCAGTCCACCGATACGGATCGTAGAAGCGATGTTATCAGCCTCTTCGTAATCCATGTTTCCTGAGATCTGAGCTTTTCCATTCTCGATCACTGCATTTACACTTGGCACACTGATCAGAGCACCATCATAGTAAATAGCAATTGTATCATGATTGTTGTTATAAGCTTCCTCTGTTGCTGTCTTGAACTTCTCAGCACCTTCATCTGTCAGTTCAAGATCAACCCCATATTTTTTATTTCCTGTTGTTGAGTCGTTGAGCACTCCGGCTGAAGCAGTCTTTACTTCTGTACCTGTCAGTACGATGGAGTCTGTATCTTTCAGTTCGTCGATCGACTTATTCAGTGTATATCCGGAAGCTGTCAGGGAATAGTTTTCATTTCCCTCGGCTGCGTATAGTTTGTCCGCTCAAGCTCCTCGGTAAAACCAAGCAGCTTCTTTGCGATTTCATTATAAAATGCGGTTTTTGACTCGGGATCGTCCATATCATAGCCTGCCTGCATGATCCGTATCTGA
>ENA-OQDL01001762-OQDL01001762.1-human-gut-metagenome-genome-assembly--contig:-NODE-1762-length-10014-cov-6.087590_pt1 | contig 10014 bp, 9 predicted proteins | sample MGYA00242782_ERZ504609 | MGnify/ENA primary metagenome ERZ504609 (study PRJEB26092, sample SAMD00036320) | human gut metagenome | host: Homo sapiens | study: EMG produced TPA metagenomics assembly of... | reverse complement strand
TGTGTTGTCATTCAGACGGATGACTATAATATTCCGCTTAAGTCAGCAAAGAAACCCGAAGCACCGCAAGCAGCCGAAGAAGAAATAGAGGAAGAAAAGCCTGTAACATACCGTGCTCCGGAGATACCAGCGCGTCGATGGGCGGGTTCGTGACCTGCGCAAACATCTGCTTGAAATACTCGCTCAGATTCGGGCGGGTGTGGCTCAAAACGGCCAGCGGAGTATCGCTGCCCATGGCCCCGGCGGGCTCGCCGCCGTTCTTGGCCATCGGCAGAATGATCGTGGAGACGTCCTCATACCGGTAGCCGAACGCCTTCTGCAGCTGGACAAGCTGATCCTTCGTGTAGCTGGGCACCTTCTTGTTGGGCACCTTCAGGCTGGACAGCGGGACGAGGTTGCGGTCAAGCCACTCGCCGTAGGGCTGGCGGCTGGCGTAGTCGGCCTTCAGCTTTTCGTCGTCCACCAGCTCGCCCCTGACGGTATCCACCAGCAGCATCTTGCCGGGGCGCAGACGGTCCTTGCGCACGACCTCGTCGGCGGGAATGTCGAGCACGCCGACCTCGCTGGAAAGGATCAGTCGGCCATCCTTCGTGATGTAGTAGCGGCTCGGGCGCAGACCGTTGCGGTCCAGCACTGCGCCCATCACGTCGCCGTCGCTGAACAGGATGCTGGCGGGGCCGTCCCACGGCTCCAGCATCGTGGCATAGTACTGGTAGAAGTCGCGCTTCTTCGGGTCCATCGACTTGTTGTTGTCCCACGGCTCGGGGATCGTGACCATGACGGCCAGCGGCAGATCCATGCCGTTCATGACCATGAATTCCAGCGTGTTATCCAGCTGGGCAGAGTCGGAGCCGCCCTGGTTGACGATGGGCAGAACCTTCGTCATATCGTCCTTTAAATAGTTGGAACCGATGGTTTCCTCGCGGGCAAGCATCGTGTCCACGTTGCCGCGGATCGTGTTGATCTCGCCGTTGTGCAGGATGAAGCGGTTGGGGTGGGCGCGGTTCCAGCTCGGGGATGTGTTCGTCGAGAAGCGGCTGTGCACCATGCCGATGGCGGATTCATAGTCGGCGTCCTGCAGATCGGGATAGAACAGTCGCAGCTCCTTGACGAGGAACATACCTTTATAGACAATGGTGCGGCTGGACAGGCTGCAAACGTAGGTGTCGGGGCTGGACTGCTCAAACACGCGGCGCACCACATAGAGGCGGCGGTCAAAGGCAATGCCGGCCTCGACGCGCTGCGGCTTGCCCACAAAGCCCTGCCAGATGCTGGGCATGCAGGCAATGGCCTTGTGGCCGAGCACCTCGGGGCAGGTTGGAACCTCGCGCCAGCCTAAGAAGGGCAGACCCTCCTTTTTGCAGACGATCTCAAACAGTTTCTTGGCCTGGTTGCGCTTGAGCTCATCCTGCGGGAAAAAGAACATGCCAATGCCATATTCCCGCTCCGCGCCCAGGATCAGCCCCTGCTCGGCGGCGGCCTTCTGGAAGAATTTGTCGCTGATCTGCGTCAGAATGCCGACGCCGTCGCCGGTCTTGCCCTCGGCATCCTTGCCCGCGCGGTGCTCCAGATGCTCCACGATCTGCAGCGCGTCGTCAATGGTTTTGTGGCTCTTGCGCCCCTTAATGTCCACCACAGCGCCGATGCCGCAGTTGTCATGCTCAAACCGGGGGCTGTACAGCCCGGCGGGGGTCTTGCGCTCGGTAAAGTTTTCCATACCTCGTTTGCTCCTTTCCCAATCCCGTTAAACCGCGCAGCGTCGCACATTTGCCGCGCGGGCGGGATAAACAAAAAAGACGCTCCCAACAGGGCACACAGGCCCCTTGTGGGAACGTCTTTGTTCTTGTCTGCATCATACCATAGATGCCGCCGCTTTACAATCCCGAAGCAGAAGATTTTACGGAAATTAAGAGGAAAACGTTTAGAAATTTGGCTTAGCAAGTGTAAACTTAATAAAATTAAGCAACGTGGACTTTTTGCCGCTTTGTAGGGGCAGCATATATGCCGCCCGCGGCCTAACGGCATCTCTCTTTTCCGGTTTGCCTTGTAGGGAGGGGTCTTGACCCCCCGCGGCGGCCTGTGGGCAGGCCGCCCTACAATCCCCGGAAAGCGTGTGCCGCCATGCGGGGCGTCGGGGACGCCGCCCCCTACAAAGTACGCCGCGCTGTAGGGGCCGGGCATGCCCGGCCCGCGGCCTCCCGGAACCGCCCGTTTACGGTTGACCCGCAGGGGAGGGATTCATCCCTCCCGTGCCGTGTGCCTCCGCTGCCCAAACAAAAACCGCGCAAGGCTCCTCGCCCTGCGCGGTCATTTTGCATACTAAAAAACGTTACGCCGTTTTCTCGCCGTTCTGCTTTTTCAGCTCGACCAGAATCTCGGCCAGCAGCTCCTCCTGCGTGGGGGCGGCGGGGGCAGCAGGCTCCTCCGCGGCGGGCTCCTCATGCTTGCCCATCTCCATCAGCTTGTTCATAGCCTTGACGATGCAGAACAGCACGAACGCCATGATCAGGAAGTTGATGACGGCGGTGATGAACGCGCCGTACTTAAAGACCAGCTTGCCGTCGCCAAAGACATCCCACATCATGGCGTCAAAGTTGACCTTGCCCAGAATACCCAAAATCGGGCTGATGAGGTTGTCGGTCAGGGAGGTGACCAGCGTAGAGAACGCACCGCCGATGATAACACCGATGGCCATGTCCATCATGTTGCCCTTCAGGGCAAAGGCTTTGAATTCCTCAAAGAACTTTTTCATAAGTAACCTCCTCAAAATTCAAAATGTCGATGCAGCGTTTTACTTTTTCAGCAGCTTTGCCACGGTCTGGGCCGCATTGTCCAGATAGTCGCCCGCGAACATCTCGATCATGCCCGCATCGGCCTCCTTGGCCAGCTCGGGGTCGATGGGCATCTTCGCCAGCACCGGCAGCTTGTATTTGTCGGCGATCTCGTCCACATGGCTGTCGCCAAAGACGTTGATGTGCTTGCCGCAGTCGGGGCAGACGGCGTAGCTCATGTTCTCGACCAGGCCGAGGATGGGCACATGCATCATCTGGGCCATCTGGACGGCCTTGCCGACGATCATGCCGACCAGCTCCTGCGGGCTGGACACGATGACGATGCCGTCCACCGGCAGCGTCTGGAACACGGTCAGCGGCACGTCGCCGGTGCCCGGAGGCATGTCAACGAACAGGAAATCAACGTCCCACACGACCTCCTGCCAGAACTGCTTGACCGCGCCCGCAATGACGGGGCCGCGCCAGACAACGGGGGCCTCGGGGTCGTCAAGCAGCAGGTTGATGCTCATGATTTCCACACCGGTACGGCTGGAAACCGGGTTGATGCTCTCGCCGTCACCGGTGGCCGGGCCCTTCACGCCGAACAGGCGGGGGATGGACGGGCCGGTGATGTCGGCGTCCAGCACGCCGGCCTTAAAGCCAAGGCGGCGCATCGAGACAGCCAGCATGGCGCTGGTCATGCTTTTGCCGACGCCGCCCTTGCCGGAAACGACGCCGATGACTTTTTGGATACGGCTTCTTGCGTGCGGCGGCTCATGCTGCGGCGCGCGGTGATCGCAGTTGGACTTGCAGCTGCTGCAATCGTGGGTACATGTTTCGCTCATTTGTAAATGCTCCTTTAAAAATGCTCTTGTAACAGTGTACCAAAATTCGCGCCATAATGCAAGGCACTGTGTAATTTAAGAGCGGTTCAGCATAGAATTTGCACATTGTCATACCCGCCGCGCCTTCCGCATACCCATCAGCAGGGGAAGGGGGCGGCGTATGAGCAAACGCAGAACGTACCTACACAATGCGGCGCTGCTCACCGGGTCGGGGCTGGTGCTGCGGGCGCTGGGCATGGGGTTCCGAATCGTGCTGGCGGCGTATCTGGGCAGCGAGGGCATGGGTCTTTACCAGCTGATTCTGGCGCTGTACATGGTGTTTGTCTCGTTCGCCACGGCGGGCGTCAATGTGGCGTCGGCGCGGCTGGCGGCGCAAAGCCTGGCCCGCGGCAGCGGCATGGCCGAGACCCTGCGCGGGCTGTGCATCACGGCGCTGGGCTTCGGCACGGCGGCCATGCTGGCCCAAAGCGTATTGGCCGGTCCGTGCGCGCGGTATCTGCTGCACGACGTCCGCGCCGAGACCGCGCTGCTGATTTTGGCCCCCAGTCTGCCGTTTATGGCCGTGTCGGGCGCGGTGCGTGGGTGCTTTTTGGCCGCGCGGCGGGTGCAGCCGAACATCACGGCGCAGCTCATCGAACAGCTGGTGCGGATGGCCGTCGCCGCGGCGGGTCTGCGGGTGCTGGCGCAGTGGGGCGCGGGCTACGGCTGCGCCGCCGTGCTGCTGGGCAACACGGTCAGCGAGAGCGTCTCCTGCGGCATTATGCTGGCTTTTGCCGCACGCACGCCGGAATTTGCACCCCGGCCCGGTGCGCCGCTGCACCCCTACACCCGCAAGGAGCTGTACGACATCCTGTGGCCCGTCGAGGGCAGCCGCCTGCTGGCCAGCGCCCTGCAGGCGGCGGAAAGCAGCCTGATCCCCTACACGCTGGCGATTTACACGGGCAGCCGCGCCGAGGCCGTGGCCCAGTACGGCAGCTTAAAGGGTATGGCGCTGCCGCTGCTGTTTTTTCCGTTTTCGGTGCTGGGGGCGCTGTCCGGCCTGCTGATGCCCGAGATCACCCGCGCCCACACAAAGGGCGACACCGCCGCCATGCACCGCCTGATTTTTACGATGCTGCGCATGACCGGCGCGTTCTCGCTGGCGGCGGGGGTCGGGTTTGTGCTGCTCGGCGCGCCGCTGGCCGGGTTCATCTACCGGGATGCCAAGGTTGGGCGGTATGTGCAGCTTTTGGGCTTCGTCGCGCCGTTCATGTATCTGGAGAGTATGGTGGACGGCGTGTTAAAGGGTCTGGGGGAGCAGCTTGCAACATTCCGATATTCGCTGTTTGACTCGGTGTTCCGCATTGCGGCGATTTGGCTTGTCGTGCCGCAGTACGGCATGATGGGGTTCCTGGGGGTCATGGCCGTGTCGAATCTGATGACCTGCGGGCTGAATATGAGGAGGATGATGGAACAAATAAAAAAGCCTTCCCGTCTAGGGGGGAAGGTCGGCCGAGGCCCCGTCCGAGGTCGGATGAGGGGGGCTTGCGGGGGGTATCCCGTGAACGGGAAGGTACGGCAGACTCTCCCCTCATCAGTCCGTTTCGCGGACAGCTTCTCCCCCGGGGGAGAAGCCTTTGGCGCGGGTTACAGCGTTTCCCCGCTCACCAGTCCGTTCCACAGCCGGTAATATACGCCCTGCTTCGCCAGCAGCTCGTCGTGGCTGCCCTCCTCCTCGATGCCGTCGCGGCCCAGCACCAGAATGCGGTCCGCATTTTTGATCGTCGTCAGGCGGTGGGCAATCGTCAGGGTCGTGCGGCCCCTTGCCAGCTTGTCAAGGCTCTGGCCCACCAAAATCTCGCTCTCGTTGTCCAGGGCACTTGTGGCCTCGTCCAGCAGCAGGATGCGCGGGTTCTTCAAAAGACGCGGGCAATCGCCAAACGCTGCTTCTGCCCGCCGGACAGCTTGACGCCGCGCTCACCGACGTAGGTGTCGTAGCCGTCCTTCAAAGCGCGGACAAAGGCATCGGCTCCGGCCAGGCGGGCAGCCTCCTCAATTTCGGCGCGGGTCGCGCCGGGGCGGCCATAGGCGATGTTTTCCGCCACCGTGCCGCTGAACAGGTAAACGTCCTGCTGCACGACGCCGATGGCCCCGCGCAGGCTGTGCAGCGTCACGCCGCGCACGTCCTGGCCGTCAATCAGGATCTTGCCGCCCGTCACATCATAGAAGCGGGGGATCAGGTTGCACAGCGTCGTCTTGCCGCCGCCGGAAGGCCCGACGAGCGCGACATTCTCGCCCGGGCGGATATGCAGATCAACGTGGCGCAGGACCTTGTTGTGGTCGTCGGGGTACTCAAAGCTGACGTCGTCAAAGTCGATGCCGCCGTCCTTCACGACCAGCGGCTTCGCGTCGGGGGCATCGGTGATGGTGACGGGCGTATCCATGATCTCGGCAAAGCGCTCGATGCCGGTCATGCCGCGCTGGAACTGCTCGGCAAATTCGACGATACGGCGGATGGTCGCGATCAGCGTCGAGACATACAGCACATACGCGACAAGGTCGCCCGCGCTGATGGCCCCGTACACAAGGGACAATCCGCCCGCCAGAATGACAACAAAGTACATCAGACCGTCAAAAAGGCGCGTGGATGTGTTGAACGCCGCCATGGCGTGGTAGCTTAAGGTCTTGATCTGTTCAAAATCCCGGTTGCCCTGCGCGAACTTCTCGCGCTCCATGTCCTCGGCGGCAAACGCCTTGACGACGCGCTGCCCCAGCAGGCTGTCCTCGATCGTGGCGTTCAGCTCACCGATCTGAAAGCGCTGCTGGCGGAACCGCTCCCGCAGCTTGCGGTTGAGCTTGACCGAGACCACGCCCATCAGCGGCACGCAGGCAAAGACGACGAGCGTCAGCGGCACGTTGGCTTGGCAGAGGATAACAAACGATGCTGCGATCTTTATTCCTGCAATGAAGAACTCCTCCGGGCAGTGGTGGGCAAACTCGGTCACATCGAACAGGTCGTTGGTGATGCGGCCCATGATCTGTCCGACTTTCGTGTTGTTGTAGTAGGTGTGGTCGAGCCGCAGCAGGTGGTCAAAGGCGTCGCGGCGCATGTCGGTCTCGATGTGTACGCCCATGATGTGCCCGATGCCGGACATAAAGTAGCTTGCCGCGCCATCGATGATGCGCAGCACAAAGTAGAGCGCAGCCAGCCGCAGCACGGTGTCCACGGTCAGCGCGGCGGCGGAGACGGTGTTCGTCAGTGTGCGCATGATGGAGGGCAGGGCGATGTCGCAGAGCGTCGTCAGTGCGGCGCAGAACAAATCAAAGGCCAGTACGCCGCGGTACTTGGCCATATACGGCAGAAAACGGCGGATCAGGGTGCTGTTTTTGGGGCGCGGGTTGGTGGCAGCTTCGGACATGGGAACCTCTTTCGTTTTGATGATTTTTGCATGGGAAATATCGCGGTAGGGGCCGGGCATGCCCGGCCCGCAGCCTTACGGAAAACGCCTGTCTGCGGGCGCATATAGAATGCGCCCCTACGTTGAAATCGACATTCCCCGTAGGGGCGGATTCTATATCTGCCCGCGGCAGGTGTGGCTTATTCGGTAATTTCCGGGTCGCCGGTCGGCTCCGCGGCGGGGCCCGGCTCCTCCGGCACAGTGGGCTCGGGTGCAGGCTCCGGCTCCGGGTCGGGCGCGGCAGGGCCGGGAGGGTCTCGGTCTTCGTCTGACCGCAGACCGGGCAGGTGTAAACGTTGCTGCCGTCCGCGCCGACCTGCGGGTCGGTGTGGCCGGTCAGCTGCCAGCTGTGGCTGCCGGTGGCGGGGGATGGGTCTGTCATCTGCTCACCGCAGCTGCACTGGTAGGTCTTTACGCCGTCCGCGGCGCAGGTCGCGGTATCGCTGACGAGCTGGAAATTGTGGACGTGCTGCTCGGGCGTGGCTGTCGGTGTCGGCACCGGCGAGGGCGACGGCGTCGGGGTCGCCTGCACGGCCTCGGTGCGGGTCTCGCCGCAGCCCTCACGGCGGCAGGCAAAGATGATGACGCCGTTGCTGACGACACCACCGTCCCAGTCGTGGCCGAGTGCGGGAAGCTCCTTCTCGATGACTTCGCCGCAGATCGTGCACTTGTACTTGGCCGAGCCGTTGTTGGTGCAGGTCGGGTTCACCCGCGTCTCCTCGATCTCCGCATAGTTGTGTTCATGGGCGTCAGCCTTGAAATTGGCTGTCAGCACGACGCCGCCCGCATCGGCGTTCTGGGGCATCGTGAAGCTGATCGTCGCGCTGCTGTAGCTGCCGCCGGAGCTGGCCGTCCAGCCCGCAAAGACAAAGCCCTCGTCAGGCACTGCAGTCACAGCTGCCGCCGTGCCGCCCTTTTTGACGAGCTGGCTCGTTGTGCCGGACAGCTTGCCGCCGTTGGCAGCAACAAATTCCAGCGGGACCTTCGCACCGCGCACGGCGATGGGGTCCTTGTTGATAAGGTTCGCGGGCACACCGTCCGGTGTCGGGATCGTGCCCAGCGGCTGCGGGCGGCGGTCCTCGGCGGCATAAGCATGGGTGCGCACGTAGGTAAAATACGCGGTAACGGCCTCCTTCGAGAGGTGCACGCCGTCGGACAGCGTGTAGTCCTTTTTGGCCCAGCCTGTGGCATCGTCGCGCAGGACCTCGGCGCTGTTCAAAAACTTAAAGCCGTTTTCCTCGCACATCTGCACGAGCGCGGCGTTGTAGGCATCGACCTGGGTCATCGTCAGGTTCGTGTTCTCGCGCTGCCGGTCCAGCGGGGGAATGGCACTGACGATGATGTCACAGTAGGGCCACGCGGTCTGGATGGCCTGCAACCCTTGCAGATAGGTCTTTATGTAGTTCGTCGCGTCCGTCGACGAGCCGGACAGGTTGTTGGTGCCGTAGCAGATGATGATGCGTTTGGGCTTGAGCATGGCCACAGCGTCCGGTACGGTGTACATCGCGGATGAGCCCTTGAACTTTTCGCATTTCAGGGAGGTGATCGACCCCACGCCCATGCTGACAACACCGATGTTGTTGTTCAGGCTTGTGAATGCCGTGCCGGTCTCGTTGGCGTACAGCAGGTAGCGTGCCGTGTTTGAATCACCGATGAAAAGCGTCTCATCAACATAGCTGCGGCCTGCGTCGGCGGTCTCGGGCAGGATGGTGCCGACCTCGGCAAAGACAGGCTCTGCCGAGGTGGCAGGCGTGGCCGCGGGCGTCGCTGTGGCGGCGGCTCCGGCAGTCTCGGAAGTGGCGGACGGTGTGGCGTCCGTCTGGGCATGGCTGCACCCGGTCAGGCAAATGGCCAGCGCCGCGGCGGCCAGCAGGACAGGTAATTTCATGCGGTACACCTCTTAAACTTGATGATATACACTGCTATGATACACCATTTTGCGGCGCGGTGCAAATGTTTCCATCAGACTTTACAAAATTATCGAAAAACGATAAAAAATACTTGCAAAACGATATACGACGTGGTATACTGCAAGCATCACGAACCATGGGGGAGAGCCTTGCGGCGATCCGAAACCGTTCGGGCACGCAATCAGGAGGTATACAAATGAAATTTACCTGGAGCGACCAGAAAAGCATCATTCTGACCCGCGTCGTTGTGGCGGGGACAATAGCGGGCTGCGGCATCATGACGGTAAGCGGCCCGTGGCTGACCCGTTGGATGGTATCCGCCAACGCCCTGCCGCCCGCCAGCGGCCCGGTGCTGCTGGGCATGGGGTACGTCTGCGCGGTGCTGGCGTTCGTCATGCTGGTCAGTCTGTACAAATTCCTGCGCCGCATCGAGGCGGGCGCGGTCTTTGTGCCCGCCAACGTGACGGCCCTGCGGCGCATCAGCTGGTGCTGTGCGGGGGCGACAGCGGTCTGCCTGGCCGCGGCGTACATCTATCTGCCGTTTGCGTTTCTGGGCGTGGCCGCGGCGTTCATGGCGCTCATTGTCCGGGTGCTGAAAAACGCCTTTGCCCAGGCCGTCCACATGAAGGACGAGCTTGACTACACGATTTAAGGAGGCGGCACGATGCCCATTGTGGTCAATCTGGATGTGATGATGGCGCGCCGCCACAAAGGCGCGGGCGAGTTGGCCGAGGAGATCGGCATCACGCCGGCAAATCTGTCCATCCTGAAAAATAACAAGGCCAAGGCTGTGCGGTTTTCGACGCTGGAGGCTCTCTGCCGGGCGCTGGACTGCCAGCCGGGGGATATTCTGGAGTTTGTGCCGGACGAGAATCGGTAGGGGCCGGGCATGCCCGGCCCGCGGCCTTCCCGCAGGCAAACGTTTTAGGCAACACCGCATAATTCCCGCCTTACGGCTTAAGCACCGCTCCGGCGGCTGCGGCACGGCATCTGCGTTGCCAAAATGCTCGATAATACACAAAGTATTATCTGCGCTTTTGGCTTAGCAGCT
>ENA-OQDL01001760-OQDL01001760.1-human-gut-metagenome-genome-assembly--contig:-NODE-1760-length-10022-cov-4.065387_pt1 | contig 10022 bp, 10 predicted proteins | sample MGYA00242782_ERZ504609 | MGnify/ENA primary metagenome ERZ504609 (study PRJEB26092, sample SAMD00036320) | human gut metagenome | host: Homo sapiens | study: EMG produced TPA metagenomics assembly of... | reverse complement strand
ACTGCAATAAAAGAGCTATTTTTAGAAAAATTCATAATTTCTTTTGAATTAAAACCAAAAGCCGAGGAAGATGCCCTCCTCGGCTTAAAGTATCAAAAAAACTATTTTTAGAAAGTAATTTAAAAATTTTAACAAATATATTTTCTCAGATTATCAAAGGAAAGTTGTTAAGAAAACCTTGGTTTTCTTAAACTAATTCCACAGGTCGAGCTTTGCCCGACCGAGGAGGGGACAAAAATATGGTACTGGTTTTTAGTGCCATATTTTTCACGGCTGGTCCCTACCTTAGACTAATTGCAAGAAATGCAAGCATTTCTTGCAAGGCAAAGCCGAGGAAGATGCCCTCCTCGGCTGTAATACTGCTTTATTATTGTTGTGAATCTCCACTTCCACTGCTCTGTGATGAATCACCTGAACTAGATGAAGAACCACTTGAAGAAGTAGACGAAGACTGTCCACTTGAGCTTGATGAAGATTGTCCTGAACTGCTTCCACTTGATGAAGAACTACTATCAGACGATGAAGAACTTCCTCCTGTAGAAGATGAACTACTTGAGCTACTTCCTGAACTACTATAGCTGTTGCCACTTGAAGAATAAGATGACTTTTTCTTCTTCTTAGTATATGTAGAGCTGTTTGAGTTACTAGAACTACCGTAAGAAGAATATCCTCTGTGGTTACCTGAACAGTATGTAGAAACAGCTGTACCCTTTTCAAAGTAATCTGTTATAGCTGGGCAATAACTACTTGCCAACTTACCGGATATTTTACAAACTGTAGCCTTTACAACATCGTTAGGCATATCGAAGTCCTTGACTTCCATACCTTCATTTACCTGTTCCATAACCTTATTCCATACCTTTAAGTGTGTAGTTTGGTTAAAGCCGTTCATATTAGGAACTTTCTTGTCATATCTATCATAACCATACCAAATACTTGCTACATAGTAAGGAGTATAACCAACAAATGTTAAGTCCTTAGAATCAGTTGTTGTACCGGTCTTACCTGCAAGAGGCATATTAGACTGCTTAAAGTTAGCTGCTGTACCAGTACCTTCCTTAACAACACTTGTCATAAGCTGTGTAACAATATATCCAGTTGATGGCTTAACAACCTGTCTTGTTTCCTTAGTATTTTCAAGGAGAACATTGCCATCGTGGTCAAGAACCTTGTCGTAGAACATAGGTCTGATGTACTGACCCTGATTTGCTAACGTACCATAAGCTGCTGCCAATTCAACCTGTGTAACACCCTTTGTAAGACCACCAAGAGCTGTAGCTGCATGGTTATCGTTTTCAAGAGTAGTAAAACCAAAGTTTAATAAGTAATCGTAGCAAAGGTCAATACCTGTTTCAACCATTACCTTTACTGCTACAACGTTCATGGAATCTCTGATACCTGTTCTAGGAGTTACAGCACCTCTGTAGCTGTTACCCCACCAGTTCTTAGGAGTGTATCCGTCAGCTGTTGTGTAAGGTTCATCGACGATAGTAGATGCAGCTGTTATTTTGCCCAAGTCAATAGCCGGAGCATAAGCAGCCAATACCTTAAATACAGAACCTGGCTGTCTAGCTGAATCTGTAGCTCTGTTGAAACCTCTGTTTACTGTCTTTTCACCTCTACCACCGGCAATAGCCTTTATTTCACCGGTATGGTAATCAATAATAGCCATTGAACACTGTGGCTGAACGCTAATATCTGCTCTGTCTGCAAGTATCTTCTGAGTAGAAGAAAGACCTGCTTCTATTTCTGCTCTCTTGTCTGCTACCCAAGCTTCAGCACCGGCCTTAGAACGAGCAAACTGCTTGTATTCCTTGTTTGTTGTTTCACCTGTTGCTGTATCTTCAGTAGAAACAATGTAATTAATGTCTAAGCTGTAGTTAGGCTTAGGGAAATTAGAATCATCAAGCATTACATTGTCTACAATGCCCTGTATTCTTGAATCGTAGTTAGAATAAATCTGCAAACCACCGTTATAAATAACATTGTTTGCCTGCTTAGCACTCATATTGTACTTAGTCTGTAAATCCTCAGAAATCTGGTCAATAAGTGCATCTTCATAATAAGAATGTATTGTAACACCGTCATTCTTAGTGTCATTAGTTGCAAGAAGTTTAGACTTTAATACTCTTGAGTAAATATCCTCATTAATAGCACCGTCATATTCTTCCTGAGTAATAAGACCCTGCTTTAGCATATAGTTAAGGATAACTGTCTGTCTTGACTTGTTGTTCTCTGGCTCAGTTCTTGGTGAATACATAGATGGATTATTTGTAATACCGGCAAGACAAGCACATTCTGCTAAGTCTAACTCTGACGCATCTTTACCAAAATAACCCTGAGCAGCTGTCTGTACACCACTGTATCCATGACCAAAACTAATAGTATTAAGGTACAATTCCATAATATACTTTTTAGCCTCTTGTTTAGAGCCAAGCTGTGCCTTTAATTCCTTTTCGTACTTAAGGGCTAAATACTGTTCCTTAAGTTTTGTCTTAGGAGTATTTCTAGTAACATTAGTAATGTTATTTTTAATCAACTGCTGTGTAAGGGTAGAACCACCCTGTACCTGTCCTCCTGTAAGAGTTGAATAAGCAGCTCTTAAAAGACCTCTAACGTCAACACCATCGTGTTCGTAAAATCTTTCATCTTCAATGGCCATAATGGCATTCTGCATATTTTCCGGAATTTTATCAATAGTTATGTACTCTCTGTTTTCCTCGCCATGAAGTTTAGAAAGTTCTTTATTTTCGTTGTTATAAACTACTGTAGTATATGTTCTAGGCTGAATACCGGAAAGTCCTAAGTCCGGTATACTTCTGATAAGAGCAACATAACCACCTATTAAACCACCGGCTGCTGCAAAACCTACCATTATAGCAATCATAAGTACTATAGACATAAACACAGTAAATGGTTTAGAATGTTGATTTTTATTTTTCTTCTTCTTTAAATTTCTTTCTTTTTTGTTGGTCTTATATGAACCACTTTTGGCTCTGGAGATTGAACTACTTCTTCTGTGTTCACCCTCTGAACCACTCCTTCTACTTCCGTCAGGCTGATTCATTTATCCCCTCCTTTGTCATATAATTATAACAGAATTGTGCCTATTTATAAAGGAAAATTTTACTGAAGGCTTTTTCAATAACGCAAAAGGAGGCTGTAACATTGAAGAATAGTGGATTTTTTAAAACAGCCAGAAATATTACATTTTTGTTACTTATTAATTTTTTTGTAATATCTGTAGCCTACATACATTTCGTTATGCCTATTTCAGTAAAAATTTGTCAAAAATATGCCATTACTTCTATAAATAATATTATACAAAATTCATTGTATTCATCATCTAAAAATATAAAAAGCGATGACTTTATTCTTCGTTCTGATAACAACGGCCGTTTAGAATATTTAAGTGTAAATTCTATGATTGTAAATAATATATGTGCCGAAACAGCCTCAACTGTCTCCCAAAATCTCAATAACCTTACTACCTCTAAAATACGTCTGCCCCTAGGTGTGTTTACCGGTCTTCCTATTCTCTCACACTTTGGACCAAGCACCACAATACGCTTGCAACCCATAGGAGATGCCACTGCCGATTATGAAACATCTATGACACAGGCAGGAGTAAACCAAGTCAATTTTCAGGTTTGGATAAATGTGCATACAACCGTTTCTATAGTAAATCCCCTTTGGTCAAAGGATTTGGAGATAACCAGAAAGCTAACACTTGTAAACACAGTATTTAACGGCGAAATTCCTAAAACTTATATTAAAGTACAGTAAATAGCTTGACTATGGGTCTTTAATTTAATATAATGTAATTTACTAAGGTTATTTAAAATTTCTTTTTACAGCCTTTTTGATTATTGCTTGTGCAATCTTTATTTAATTGGATTTTTAGAAGTAATAAAACGTAAAAAGATATACTAACGAAATGGAGATGTGACAATGTTAAACTTTATTAATCTTTTAACTGCAAGTGTAACTATGCCGGGTGGCACAAACGAAGTTGCTACACAGGCAGCTAATGCTGTTTCAGAAGTTGCTACTGAAGCTACTTCTGCTGCATCAATTTTTGGTATGCAGATGGGCAAAGGTGGAAGCACAGCTATTTTAATTCTTTATATTGCTGCTCTTGCCCTTGTTTTCTATTTCTTTGCTGTTAGACCACAGAAAAAGAGAGCTGCTCAGTTAAAGGAAATTCAGCAGGGTATTAAGGTTGGCGACGAAGTAATGACTTCTTCAGGTTTCTACGGTAAGGTTGTTGAACTTGAAGGCGAAGATATTGCTGTTGTTGAATTTGGTACAAATCGTGGTGTTAGAATACCAGTAAATAAGAGCGAAATTATTGGAAATAAGAACGCTACAGCTAAGACTGAAAAATAATTTTTAATGCACCCTATGGTTTTGCCATAGGGTATATTTACACCAAAAAGAAATTACATTGTCACTTTTCTTACAGATAAATTTACTATTGATACAGGCACTTAACTGTGCCTACGGAGGTTAATAAATGCTTGATGTTGCACTTTTAGGTACAGGTGGAATGATGCCTTTACCTGGCAGATATTTAACAAGCCTTATGCTTCGCCTTGAAGGCAGAATGATGCTCATTGACTGTGGCGAATGTACACAGGTTACAATGAAGTTATTAGGCTGGGGCTTTAAAAACATTGATGTTATATGTTTTACTCACTACCACGCAGACCATATTTCCGGTTTACCTGGACTTCTTTTAACTATTGGAAATTCTGCTCGTACAGAACCCCTTACCCTTGTTGGCCCAAAAGGTCTTAAAAAGGTTTACGCCGGTCTTAGTTGTATCTGTCCGGAACTTCCTTTTGAAGTAAAACTTATAGAGCTTGAACCACAGGATACAATAGATATAGGTGTATTCCACATAAATTGCCTTAAAGTAAATCACAAAATTACTTGCTATGCCTACAATGTTCAGGTTAAGAGAGTAGGTAGATTTGATGTACAAAAAGCCAATGCTCTCAATATTCCTAAAAAACTTTGGAGTATTCTCCAGAAACAGCAAAGTGTAGAATTTGAAGGCAAAACATATACTTCTGATATGGTTCTTGGCTCTCCACGAAAGGGTATAAAAGTTTCATATTGTACAGACACTAGACCTACAAAGGAACTTCCGGCTTTTGTTGAAAACTCTGACCTTTTCATTTGTGAAGGTATGTATGGCGAAAAGGATAAAATTCAAAAAGCTAAGGAATACAAGCATATGATGTTTACTGAAGCTGCCGAAATTGCTAAAAAAGCTAATGTAAACGAAATGTGGCTTACTCACTTTAGCCCTGCTATGCCTTTCCCTGAAGAATTTTTACCATCAGCTAAGGAAATATTTGAAAATACCCATATTGGAAAAGACAGAAAGAATGTTACTCTCCTTTTTGAGGAGGACTAAACAGCATATTAATGCTTGAGGTATTATGGAAAATATTAGCGATTACGCTCTTGTTCAGGAAAGCCTGAAAGGCAATGAAGACAGTTTTTCGGAGCTTGTCAGACGATATAAAAACTTAGTTTTTGCCACAGTCTATAAGATATTGGGCGATTACGAAGAAAGTCTGGACTTATCACAAGAAATATTTGTAAAAATATATAATAATTTGTGGAGGTATTCTCCCAAACATAAGTTTTCAACTTGGGTCATAACCATTGCTACAAACCGTACAATAGACTTTTGCCGGAAGCGAAAAGTAGATACAGTGCCTATTGAAAACAGCGAGTATTACCTATCCCAAACACCATCGGCAGAAAGCACTTACCTTGATAAAGAGCGTAGTTCTGCCATAAATAAAGCCCTTTTATCACTGCCTGATAAATACTTGACGCCTATAATTATGTATCATAACGAAGGTATGAAGTATACAGAAATAAGTGAGGCTTTAGGCTTACCTCTTTCTATGGTGAAGAATAGAATTTACAGAGGTCGTAAGTTGTTAAAAGAAATATTGGAAAAGGAGGAAAACAAAATGGATTGTTCTGATTTAAACAGATTTTTAAATAATGAAATGACAGATGAAGAACAGAAAATTTTCAAGGAACACACTAAACAGTGTAAAGTATGCAAAATTCAAACAGAGTTTTACAATTCCCTTGAAATAAATAATATTCCCCCACTTCCGAAAAATTTTGAAGTTTCAGTTATGGTCAAAATACACAACAAGCCAAAGTTCTATGGTTTTGTAATTTTTGCACTTTCTTCTGCACTTGTCGGCATAATTGCCACAGTTACAACTAACTACCTTGAACTTGTTCATATATTAAAAACTGAACATTATCCACATATGCTGTTACGGCTTGTGGATAAATTAAACTTTGTAGTAAATCAATTTATTTACTTATGGGAGCACTTATCCTACAGCATAACAACAACTGTGCCTGACTTTTTATTTTTTGGTGCATTTGTAGTGTTCCTGATATTTATGCTTTACAATTTGTCATTAAAGGAGAGATTATAATTGGAAAAGGAAATTAAAATACTGGCTATTGAAAGCTCTTGTGACGAAACTTCTGCTGCCGTTGTAGTAAATGGTAGAAAGGTTTTATCCAATGTTATAGCCTCTCAAATTGCTACACACACATTATATGGAGGTGTTGTTCCGGAAATAGCATCTCGTCAGCATATTGAGGCAATAGACTATGTTATTGAACAGGCTCTTGTAGAAGCTGATACTAAAAAAGAAGACGTTGACGCTATTGCTGTTACATACGGTCCCGGACTTGTTGGTGCTTTACTTGTAGGTCTTTCAGAAGCAAAGGCTTTAGCATTTGCCCTTAATAAGCCCCTTGTTCCGGTACATCATATTGAAGGCCATATTGCAGCCAACTATATTGAAAATATTGATTGGAAACCACCTTTTATGTGCCTTATAGTAAGTGGTGGACATACTCACTTAGTACATATTAAGGATTATGATGACTTTGATATTTTAGGCAAAACTCGTGATGATGCAGCCGGCGAAGCCTTTGACAAGGTTGCCAGAGTATTAGGCATACCTTATCCGGGAGGTCCTGGCATTGATAAACTCTCTTGTGAGGGTGACCCAAATGCAATTAAGTTCCCAAGAGCAAAACTTGAGGACAACGCCTATGACTTTAGTTTCAGTGGCTTAAAATCTGCTGTTCTTAACTACTTAAACAAAGAAAAAATGATGAATCACGACATAAACCGAGCTGATGTTGCAGCAAGTTTCCAGCAGTCTGTTGTGGATATTCTTGTAGAACGTGCTATGAGAGGTTGCAAGGAATTAGGTCTTAATAAACTTGCCCTTGCCGGTGGTGTATCAGCTAATAAGCACTTAAGAACAGCTATGGAACAGGCTTGTAAAGAAAACAACATTGAATTTAATGTACCTAAGCCAATATTGTGTACAGATAATGCTGCTATGATTGGTAGTGCCGGTTACTATGAATTTATGAAAGGCAATACAGCTACAATGGATATAAATGCTTACCCTAGTTTAAAATTAGGCGAGTCAGCTTTCCACAAAAACTAAAAAAATAGCATATAATCAAAAGGGACTTATGCACAATTCTTGAGAACTTTATTCTCCATTGTGTATAAGTCCATTTTTTAATATAAAATCAAAAAATTTTTTAATTTATCCACATTTACAATTCCACTTATTCTAAAATGTGTATAACTTGCTATTTTAAAAATTGGGATTGGTACAAAAAAAGACCTATGGCAAACCATAGGTCTTGATTTATGAAAATTACTTTCTGCCGTACTTCTTGTTGAACTTTTCAACACGACCGCCAGCATCGTTAAGGTTCTTCTGATTACCTGTATAGAATGGGTGGCACTTAGAACAAACTTCAACTCTGATTTCTTCCTGAGTAGAACCGATTGTAAATTCGTTACCACAGTTACACTTAACCTTAGCCTGATAATACTTTGGCTGAATTGCTTCCTGCATGTCTTACACCTCCATAAAAATTGGGATACATTTTGGCATCCCCTCGACATTATAACGAAGTAATTATATCACACCGCTTTGACTCAATGCAAGCATTTTTTATTTATTGTTACTAAGTTTGAGAATAGCTTTCACAAAATCCTCATTATTGTCAGTTTTAACTAATAAGTCCATTACCTGTTCAGTAACTTCCTGATTAGTCATAGAACCACTAAATGACTTTCTGAGGAAGTATACAGCATCTAACTCGTCCTTTGAAAGGAGTAATTCTTCACGTCTTGTACCGGACTTAGCCATATTAACAGCAGGGAAAATGCGTTTTTCAGACATCTTTCTGTCTAACACAAGTTCCATATTGCCTGTACCCTTAAATTCTTCAAAGATAACATCGTCCATCTTAGAACCTGTTTCCACAAGGGCAGTTGCAAGTACAGTAAGGCTACCACCTTCTTCAATATTACGAGCAGCACCGAAAAATCTCTTTGGCATATAAAGTGCTGCTGGGTCAAGACCACCTGAAAGTGTACGACCACTAGATGGTACAGTAAGGTTGTACGCTCTTGAAAGACGAGTAATGCTGTCTAAAAGTACAACAACGTCTTTCTTCTGTTCAACCAATCTCTTAGCTCTTTCAAGAACCATTTCTGCCACTCTCTTGTGGTGTTCTGGCTGTTCGTCAAATGTAGAATATATAACATCAACATTACCCTGAATACTTCTCTGCATATCAGTTACTTCTTCTGGACGTTCGTCAATAAGAAGTACAATTACAAATACATCAGGATGATTGTGAGTAATAGCATTTGCTACCTTTTTGAGAAGTACAGTTTTACCAGCCTTAGGTGGAGCAACTATCATACCTCTCTGACCCTTACCAATAGGAGCCATAATATCTATAATTCTTGTAGAAAGTTCGTTTTTACTTGTCTCAAGCTTAAGTCTTTCTGTAGGAAAAATAGGTGTTAAGTCTTCAAAATTAGGACGCTTTGCAACACTCTGTGTAGGCTCACCATTTACGTGAGTAAGGAAAAGCATAGCAGGGAATTTTTCATTCTCCTTTGGCTTTCTGAGTCTACCTACAAGTTTGTCACCTGTTCTAAGGTTAAAACGTCTTATCTGAGATGGAGATACATAAATATCCTTTGTACCAGGAAGGTAATTTTCTACTCTCATAAAGCCATAACCTTCTGTAAGTACTTCAAGAATACCTTCTCCAACAATACCACTATCTAATTCCTTTAAATAATCGCTGTTTCTGTTGTTGTTTTCTTCCTTAGGCAATGAAGTAGGTGCTACTTTTTCAAGCACGTCAATAAGTTCTGCCTTTTTATATCTTGTAATACTTCCAATGCCCTTTTCTCTTGCAAGTTCTCTAAGTTCCACAAGAGTCATTTCTTTATAATCCATATTTCCTCCAAAATTAAGGAATAATCAATTCCTGACCAGGATGATAGGTACTGGATTCATTCATATTATTTGCTTTAAGAATTTTGCTCCAGTTTTCCTTTGTATATTCCCCGTAAACACTCTTACAAATTTTTTGCGCCTGTATCTCCACTCTTAACTGTATATGTAGTACCAGAAGCAGTTGCCCCTGTTAAGTTTGATGATGTACCATCACTATTTACTATCTGAACAGCCTGAGTATTATTATTTCCAGAGTTTACAACAGCTGTTGTAGCACTTTCTGTTACTTTTTCTGTAGTAGCTACTGTAACTTCCTGTGTAGTAATCTCGCTAGTTATATCCTCAACAAGAGCTGTTGTTTCCTCAGTATTATTACCAGCTATTTTATTGAGCTGTTCTCTTGTAGAATCAAGCTGTTGACTTATAGCTATAGCACATAGCTGCAAGAGCAGTTACAGCAACTACAAGAATAACAATCAATGCACCAATGAAGAATTTCTTTAAACCTGAACCTTTTCTGTACTCATCGTCAAAGTCATCATAATCGTCTTCTTCTTCATCTTCGTCGTTAAAATCCTCATCATCGTCATAATCTTCATCTTTATCCTTATCATTATGACCAGACTCGTCTTCAACTTCAATCATCATCTTCTTCGATTTACTTCGTCA
>ENA-OQDL01001759-OQDL01001759.1-human-gut-metagenome-genome-assembly--contig:-NODE-1759-length-10024-cov-1.744468_pt1 | contig 10024 bp, 15 predicted proteins | sample MGYA00242782_ERZ504609 | MGnify/ENA primary metagenome ERZ504609 (study PRJEB26092, sample SAMD00036320) | human gut metagenome | host: Homo sapiens | study: EMG produced TPA metagenomics assembly of... | reverse complement strand
TTTTATGCTTCCGAAGTATGTGGAAGATATGCTGGAAGAAGAAGAAAGTAAGAAAAATAGAAAACAGGAGGAAAAAAGAATGGGAAGATTACTGATTATCGGATGCGGAGGCGTAGCAGGAGTAGCGATTCATAAGTGCTGTCAGAACAGTAAAACATTTTCAGAGATCTGCATCGCCAGCAGAACGAAAGAAAAATGTGATACTTTAAAGGAAAAAACTGGAAGCAACCACAGATACGAAGATCACAACGGCACAGGTGAATGCGGATAAAGTAGAAGAACTGGTTGCCCTGATCCGGTCGTATCAGCCGGATGCGGTTCTGAATGTGGCACTGCCGTATCAGGATCTGACGATCATGGAGGCCTGCCTGGAGTGTAAGGTGGATTATATCGATACCGCGAATTACGAACCGGAAGATACCGATGATCCGGAGTGGAGAGCCATCTATGAAAAACGATGCAAAGAGGCTGGATTTACTGCATATTTTGATTATTCCTGGCAGTGGGCGTATCGTGAAAGATTCAAAGAAGCGGGGATTACAGCTCTCTTGGGAAGCGGATTTGATCCGGGCGTAACCAGCGTATTTACCGCATATGCAATGAAACATTATTTTGACCAGATCGACACCATTGATATCCTGGACTGCAATGGCGGAGACCACGGATATCCATTTGCAACCAACTTCAATCCGGAGATCAACCTTCGTGAAGTATCTGCCAATGGTTCTTACTGGGAGAACGGCCACTGGGTAGAGACAGAACCGATGGAGATCAAGAGAGAATATAATTTCCCGCAGGTGGGAGAAAAAGATATGTATCTGCTTCACCATGAGGAGATTGAATCACTGGTGAAGAATGTACCTGGTGTAAAAAGAATCCGTTTCTTCATGACATTCGGACAGAGTTACCTGACACATATGAAATGTCTGGAAAATGTAGGAATGCTTTCCACTTCTCCCATCGATTATGAAGGAAGAGAAATCGTTCCGATCCAGTTTCTGAAAGCACTGCTCCCGGATCCGGCATCTCTTGGTCCGCGTACTGTAGGAAAGACGAATATCGGCTGTATCTTCACCGGAAAGAAAGACGGAAAAGAAAAGACGATTTATATTTATAATGTGTGTGACCATCAGGAATGCTACAAAGAAGTTGGTTCACAGGCAATCTCTTATACGACAGGTGTTCCTGCAATGATCGGTGCGGCGCTGGTTGTGGATAAAGTATGGGATAAAGACGGCGTCTTCAATATCGAAGAATTTGATCCGGATCCGTTTATGGATATGCTGAATCAGTATGGTCTGCCGTGGGTTGTGGATGAAGATCCACAGATCGTAGAATGATGTGGAAAGATCTGCCAACTCCCTGTTACGTGGCAGATGAGAAAAAGTTAAAAGAAAATCTCAGGATTCTTCAGAAACTGGAGAAGGACACGGGCTGTCATGTGTTGCTGGCACAGAAGGCGTTTTCCATGTTTTCTCTGTACCCGATGATTGGAACCTTTATCAGCGGAACCACGGCCAGCGGGCTTTATGAAGCCCGCCTTGGCAGGGAAGAGATGGGAAAAGAAAATCATGTGTTTGCGCCGGCGTATAAGGAAGCCGATATGAAAGAACTGGTGAAAATCTGTGATCATATCGTGTTCAATTCCTTCCGACAGTATGAAAAATATAAAGAGGTTATGTAAACAAAGCGCACAGATTCCGGGGAAGTTGGGAAAACCAGTCAGCGTGGGAATCCGGGTGAATCCGGAATGTTTCCACACAGGAAGGTCATGAGATTTATGATCCATGCGGACCGGGATCACGGCTTGGTGTGACGAAGGCAGAGTTTCGGGAAGATCTGCTGGAAGGTGTGGAAGGGCTTCATTTTCATACGCTCTGTGAGCAGGATGCCGATGATCTGGTGATTACGTTTCGGGCTTTTGAAGCAAAGTTTGGTAAGTATCTGAAAAAGATGAAATGGCTGAATCTGGGAGGAGGCCACCATATCACAAGACCGGGTTATCAGCTGAAACAGTTAAAACAGTTGATTGCCTATATTCGGGCAACCTATCAGGTAGAAGTATATCTGGAACCCGGAGAGGCTATAGCTTTAAATGCCGGATATCTGGTGACAGAAGTGCAGGATATCGTGAAAATGGAATGGAGATCCTGATTTTGGATGCGTCCGCGGCCTGTCATATGCCGGATGTGCTGGAGATGCCCTATCGTCCGCCTCTGCGGGGTGGGTACGAACCGGGAGAAAAACATATACGTACCGGTTATCCAGCATGACCTGTCTTGCCGGGGATGTGATTGGGGATTACAGTTTTGAACATCCGGTAGCAATCGGAGATCATCTGGTCTTTGAAGATATGGCGATTTATTCTATGGTGAAAAATAATACCTTTAACGGTATGCCGCTTCCGGGAATCGCTTTGTTGAAGGAAGATGGAACGGTGGAGATGATAAAGACATTCGGGTACGAGGATTTTAAAGAGAGACTGTCATAACATCACAGAATATCCTGAGAGATCATTAGATTCTTCAGAGAATATTTGATATTTGCAGAACACCAGGAGAAAAACAGGAGACAGGAAGACATGGACAGCGGAAAAAAGACAATAAATCATGTAGAAATAAGAAAGATTCTGCCGGTGCAGGACGGGTACCGTATGCCAGGAGAATATGAGCCGCACCGGGGCTGGTATTCTGATTTGGCCGGAACGGCCGGGATCCTGGAGAAACGGAGCCAGAGAAGCAAGAAAAGCATTCGCAGAAGTGATCCGGGGCAATAGCGAAAAGTGAAGAAGGTTTATCTGGCAGCGAGTGAGGAGTCACTTTCCGGGGCACGGCAGCTGGCGGAGAGCCTGAGCGAAGATTCCACATTGCATCCGGTCTGCGTTTTTCAGGCAGAGACAGACGATGCCTGGGCGAGAGATGTGGGCACCAACCTTTGTGACGGATGGACAGGAAGTAAGGGGAATCAACTGGGAGTTTAACGCCTGGGGCGGAACCGAAGACGGACTGTACGCTTCATGGGAAAAAGACAATCGTTTTGCTCCCTTCTTTTGCGACAAAGAGGGATACACCTGGTATGACGCAAGGCCGTTTGTGCTGGAAGGCGGTTCTGTCCACAGCGATGGAGAGGGAACCGTGATGGTGACCGAATCCTGTCTGCTCAGTAAGGGCAGAAATCCGGATCTTACCAAAGAGGAGATTACAGAAAAACTGAAAGCCTATCTGGGGGCTGAAAAAGTGCTGTGGCTGCCCCGGGGAATCTATATGGATGAGACCAACGAGCATGTGGACAATGTCTGTGCATTCTTAAAACCGGGTGAGGTGATTCTTGCCTGGACAGACAACAGGGAAGACCCTCAGTATCCGTTATCCATGGCGTGTCTGGAATATCTGGAAGGAGAGACAGATGCAAAGGGAAGAAAAATCACCGTGCATAAACTTCCGATCCCGGATCACCCGGTCTGCGTGACCGGGGAGGAACTGGAAGGATATGTATTTGAAGACGGAGAGGATGTGCGGGAAGAGGGAGAACGTCTGGCCGCTTCTTATGTAAACTTCTATTTTTCCAACGGTGCTGTGGTACTGCCGGCATTTGGCGGGGAAATGAAGAAAGCGACCGGAGAGCAGCACAGATTCTGGAAAAACTTTGTCCGGATCGTGAGATTATCCCGGTATATGCCAGAGACATCCTGACAGGGGGAGGAAATATCCACTGTATTACGCAGCAGATTCCGGCAGGAAAAAGACGAAACGAACAGAATCGGTGAGAAAAGCTGGTAAAAGTCCCATGAAAAGGACAAAAGTACCGGGGTGACAGGAGGAAAGAGAACATGGGAAAAAGACAGGTGACGGTGGCAGCAGTACAGATGCAATGTACCAATCATCCGCAGGAAAACCTAAAAAAAGCAGAAAAAATGGTACGTCAGGCAGCCGCCGCTGGTGCACAGATTATTTTGCTCTCGGAACTTTTTGAGAGAGAATATTTCTGTCAGCAGAGAAGATATGATTTTTACAGTTATGCGAAGTCTGTGGAAGAAAATGAAGCGGTATGCTGGGGACAGAAGCTGGCGAAGGAACTGAAAGTGGTTTTACCGATCAGTTTTTATGAAAAAGAGGTCAATAATCTCTATAATTCGGTAGCCTGCATCGATGCGGATGGAGAACTACTCGGGGTATATCGGAAAACACATATTCCCGATGATCATTATTATCAGGAAAAATTTTATTTTACACCGGGAGACACCGGTTTCCGGGTATTTGACACCAGATATGGAAAGATCGGTGTGGGAATCTGCTGGGATCAGTGGTTCCCGGAGGCTGCACGGTGTATGGCTTTAGAAGGAGCAGAACTGCTCTTTTATCCTACGGCGATCGGTTCCGAACCGATTCTTGAATGTGACAGTATGCCGCACTGGCGTCGTTGTATGCAGGGACATGCAGCGATGAATCTGATGCCGGTGATCGCGGCCAACCGGATCGGCAAAGAGGAAGTAAAACCCTGTGCGGAAAATGGCGGGCAGGAGTCTGCACTAATTTTTTACGGCTCTTCCTTTATCACAGATGAAACCGGAGAACTGCTGCAGACAGCTTCCCGGGATCAGGAAGAGATACTGACAGAGACCTTTGATCTGGATGATCTGGCAGCAAAACGTCTGGAATGGGGACTGTTCCGTGACCGCAGACCAAAGTGCTACGGGAAAATTACAGAGTAGACGAGAGAGCAGAAAAAAACTATGAGAAACACGCTTCGCGAGTTTCTCAAGTTATCGCGGCAGTCTACCAAGGTCTCATACAAGCATGGACTTTGGCGCGTTGCTCGCGTAAATAAAAAATCCGGGAAAGTGGTGTTAAGAGATACCACTTTGCCCGGATTTTGTGCTGTGTCACGCCAGTACCTTACCTTCCGGGAATGCAGAACGGAAGATAAAACGAACCAGCGGTCCGGCTACGATCAGCTGGAAAGGAAGAGCCATGATAAAGTTCTTTGGGATGTTGGTCATCCAGATCATCAGCAGCTGAGACCATGCGCCGGAGCGGACACATCCTTCTACAGCACCATACATGGACATGATGATCACCATCGGTACGACCATGGAACAGGATACGCAGATCACTTTTTTCAGGACACTGTCTTCCGGTTTACCAGATAGGTAAATGCGAACTTTTTCGCCAGACCGGATACCAGGAACCAGTCACAGCACATGGCAAATACATAGGCGATCGGGAAGCCCAGCCATCCTTCTTTTAGCACTTCCATGGAAAAACCACCCATATGCAGAGTGACATTATACATTACTCATCCAGAGCACCATGCAAAAACACATTCAGGACGGTGTAAATTTAAACTTTCTCTCTTATTCTGCGGCATATTTGTTACTCCTTTTTCTCTTTCAAATCTCACTTGTTTTTTAACAGCGTGATTATTATAACGTAGTCTTTTGCGTTTCGTAAGTGTTATTTTTTCTGACAAATCCGGTGCATCAGAGCCAATTGTCCGGGTATCTGTTGTAAATTACCTGCTACCGGCGAATGTAATAGGAGACTTTCCACAAAGTTTCCCGCCACCGGGGACGGAGTTCCGTGGATATCACGGATGAATCCACTGGAGCCTGTGGAAAACTGTGAGAAAAATCTACCGAGAAAACTGGAAGTTCTGAGAGAAGTATGATAAAATGTATCAGTAAGTGTGATTGGAAACAGTCGCGAAAACAGTATGAAGGAGGACCCAATCATGAAGGTTACGAAGAAACCACTATGGGCGAAATGCTGGAACTGGATGGCGGAATCGCTGTGATCCTGATGCAGGCTGGTATGCACTGCGTAGGATGCCCGTCTTCTATCGGAGAATCTCTGGAAGAAGCATGCATGGTGCATGGTCTGGATGCAGACGTTGTTCTGGCAAATATTAATGAATATCTGAGCAGCAGAAACGCGTAAGTCGTAGAAGCGGTTCAAATCTTAAGATCCTCAGTTTCCGGTTGGTGTAAGAAGCACCTGTCGGAACTGAGGATTTTAAGTTTGGCAGAGTATACAAAAAGCATATGGCAAAATTTGGACTTGTTGCCATATTATCAACAAGTCTATTATTTCTTATAATCAGTAAAAAGAAAACTATTTTAACAGAAAAAGAGGATAAAAATGAATAAAGACAATTATATCCACACGCCATACAACGATGAATGGATCGCGCAGCGGGCGGATCCGTTTGTATACCGCCACACGGACGGAACCTGCTATTTTACCGCATCCGTACCGGCTTATGACCGGATTATTCTGCGTGCTGCGAACGATCTGGGTGGTCTGGTACATGCGGAGGAGAAAACCCTCTGGGTGAGACATGAAAGCGGACCGCAGAGCATCCATATCTGGGCACCGGAGATTCACTATCTGTTTGGCGGATGGTATATCTACTATGCAGCCGGGGATAAAGATGACATCTGGAACATCCGTCCGTATGTCCTGTATTGCAAGGGGCAGAATCCGATGAAAGATGAATGGGAAGAACTTGGCATGATGCAGGCGGCAGACAGCGATGAATTTTCGTTCCATGCCTTTTCTCTGGACGCGACGGTGTTTGAACACCGGGGAGAATGGTATTATATCTGGGCGGAAAAAACGGGTGTCGGTCGCCAGATTTCCAATCTGTATATCGGAAAAATGGCAGCAGCCAACAAACTCTGCACGGATCAGGTATTGTTGACAACACCGGATTATGACTGGGAGCGGGTGGATTTCTGGGTAAATGAAGGACCGGCGATCTTAAAACATGACGGAAAGATTTTTCTGACTTTTTCCGCAAGCGCGACGGGAGCATGCTACTGCATGGGAATGATGTATATCGATGAAAATGCAGATCTGCTGGATCCGCATGCATGGACGAAACTGCGGCATTCGGTACTGAAAACCGACGAAGAAAAGGGGATTTACGGACCGGGGCACAACTGCTTTGTAAAGGCAGAAGATGGTGTGACGGATCTTTGTGTCTATCATGCCCGCCCGTATGACGAGATCATCGGAGATCCACTGTACGACCCGAACCGCCATGCGAGAATCATGAAAGTGACGTATGACGAAAAAGGATTCCCGGTATTTGTGTACCAGAAGGTGGAAGAAACAGAGTATTTGTAAACGGATATTTGAAAATATACTTTATACATAAAATATGGAGGAACAACATGGCAAAATTAGTAATCAATGCAGACCGGAAACTTTCCCATATCAATAAAGAACTGCAGGGACATTTTTCCGAGCATCTGGGAAGATGTATCTATGAAGGACTGTATGTGGGAGAAAATTCTGAAATCCCGAACGTCAACGGGATGCGTACCGATGTGGTGGAAGCCTTAAAACAGATCCGCATCCCGGTACTTCGCTGGCCGGGTGGATGTTTCGCTGACGAATATCACTGGAAAGACGGCATCGGACCGAAAGAAGGAAGAAAGAAAATCGTCAACACCCACTGGGGCGGCGTGGTAGAAGACAACAGCTTCGGAACGCACGAATTCTTCGAGCTGTGCCGTCAGTTGGGCTGTGAGACTTATATCAACGGCAACATGGGAAGCGGAACCGTACAGGAAATGTCTGAGTGGGTAGAATACATGACCTTCGAGGGCGTATCCCCGATGGCAGACCTGAGAACGAAAAACGGTCACAAAGAAAGCGTGGACGGTAGATTACTTTGGTGTGGGAAATGAAAACTGGGGCTGTGGCGGTAACATGAACCCGGATTTCTATGGAAATATGTACCGCAGATACCAGACATATGTGCGGAACTATGCCGGAAACAAACCGATCAAAAAGATCGCCTGCGGAGCAAATGTGGACGATTACGAGTGGACAGAGGAAGTCATGAAAACCACCTTCCGTCGAAACGAACCGGGTCAGCACGGATTTATGGACGGGCTGTCTCTGCACTACTATACGCATCCGGGCGGATGGTTAAACAAAGGAAGTGCTACTGAATTTGACGAAAAAAATGGTACCAGACCATGAAAAAGACCTGGTACATGGACGAACTGATCACCCGCCACGGTGCCATCATGGATAAATACGACCCTGAAAAAGAAGTGGGCATGATCGTCGACGAATGGGGAACCTGGTTCGACGTAGAACCGGGAACCAATCCGGGCTTCCTGTATCAGCAGAGTACCATGCGGGATGCCCTGGTAGCAGGTATCAACCTGAATATCTTTAATAAACACAGCGACCGCGTAAAAATGGCAAACATCGCCCAGATGATAAACGTCTTGCAGGCCGTAATCCTGACCGAAGGCAGCAAAATGATCAAGACCCCGACCTATCATGTATTTGATATGTACAAATACCATCAGGACGCAGACCTTCTGGACAGTACCCTGGAGACAGAAACCGTCGGACTGGAAGAAGAAAATATGGTACCAAACCTGTCCGAGTCCGTATCCGTAGATGCGGACGGTGTGATGCATATCACCATGACCAACCTGGATCTGGAACATGCCTACCCGATCGAGACAACGATCCTCGGCAAAAAAGTAGAATCCATCAAAGCCCAGATCGTATCCCAGGAAATGCACGCCAAAAACACCTTCGAAGACCCGGAAAACGTAACCGTCCAGTCCTTCGAGGGAGTAGAAAAAGTACACGCCGGAATCAAATTCACCATTCCGGCCTGCAGTGTACTGCACATTGCACTGAAATAAAGTCCGCGTGAAAATCGCGGAGCAATCCCTGCGATACCAAAAGGGTGGCCTGTCATACAGGCTGCCCTTTTCCGGTAAAATGACACGATATAAAAAACAGAGAAAGAAAAAACAATGGACACATTCACAAGAATCTGCAAAAAATGTCTGCTTCGTGAAATGAGCGAAGCAGACACCTACAAAACCATGTACGAATACATCGCCAACCTGAACCCCGATGACAAAACCCCGGATCAGGAATACGAAACCCGCCTGTCCCAGTGCAAAACCTGCGACCACCTGCTCTCCGGTATGTGCCGCATCTGCGGCTGCTATGTAGAAATGCGCGCCGCCATAACCCACCGCCACTGCTCGGATATTCATTCGAGATGGTGAAAATTGATCCAAATGGAGAAAACCGGTTTGCCGCCCTCCCGCTTCGTCCGTCCTGAACCAAACCGAACTTATTTTTCTCCACACATCCGTAAAAACTCTTCATGCACCCGATGATCCTCATCCAGCTCCGGATGAAACGCCAGCGCCATCTGCTTCCCATACCGAACCGCCACAATCCGATCCTGTACTACAGCCAGTACCTCAACTCCATCCGAAACATCCGCCACATAAGGCGCCCGGATAAACGTCATAGGAATCTCCCCAATTCCCTTAAACTCTGCTTCCGTGTGAAAACTCCCCAACTGCCGTCCATAAGCATTCCTCTTCACCGTCATCGGAACCGTCTGAAGATGCACCATCGCATCCCCCTCCAGCGAATCCGCCAGAAGAATCATCCCCGCGCAGGTAGCCAAAACAGGAAGCCCCTCCTGAATCTGCTTCCGGATCGTATCAAACATCCCAAGCTCCCGTAAAAGCTTCCCCTGTACCGTACTTTCGCCGCCGGGAAGAACCAGCCCGTCATAAGACTGGTTCAGATCCTCCGCCTTGCGAAGCTCCACACAGGAAGCCCCAAGCACTTCCAGCTTCCGCTCGTGCTCAATAAAAGCCCCCTGTACAGCAAGAACCGCAATCTTCATCTTATTTGCCCCTTTCTGCCATCAGAAGCTGAATCTCAGACTCATTGATACCAACCATCGCTTCTCCGAGATCCTCAGACAATTTGGCGATCATCTTCGCATCCGTATAATTCGTAACCGCTTTTACAATCGCATTTGCTCTCTCTCCGGATTACCTGATTTGAAGATACCGGATCCTACGAAGACACCCTCGGCACCCAGCTGCATCATCAAAGCTGCATCTGCAGGAGTAGCCACACCGCCGGCAGCAAAATTAACCACCGGAAGCTTTCCATTTTCATGTACTAAGCAACCAGACAAAGGACCTGTAACTGCTTTGCAATTTCAAAAATGC
>ENA-OQDL01001757-OQDL01001757.1-human-gut-metagenome-genome-assembly--contig:-NODE-1757-length-10026-cov-3.054248_pt1 | contig 10026 bp, 14 predicted proteins | sample MGYA00242782_ERZ504609 | MGnify/ENA primary metagenome ERZ504609 (study PRJEB26092, sample SAMD00036320) | human gut metagenome | host: Homo sapiens | study: EMG produced TPA metagenomics assembly of... | reverse complement strand
AGTTCTTACGCATAATTCATCATCAAAATACCAGCCCTCCAGTGGATTCATGCAGATGTGCAGACGATTCTTCAATTCCTCCAAATCCACTCCGCTCATATAAAAGGACTCATTACAGATAATTTCAGCCGGTGAAAATTTATATATTTCATCCAAAAGTGTTCTTGATTTTTCTACTTCCGTCACCATGAAATCACCGGTAGTCACATCTGCAATTGCAATTCCGTAACGATTGGAAAGATAGACAATCGCCATAATATAGTTGTTCTTGGTTTCATCCAAAGCCTGTGTATTTAAATTTGTTCCTGGTGTTACGACACGGACAACTTCTCTTTTTACCATGCCTTTTGCCGTTTTCGGATCTTCTACCTGTTCACAGATAGCAACTTTATACCCTCTTTCAACCAGACGATTAATATAAGTATCTGCTGCATGAAATGGAACTCCGCACATCGGGGCTCTTTCCTTTAATCCACAGTCTTTTCCCGTCAGCGTCAACTCTAATTCTTTTGAAACAGCTTCTGCATCCTCAAAAACATCTCATAAAAGTCTCCCAGACGATAAACAAATACAATCCTTATTTTCGTTTTTTGTCTTTACATAATGCTGCATCATCGGTGATAAGGATGATACCTCTACGTCTTTTATCTTCAATCCCATTTCTTTTAGCCTACCTTTGTTCCCATATAATAAAATCCGCGACATTCATCAAGGTGACGGAAACAATATTTCCAATTAATGAAGCATCTCCAGGAAAATGTACCAGTAAATTATTAGACATCCTTCCGGTTACTAAAGAAGGGTCATGCTCATTCACCTCTTCTACCAGTACTTCCTGTACACTTCCTGTATCTCTGGATGACATTTCCCTTCCAATCGTCTGTACTTCTTCTAACAAACGGTCAAAACGGTCTTTCATTACATCTTCTGAAATCTGATTTTCCATTACAGCAGCCGGTGTTCCGGTTCGTTTAGAATAAAGGAAAGTAAATGCACTGTCAAAACGAACTTTTTTTTACCACATCCATTGTTTCTAAGAAATCTTCTTCTGTCTCACCCGGAAATCCAACAATAATATCTGTCGTCAGAGAAATATCCGGCATAGCCGTTTTAATTTTCTTTACTAAGGTAAGATAACGCTCTTTATCATAATGACGATTCATAATCTTTAAGATTCTGCTGCTCCCTGACTGAAGTGGTAGATGCAGGTGACGGCAGATTTTCTTGCTGTCTTTCATCACTTCAATTAATTCATCCGATAAATCCTTCGGATGAGAAGTCATAAAACGAATTCTCTCTAAGCCTTCGATTTTTTCGATTTCTTTTAACAACTGTGCAAAGGTAACCGGCTCTTCTAAATTTTTTCCATAGGAATTGACATTTTGTCCAAGAAGCATGACTTCTTTTACTCCATCTTCTACTAACTTTTTCAATTTCACGGACAATATCTTTTAGATTTCGGCTTCTTTCTCTCCGGTTTCAAGATAGGTCTGAATTCTTGAAAAATCCAGGGATTTCCTCTTGAAGCCCGTCCAATCATAATCCCATCGCATCCGGTCTGTTCAACTAATGCCTTTGCACGTTCCGGTGAATCGACATCTCCATTTCCAATGACCGGAATAGAAACTGCCTCTTTTACCTGTCGGATAATTTCCCAGTCTGCTACTCCTGCATAATACTGTTCTCTGGTTCTTCCATGAACTGCAATTGCAGAAGCTCCTGCATCTTCCACAATCTTTGCAATCTCTACGGCATTGACACTTTTTTTCTGTAAATCCTTTTCTTATCTTAACGGTCAATGGCTTTTTGATTGCTTTTGAAACCTTGCTTACAATCTCACCCACCAATTTTGGATTTTTCATCAGTGCTGAACCTTCCTGATTGTTTACTACTTTTGGCACCGGACATCCCATATTAATATCTAAAATATCAAATGGACGTTCTTCAATCTGTGCTGCGATTTCTGCCATCAAATCCGCATCTGAGCCGAATAACTGAAGCGACACCGGACGCTCTTCGGGTAAAATCCGCATCAGACTTTCTGATTTTTATTTTTAAAATGAATGGCTTTTGCACTTACCATTTCTGTGCATAAAAGTCCCGCTCCCTGTTCTTTGCAAAGCAAACGAAATGGCAGGTCTGTTACTCCTGCCATAGGTGCGAGTATAAATTATTTTCAAGTGTTACATTTCCAATACTCAGCTTCACTGTTAACCTCTGTTTTTCAAAATATTATATGCCATTGCCCTTTAAACCATTCTATCTTGCCCCAATAAATTGGACTCACTATTCCTCGTCCAGAGAAACATCTTCTCCAAGAAAGAATACACGATAGTAAAGTTCCAATGCTTCTAATAATTCCTGTTTTTCTTTTTCGGATCTGTTTAATCCGAAGCGCACTTCCGATTTCATCAAACATGGCATCGGCTTCCAGTGCTTCTACACGAAACTGCAGCTCTCCCTCTTCATCAAATTCAAGAGTCAGCACACCTCCGATTTCTGTGGTATACATGACACACATAATATGCAGTTCATCCTGAACGGATTGTGGAAGTGCCTTAAAATCTTCATTAAAATAATATTTCTGTTCATAAGCACTTGCCCCGCACAGCACAATTTTATCTTTATACATACTCTTTGTTGCTTTCCTTTCCTGACTCATTCCCTGATTCCAATTTATTTTCTAACTTACAATTCATTACACATATCCATACAAACCACGGACAGAAACTTCTCCTGAAAAGATTTCCACACAGTTTCCATCTTTTTTCTCAACCAGAAGTTCTCCTTTGTCATTAATTCCACGACTGATTCCTGTGTATTCTCCATCTTTTTCTTTAATCAGGACTTCTTTTCCGCGGTTCACCAGATGATTGTTGTACTCTTCTATTAAAAATCCAAGATTATGAGTCTGTTCAAATTTTTCATAATACTGTTCAAAATAAAATAAAAGCGCAGCCGCTATTTCATCTCTGTTGATTTCGTGTCCGCAACTCTATCTTTAATGACGTTGCTTTATACGCAAGCTCTTCCGGAAAGGATTCCATATTTAAGTTGATTCCAATCCCAACTACCACATAAGAAATTTTTCCCTCAGACATTCCCATTTCTGTCAAAATTCCGGTTGTCTTTTTCTTATTAATTACCACATCATTTGGCCATTTAATCTCGGCTGTAAGTCCGGTAATTTTCTCAATTGCCATGCACGCTGCCATTCCCATAATTAAAGTCAGCATCGGTGCATGTTCTGCTTCAAAATCAGGGCGCAGTAAAAGAGACAGCGCAAGACTGCTTCCCTTTGGCGTCTCCCATCTTCTTCCGATTCTGCCTTTTCCCTGTGTCTGGCTGTCTTGCTATATAAACAGCGCCAGAGGGAGCGCCTAATTTTTTGCGTCCCTCTTCGCCCATTCATTTGTGGAATCCATTTCTTCTGTCCAGTTCCATGGAATCCCCATCCATTTTGCTTTTAATTCCACTTTTTATGCCTTCAATGGCTCTTGCGATTGCCTTGAATGAGTTCAGGTTCTTCATCTCTGTTCTGGTTCCGAACTCCTGGGTTCCCACTTCTCTTACGGATAAGTTGACATCCGCTCTCATCGAACCTTCCTGGAGCTTACAATCAGATGCTCCCAGATACTGGATAATCGTTCTTAATTTCTCCAGATATGCAATGACTTCTTCCGATGAACGCATATCCGGCTCGGATACGATCTCTACAAGCGGCACACCGCTTCGGTTAAAGTCTACCAGAGATGTGTCATCCCATTCATCATGTACCAGCTTTCCGGCATCTTCCTCCATATGCATTTCATGGATACGGACTTTTTTTCTTTGTATCTCCTACTGCAATCTCCACATAGCCGTTTCTGGCGATTGGCTGATAAAGCTGTGAAATCTGGTAGTTCTGCGGGTTATCCGGATAAAAATAGTTCTTACGGTCGAATTTGCACACTCTTGTAATATCGCAATGTGTTGCAAGGCCGATTCCCATTGCATATTCTACAACTTGTTTATTTAATACCGGAAGTGATCCAGGCATACCGGTACAAACCGGGCATGTATGTGTATTCGGTGCTCCTCCGAATGCAGTGCTGCATCCACAGAAGATCTTCGTCTTTGTTGCAAGCTCTACATGGACCTCAAGTCCAATGACTGTCTCATATTGTTTTGCCATGACTATCTGTCCTCCTTTGCAAGTTCTGGTGCTTCATATACTTTCGTCTGTTCAAATGTATATGCGGTCTGAATGATTTTATTTTCTTCGAAACAATTTCCAATCAGCTGCATACCTACCGGAAGTCCTTTGGAATCCTTTCCTACCGGGATTGTGATTCCCGGAAGTCCTGCCAGGTTGACGGAAATCGTGTAAATATCTCCCAGATACATCTTGATCGGGTCACTTAAGCTCTTTCCAAGTTCCGGTGCCGTTGTCGGAGCCGCCGGAGCCACGATCACATCATATTTTTCAAACGCTTTATCAAATGCTTTCTTAATTAACGCTTTTGTTTTCAATGCTTTCAGATAATACGCATCATAATATCCGGAACTCAGAACGAATGAACCAAGCATGATTCTTCTCTTTACTTCCGGTCCGAAACCTTCGGAACGGGATTTCTTATACATATTATGAAGTCCTTCGTATTCCTCGGTACGATAACCGTATTTTACGCCATCGAATCTGGCAAGGTTGGAGCTTGCCTCAGCTGATGCAATGACATAATATGCAGGAATCGCATATTTTACAAGGCTTAAGTCGAATTCTTCTACAACTGCGCCTTTTTCTTCCAGAACTTTTACTGCCCGAAGAATATTTTCTTTTACCTCAGCATCCAGACCATCTCCAAAATAATCTTTTGGAATACCGATTCTCATGCCCTTCACATCATCTACCAGTGCAGATGTAAAATCATAACTGTCACGTCTGATTGATGTGCTGTCTTTCGGATCATAAGATGCAATGGTCTCCAGAACCGTTGCACAGTCTGTCACATCTTTCGCAACAGGACCGATCTGATCCAGGGAAGAACCATAAGCGATCAGTCCGTAACGGGATACCGTTCCATATGTTGGTTTGATTCCGACTACGCCGCAGAAAGAACTTGGCTGACGGATGGACCCGCCTGTGTCAGATCCAAGTGCATATGGTGCTTCTTCTGCTGCAACCGCTGCACAGCTTCCTCCTGAAGATCCTCCCGGAACATGCTCTAAGTTCCATGGGTTCTTTGTCGGTCCGTAATAAGAAGTCTCGGTTGTACTTCCCATGGCAAATTCATCCATGTTTGTCTTACCCAGAATCACAGCTCCTGCTTCTTCCAGATTCTTTACTGCCTCTGCCGTGAACATCGGCCGGAAGTTTCCCAGGATCTTCGAACTGCAGGTTGTGAGCATTCCTTGCGTACACATGTTATCTTTGATTGCTACCGGTCACACCTGCCAGTGGCCCTGTCAGTTTTCCGTCATCAATTAATTTCTGTACTTCTTCTGCACGTTTTAATGTCGCCCTCTTTATCCAGCGTCACAAAACTGTTTACATCTTTTTCTACTTTTTCAATCTGTGCAATGGAGGCTTTCACGGCTTCCACAACAGATATTTCTTTTGCCTTAATCTTCTTTCCAAGCTCTACTGCTGTAAGACTTGTGATATCCATAACCGTTTTCCTCCTATCCGATCGTCTTTGGTACTTTAAAGCTCTGGTCTTTTTTCCCAGCGGTGCATTCGACAGTGTCTCCTTACTGCCGTCTCCATTTGTCACAATATCTTCGCGGAATACATTCTTTACCGGAAATACATGTGACATTGGTTCAATTCCGTCTGTGTCCAGTTCATTTAATGTATCTATATAATCTAACATTTTTTCCATATCTGCTTTGGCATCTTCTTTTTCCTGACCGGATAATTCCAGCTTTGCAAGAATACCAACATATTCAATGGTTTCATCTGATATTTTATTTGCCATCTTCCTGCTCCTTCTCCCTGATGTTATCGATTTCCCTATAATTTATATTCAGTAAACTTATCTGTTATAAAAGCCATAATAATCCGTCGATGCAATCTCTTCTGACGGTGTAAGCCTTATTTTCAAATCTTCTGACACTTCCAGTGTTGCATTTTCCGGAATTACCAGATAATGGAATGTCTCTCCGTCTATTCCATCTTCCGACAGACACTGGCTCCATGAATTTATTTCTTCCTGTTCGTCTGAATAAATGATTACATCCACATTTCCAGCCCCTGATACACGGCTGAGATCATATATTCCCGGTTCGAGATCTCTTCCAGCCGTCAACGTTTTCTGACCTTTAATATCCACTGATTCTGTGAGCGGATTACTCTGTCCGGCCGTTTCCATTGCCTCTACATCCTGTGCATTATCGGTATGCAGTTTTACTGTAGTCTTACAATTTAATGTAAGATGCGCACCTTTATAAAGACGGATATCCTCTATCTTGTCTTTTTTACCCTCGGTATATTCATACAGATAGATGCTGTTCTCAGGATCATCAATCTGCACGGTGTCATAGTCATCTTGCGGTGTCACTGTATAGATTCCCTCCGGGATCTCCACACCTGCCACATAATTGCCGGAAGAAAGTTCATAGTCTGCACGTTCTCCTTCTTTCGGGATTTCCCGAGTCACATACTGATAATGATCATAGTCTGTTTCATCCGTATCATTTGTCTTTTGATCCCCCGTATCCTGAAATACACCTTGAACTGCATCTCCAATTGCATATTCTATATCGTACTTATGTTCCTCATAGAGATTACCCAAAACTGCAATCACGATAATTGCCAGAATCACTATTTTCAATGGTCTTCTCCGGTTTGTAATATCCGGAGTCTGCACATGCTTTCTCCGTTTTTTCCCGGTCATATCAGACTCATTCATACGATAGCCTTGTTTTCCGTAATCTCTTTTTTTATGATTTGTCTCTTTGTGATTTATTTCCCTGTGATCTGCTTTCCTGTCCGGTCTGTATTTTTCTTTCTCCTCATGTACATGTGTAAGCGGCATTCCGTCACAGTCACTCCGGTTGATCCGGTAATTCTTATCCGACTTGCTGTTATCAAGCCCACATTCCGTACAGATTCCACTACTGTTTAACTTTCCTCCGCATAAACTACATCTTTTTCCAAACATATGATTTCCCTCTCATGACATGTTATCACCAGTATCATATCTATTATACCTTACTCCCCGCTATGGTTCCAGTCTGCTTAAATCTCTTGGGAATAATGTAGTCTCTCTTACGTTATCTTCTCCTAATAACTGCATCGTCAGACGTTCCAGTCCGATTCCAAGTCCTCCGTGTGGCGGCATTCCATGCTTAAATGTTGCAAGATACTGTTCCATTCCTTCTTCTGTCATTCCTCTTGCAGTAATCTTATCTGTCAGCATCTTGTAATCATGAATACGCTGTCCGCCTGTCGTGATTTCCAATCCTCTGAACAGAAGGTCAAAGCTTAGTGTATATCTTGGATCTTCCGGATCATCCATTGCATAGAACGGACGTTTCTTAGAAGGATAATGTGTGACAAATACAAAATCACTTCCCCACTCTTCTTTCGCATAACGTCCGATCAGCACTTCTTCCTCTGGCTCAAGGTCGAATGGATTTCTCATCTTGTGATTGTATTTCTCTGCAACGATTTCTTTGATATCTGCAAATTTCACTGCCGGAATCTGACTCACATCAGGAAGTTCAACACCCAATACTTTTAACTCTCTTGCATAATCTTTTTTCAGCAATTCCATCGCATACTGGAGGAATCCTGTCTCCATTGCCATGATATCTTCAAATCCATCAATATATCCCATTTCAAAATCAAGACTGGTATATTCGTTCAGGTGACGCTTTGTGTTATGTTTCTCTGCTCTGAATACCGGCGCTGTCTCGAATACTCTGTCAAATACGCCGACCATCATCTGCTTATAGAACTGTGGACTCTGCGCCAGCACTGCCGGTCTGTGGAAATATTCCAGTTTGAAAATGTTGGCTCCTCCCTCGGCTCCTTTCGCTCCGATCTTCGGTGTATGGATCTCTGTAAATTCCTGGCTGTAAAGGAAATCTCTGAATGCTCTTGTAAGTCCTTCCTGAATTCTGAATTTGGCACGCTCCCGGATATTTCTAAGGGAAATGGAACGATAGTTCAGTTTTGCTTCCAGAGATGTGTTCAGTTTCCATTTGGAAATTGCAAGCGGCATCATCTCGTCTTCCGGCTCACTTAAGATTTTTACGCTCTCCATACGGATCTCAATTCCGTTCGGTGCTTTTTCATTCTCTTCCAAGATGCCTTCTACTTCGACAGTTGCTGCTTCTTTGATGTCTTTCAGTTCGAAATCAGCACTGCCTTCTTCATAGACACACTGAAGCAGACCTTCTCTTTTTCTTAAGATCACAAATGCAACAGTTCCCATATCACGGATCGTATGCACTGCTCCGTTGACTTTTACCTTTGCTCCTGCTTCTGCCTGTTCCAGTAATTCACTGATTTCTTTTGTCTCTTTTGGCTTTACACCTGTTAAATACTCCATGTTCTTTTCCTCCTTTTCTTCCCGGGACGAATAACGGTTATAAACATAAAAATCCGCCCTGGAATACATACTTGTATCCCGGGACGGATATCATCATCGTTATCCGCGGTACCACCCGCATTGAATCTCAAAGCTGTATAGTGCTTTCTAAGATTCCTCTTTTCGTGCGTAACGTGCAGTCTACGTACCAACCTACTTTTCATTCAACTTTACCATATTTACTTGTTCAGCTGGTCTGCTCCAGAGTGTTCCCTATTGTCCTCATTCCCCAAGCAGTGCTCTCAGTCGGTGACACCACATTCCTGTCAGGTTCCAGAGTCCAGAGTCTCTTTCATCGCTTTACTATACTAAAATTTGTTTTAAATGTTAGCACATGTTTTTCCAGATTGCAAGAGGGTATTTCTAATTTTATGTAAAATGCCTTTCTTGCTTTTCATTTAAGACTTGTTATGGTATTATTTACTAAATATAATGTAACTATAGTTTAGTCTTTCTATGTGGGAGGAACTATTATGACCAAAAAATCAAAAGTACTATTTGTGGTTTGCTCTTATTATCTCCATCTGTATAACTATACTGATGGAGATATTTCAACTGTACAGCTTGCCGGTACTCGGCATATTGGAACTTTTCATGCTCGTGAATGTATGCATAATCATAGTGAATTTATTTATTCGTAAATGCGTAAATCATGTCGAAACATTGATTGTTACGGGATGTTTTTTTCCTGTTTCTGCTTGCGCGAAATACATTTATACTTTTGTTTTCTATTGGCATTCCACATTCACAATAATCCTTATCTATTGTTTCCTTCAATTCTCGTGACTGGCTGCGGATGTTAATAAATTAAATCCCAAACAATTCTAAAATCCGGAACTCCTCTGCCTCTTTCCCTATCTGACACAACAGGCACCGCATTCCCGCATCCGTGATCTTACCATCCAGTGTCATGGTTACTTTCTGAATTCCATTTTCTGTCATCAGATTCATAGCATCAATCTGGATTCCATTTAACTTTGTCATGTTCACGAACAGGTTCAGATCACTTGTCTCTTTTGGGCAGGTAAATCCAATCTTTACCTGTGTATGTTCAGTCTCAGCTGTCAGTCCTGCTGCCGTCAAAGCTGCCGTTATAACTTTTTCCTGCATCTCTGGTAATAATTCATATTCATATTTTCTGCAAAGACTCATTAAGTGTCTCAGGAATGTTTTATATTCTTCCTGGATCTCCGGATCTACATCCATGGCTCTTTTTCCAAATGATTTCAAGTTCTCTTTCGAGAACAAATACATCTCCTCCGTTCTGTCCTTTTACTTCTGCAACATGTTTTCCACATTTCATTCTTCTTAAAAAACAGTGGCTTCATATTTGTATCTATTTCATCAATTTCATTTCTTACTTCTTCTAATGTCATCTTAGTTCCTCGTAAAAATTTTTATACTATATTATATTTTTCAAATAGCTGCTGACAATATGATTTCTCTTCTG
>ENA-OQDL01001756-OQDL01001756.1-human-gut-metagenome-genome-assembly--contig:-NODE-1756-length-10032-cov-4.123473_pt1 | contig 10032 bp, 9 predicted proteins | sample MGYA00242782_ERZ504609 | MGnify/ENA primary metagenome ERZ504609 (study PRJEB26092, sample SAMD00036320) | human gut metagenome | host: Homo sapiens | study: EMG produced TPA metagenomics assembly of... | reverse complement strand
GTGTATATATGTAGCCGGGCATTACACCGCAAATTATAGCAATGGCAATAACGACTATTAAACACAGAACTAAAGCTGTGGGAGAAAATAAGGCTTGCAAACTATGTCCCATTTGCTCCTGTAAAAATCTTGCAGCCCGAAGATGATGAGTATGGCAAGTATCAGAGTTCTTTACGTTCATTCTCATCACTTGTCTGTCTTGCCTGTGTCAGATAAGTGTCTACCTGTTCATTGGAATATCCACTGTAATTACTTCCTTTATCTGTACCAAACACTTTATATGTATGGTCATCAGCATCAAACGGGCTTCCCCATCCGATCAAAAATGCTTCCTGATTTGCCCAGTCGATTTCTGACTGAACCTGTGCTTTTGCATCAACTCCAACTTCTTTCAGCTGCTGACATGCGATAGCCGCAAGATCTGCGCGCACCTGATCACCTTCCATCACATTGATTGTAAAAGAAAGCTTCTCTCCGTTTCTCTCATAGATTCCGTCATCTCCCAATGTCCAGCCAGCCGCTTCTAACACTTCTTTTGCTTTCGCCGGATCATAAGAGTATTTCTCTACATCTTCATTATTATATTTATTTCTCTGAAGCGGACCATAAGCTACAATTCCTTCTCCCAGAAGAACACTGTCTACCATCTTCTGACGATCGATTGCATAGCTGATTGCTGGAATTGCATCTTTGTTTCTCTGCCAGAACTCATTATTAAAGTTATAAAGGATACCTCTGTAATCTGCTGTCTTCATATCATATACTGTAAAAGTATCATCATCTGTGAAATTCTGTGCATCCTTCGGTGTCACCTTTGCCAGATTGATCTCACCGGATTTTAACTGAAGTGCCTTTGCATTATCATCCGGTACAATCTTAAACACAATTGTATCAATCTTCGGAGCTCCTTTATAATAATCCTCATTCTTTACAAGTGTAATACTCTGTCCTTCATCCCACTCCTGAATCTTATACGGCCCCGTTCCGATTGGATTATGGAAATATTCATCTGTCTGCATATCCTTGCCTTCCAGTAAGTGTTTCGGAAGGATACCAATTGTCATATAGTCGAGAAATGCCACATTCTTATCCTGAAGTGTAAAAGAGATCGTCTTATCATCGATCACATTGATTGCTGTAACATCCTCGTAATTAGAAGCAATCTCTGATTCATTGTCCGGATCCATGATTGCTTTGATCGTAAACTCAACATCATCTGCTGTAAATTTCTCTCCATCTTGCCAATTTACATCATCCCTAAGATGGAATGTATAAGTATTTGTCGCGTCATCCAACTCCCAGGATTCTGCCAGTCCCGGTACTACCTCATTATTCTCATCATGTGCTGTCAGACCATCAAACAGAAGCAAATTAATCTCTCCATGCTCATCAATAGCCGGATTGATCCTTGTGTAATCATTACTTCCATAGATTAGTGTAGACCCGCTTTGTGTAGTCTTATTATTTGCATTGTCTGATTTGCTTCCACAGCCTGTAAGTACACCACCTGCCAACATGCATACAGCTAATGTTGTTGCAAGCACTCGTGATAATTTTCTTCGTTTCATCGTTTTCTCCTCACGCTGTCTATTTTCTTTCAATGCAATTTATTGTATAAGAAATAGAATAAATCCACAAGCCAGGTAGGGGGATATAAGATGTTTTTTATTGCTCAATTAAGAAAGCTCCGGTGATTTCAAAAAACACCAGAGCTTCAAATCTTTTATATCTAGTTTATTTTAACTTTCTTTGCCTTCTCCGGCAAAGTATTCTTTCACAAGTCTCACAACAACACCTGACAATAAGAATACTGCGATCAGGTTCGGGATTGCCATCAGACCATTGAATGTCTCGGCAATATTCCACATCAATCCAAGTTCCATTGTAGCACCTACAATTGCAACAAGTGCATAGAGTACCATGAATGGCTTATTCGCTTTTGTACCAAGAAGGAATTCCACACATCTCGTTCCGTACAATCCCCATCCGATAATCGTAGAAAATGCAAAACAACACATCGCAACAGCTGTGAAAATAGATACCCAGTTTCCATAAGTGGATGTAAATCCAAGAATAGTAAGTTCTGCTCCTGCCGCCTCTCCATATCCAACCGGAACACCGCTGCACAGAATAACGAGTGCTGTCAATGTACAGATTACAATGGTATCAACAAATACTTCGAAGATTCCAAAGAATCCCTGCTTTACAGGTTTTTTTGTATCTGCACATGCATGTGCGATAGAACCTGTACCAAGTCCTGCCTCATTAGAGAAGATTCCTCTGGAAACACCTTTCTTCATACTCATAAAGAAAGATCCCACGGCTCCTCCTGTCACAGATGCCGGAGAAAACGCTCCTTCGAAAATGGATCCAAATACAGTAGGAATGTTCTGGAAATTCAGAACAACAACTCCAAGTGCAAGAACTATATAGATCAATGCCATAAACGGAACAAGCTTCTCTGTGACCTGACCGATTCTCTTAATTCCGCCAAGAAGGATCAGACCGATCAAAACTGCAAGCACAATTCCGATAATCAGATTCAATGTTCCAACGGAATCTTTTCCTATGATTCCATAGTTAAAAAGTGCAGAATCGATTGCTGTTGTGATTGTATTAACCTGTGTTGCATTTCCTGTTCCAAATACTGTCAGAACTCCAAATGCAGCGAACAGATAAGCCAGCCAGTGCCAATGCTTTTTCAGACCATTTTTGATATAATACATCGGTCCACCGACACGATCTCCTTCCACATTCGTCTCATGGAAATGAACTGCAAGAGTAACTTCTGAAAACTTTGTACACATTCCAAGAAGTGCTGAGATCCACATCCAGAACACTGCGCCCGGTCCTCCGATTGCGATAGCACCGGCAACCCCGGCGATATTTCCGGTTCCGACCGTCGCCGCCAGCGCGGTACAAACTGCCTGGAACGGAGTCAGTGCACCGTCAGATGCATCTCTTTTGCGGAGCATCCTTCCGATCGTCACTTTCATCGCATACGGAAATTTTCTGATCTGAAGGAAGTCGGTCCGGATACTTAAATAAAGCCCGACTCCAATAATGCAGATCATAGCCGGAACGCCCCAGATAAAGTTATTCACAGCACTATTTACTGATTCTATCGTAGATAACATACTTCTTCAATTCCTTTCTCTTATGATAGATTTTGCCGAAACTGTTTATCGCATTAAATTGATAAACAAGTAAAATAACTTTTAAATTATACCATAAAAGTAGGAAAATGTATAGAATTATAATTCCATTGCCACAGCAATTTGGAATGAATTTTGGCTACGTTACTGTGAACAGAGCGAACAGTAACGATCCAGGAGTTGACAATTACCAAAAAACATTGAACATTGTACATAAATATGTTATCCTATTTCAAAGCATATTTTCTAAAACATCTAAATTCATATAAAAGTTTCATTACAGGTAGAACGTACCTGCCAAATCAGAAAATTCATGCTTTTAAAATCCATTATTTAAAGCAGAGGTTTTCTGATGGAGAGAGAACTTCTGTGAAAAATCACATAAGGAGGTCTCTTAGATGAAACAAAAGAGAAAACAATTGCCGGAAAAACAACAACCGACAGATGGGAAAATGCTTCAGTGGCATCCATGCATTTTATGCCGACTTGCAGATTGAATTCAGAGAGGAAAAAGAAAAATTAAAATTTGAATCGGGAGTATCATATTAAGCTCAAAGCCAATGGCAATTGATGTGTTGATTATTAAAAAAAAGGAATGCGGAGCCAATCCATAAAAATATTGGAAAAATATTCCGCAAGTATAATATCATCGAATATAAATCACCATCCGATTCACTTTCCGTGGACGATTCTATAAGGTATATGGATATACAAATTTTTATAAAGCAGATACAGGTAAGGTAAATGAAATCCGATTCAGGAGCTAACGATCACCTTAGTGTCAAAACGATACCCAAGAGAACTGATCAGACATTTGGAAGAAGTACGCCATTACACCATTGATAATCCGGAAGAAGGGGATTTATTATGTAATTGGAGATATCTTACCGATTCAGATTATTGTAACAAATCGGTTGTCACCAGAGAAAAATCTCTGGTTATATAGTTTGACAGATACCCTGAAAGACATGTCTGTTACTAGACACCTTTTAGAAGATTATAAAAAGAACAAGGAAAATCAGCTGTATCAGGCTGTTATGGAGATGATAGTAAAAGCAAACGAGAATCAGCTAAAGGAGGGAAAACGAGATATGTGTAATGCGTTATTAGAATTAATGAAAGATGAATTAGATGAAAAAAGAGAAGAAGGCATAAAAGAAGGGGAATCTCTTGGGGTAAACAGGATTAATCAACTGATTTTAAAATTATCCGAACTAAACAGAACTGATGATATTCTCAAGGCAGCTGCTGACAGGGAATATCAAAAGAAGTTATTGAAAGAGTTTGGGCTTTAAAAGACTCTGGCTTCGACTGTTTTAGTCTATACCATCGTTTTTCTTATGTCCCAGTTGCCCAGTGAACAGTAACGAATCTCGCCCCATCGCCTTTGGCGATAGGGCGAGATTCATTCAAGTCTGGCAGATTGGTATTTTAGGAGAAGTTATTTATTTTCAAGTTACATCTTACGGAAACTCAAATTATTCCAATACTTCTTTCGAATCAAACTGATCCATAAACTCCGCATACTTTGCTGAATTTTCAAATACCGGCTTATAATTTTTAACAAGCTCTCTGCTTCTTGCTGCTTTTTCTTTCAAAAGTCCATAGGCTCCAAGTGCAAACATCTTCGCAGTGACAATATAAGCTTCTTCCTCATCCGTCACTTCAAATTCTACCTGATGGAGTCCACCCTTTACACCACCTGTATTAAATGTATATACAGGCATTAAGTGCTGGACATCACCGACATCTGTTGATCCTCCCGTATGTCCTGAGGCCTCGATCACATTTGTTTCCGGTGCAGAAAGTTCTGCTGCTCTTTTTAATTCTGGGAGTGCTTCTTCCGCAAGTGTCGGAAGGTATCCCGGAAGTGTTGTGATTTCAACCTTCGCTCCCATTGCAGTAACTCCTGCGTGAAAGGATCGGTCTGTTTTCTTCGCTGCATCTGTAAATGCCTCGATTGTTTTAGCTCTTACCAATGTCTCTACTACAACTTCATCAGGCACTACATTTACCAGGTTGCCACCCTTTGTAATGATCGGATGGACACGGACACAATCCTCATCACGGAATGTCTCTCGATTCAGACCGAGTGCCTGCAGACCAAGTGACGCCGCCGACAGAGCATTTACACCTTGTTCCGGTGTTCCTGCCGCATGGGCTGCCTTACCTAAACAACGGATCACTTTAGATACAAATCCATTTCCGGTTCCACTTCCTACTATGATGTCATCCCCCGGTGCAATGTGATGTGTAATACAAAGATCAATATCATCAAATGCGCCGATACGAAGCAGCTCACATTTTCCACCGCCATATTTTATTTTTCCCTGTGCACGCAGCTCATTTTTGAATCCAATTTCACCATACTCTTCCGCCGGTGTTGCGAAAAATACAACCTGCCCATCCAGTTTTTCCGCGATCTCCGGAACTGTAAGAGCCAGTGCCGCACCAAAGATTCCAGCCATCTGTGCATGATGTCCGCAGCAATGTGCCGCATCTGTTTCTGGATTCGCATGAGCATGCTCCGGAATCCTAAGTGCATCAAGTTCTCCTAGAAGTGCAAGGCTTGCTGTATCTTTCTTTTCTTCATTTAAATACGCTTTTGTTCCTGTAATTGCAAGTCCGGTTTCTGTGCGCAGACCTAATTCTTTCATCTTCTTTATGAATTTTTCTGCTGTATTGAATTCTTTATATCCAAGTTCTCCATGATCGTATATATCTCTGGCAAATTCAATAATCTCATCTCTGTGCTGATCGATTGCTTCCAGGATTAATTTTTCTGTCTGATCCATTTTCATCACTGCCTTTCTTAATTATTGAAGCTCCTCCGGGATCCACCATAATCCATCATTGTTTTCTTTCATATACTGTTTGAATTCATCTGAGTGGTATGCGTCCACGATTGCCTGTGCCCAATCTGCATCTTTGTTCTCTTCTTTTACAACAACCTGAAGTACAAGATAATCTGAAATATCTTCATTGGCCAGTGCTGTAGAAGCATCAATGCCTGCATTATATACAACACTTCCTGTGATTGCAATATAATCAAAATCAGATTCTGCTGCCGGAATTGTCATGCTGTTCATTTCTGTAAATTCAATATTATGTGGGTTCTCTACAATATCATCCTGTGTAACTGTGGATGGATCAGCATTCTCGTCAAGCTTGATCCAGCCGATTTTCTGAAGCATCAGATAGCAGCGTGCTGTGTTGGACGCATCATTTGGGACTGCAACCTTCGCACCATCCGGAATCTCATCTACAGAATCGTATTTTTCTGAATAAACTCCTGCCGGAACAGTTGGAATCGGACTGATTGCAACCAGATCTGCGTTATAACTCTGATTGAAATTGTCCATGTATGCTGTATGCTGTTCTACATTGACATCTACATCCCCATCATTCAGTGCAACATCTGCTGTCTGAAGATCTGAAAGGTCAACAGCTTTTAAGGTATATCCTTCTTTCTCAAGAATTGGAACAATTGCATCTTCAAAAAGTTCTGTATATGGTCCCTGGGATTTTCCATAGACGATTTCCTTTTTCTCTGATGTATCCGCGTCACTTTTCTTCGTATCTCCTGAACCTGAATTTCCGCATGCCGCCAGACTGAATGCTGTTGTCGCTACTAATAATCCTGCAATAATTTTCTTGATTTTCATAATATAATTCTCCTCGTTCTTTCTTAATCAATTATCTATGTTGTCTGAGTTTTCTTGAAATTGTATTTCCTGCAAGCTGAAGGATCTGTACAAATACGACCAGTACAACTACAGTAAAGATCATCAATGGTGTATTCATCCTCTGATATCCATAAGTCAGTGCCAGGTCTCCGACACCTCCTCCGCCTACATATCCGGCCATTGCTGATGCTCCAAGCAACCCGATCGTACCTGTTGTCAATGCGAGTACGATAGATCCAAGTGTTTCCGGAAGCAGAAAATACCGAATCGTCTGCCAGGTAGATGCCCCCATTGCTTCAGCCGCTTCCAGAATCCCCGGATTAATCTCCAGTAAGCTATTTTCCATCAAGCGTGCAAGATATGGACTGATATAAATAACAAGCGGGACAAGTGATGCTGTACTTCCGATGGTCGTTCCAACAATTGCCCTTGTCAACGGCATGATCGCTACCAGTAAGATCACAAACGGAATACTTCTTACTATATTAATATAGATACTTACAATATTATAAAGGATCAGATTCTCTATCATTCCTCCCTTACGGCAAAGTACAAGGATCAGTGCCAAAATAATTCCTATGATTGTTCCAATGATCAGTGACCACGCAACCATATATAATGTCTGTCCCCCACTGGTCAATAACTTTCCAGTGATACTCCAAAATACTCTTGTTCCATTAAATCGCCTCCACTCTTTCTCTGATGACTCCATTCCCATCAATCTGTTTCTCAGCTTCTAGTATTTTCTCTTCTGCTCCGATCAACTGCAAAATGAACACACACATTTACATTTTCCTGCAATTCTTGCACAGTCGCTCCTAAAATATTTACTACAATTCCATCCACATGACAGATATCTGAAATCACAGGTCGTTTTACACTGCTTCCGATAAACTTAAGCCTCTCTACCCGGAAATGTTCTTTCTGTTCTTTCACAAGACTTAGAATGCTTTCCGGAATCTGATCATTTACTACAGTCTGAACGAATCTTCTTGTAACAGGTGCCTGTGGCTTTCCGAATACATCAAGCACGCTTCCGGCCTCTACTACTTGTCCGTTCTCCATAACTGCTACTTTATTACAGATCATCTGAACGACCTGCATCTGATGTGTAATCAGAAGGATTGTAACTCCCATCTCTCGGTTGATCTTCTTAAGCAGTTTCAGAATGGATTCTGTAGTTTGTGGATCCAGTGCACTTGTTGCCTCGTCACAGAGCAGGATGTCCGGTGTTGTTGTCAGTGCCCTTGCGATTCCCACTCTCTGTTTCTGTCCTCCCGAAAGCTGGCTTACATAAACATCTTTCTTATCTTCCAGTTCTACAAACCGGAGTACTTCTTTTACTTTCTTATCAATCTCTTCCTTTGGTGCCTTTTCAAGAATCAATGGCAATGCAATGTTGTGATACACTGTTTTTGATTCAAGAAGATTAAATTGCTGAAAAACCATTCCGATTTTTCTTCTAAGCTTGCGAAGCTGCGTTTTTTTCAGATTCCCAAGATTTTCTCCCTGGACTATAACATTTCCCGTATCCGGTGTCTCTAATCCATTTACCAACCGGATCAAAGTTGATTTACCTGCTCCGGAAAATCCGATAATTCCGTAGATGTCACCTTTCTCTACATGAATGCTGACATCCTGCAGCGCATGTACTGTACCGTATTTCCCGGAAAATGTTTTGTTTGCATGTTCTACTTTTATCATACTCATCACTCCATCTATCATTTGATGTAACGCTGTTACTTTTTCGCATCTCAGATTCGATAGGCGTATGATACACCTATTAACATACTACGTCAATAGGTATTATATGATTTCGTCGCTTTGTTTTATATTCCTACCATTTTAGTGGGTTGTTAGTGCATTTTTTCCAGTATTTTTTCAATAATTTCTCAATCACAAAATTTTCATTGCATTACCATAGGTCTTTCTATTATAATAGAAATGTTATAGACGATATAAAACGAAACAATTTCAAAATATATCGTTTTTTGAGATTGTCTCTGTATGATTACAAGTATTTTTTGTAGAAAGGATTAACTAATTCATGTGGATTGCAGATAATTGGAAAGATTACGAAATTCTTGACTGCTCAGGTGGCGAAAAACTTGAGCGTTGGGGAAATTATCTTCTTGTCCGTCCGGATCCGCAGGTCATCTGGGATACTCCTAAGAAGAACCGCGGTTGGAAAGAGATGAACGGACATTATCACCGCAGCAAAAAAGGGGTGGCGGTGAGTGGGAGTTTTTCAGTCTCCCACAGCAGTGGCAGATCCATTACGGTTCTCTCACATTTAACTTAAAACCATTTAGTTTCAAACACACAGGACTCTTCCCTGAGCAGGCAACTAACTGGGACTGGTTCTCTGAGAAGATCAAGAATGCAGGACGTCCGGTCAAGGTGCTGAACCTTTTTGCTTATACCGGAGGTGCTACACTTGCCGCGGCAGCTGCCGGAGCGCAGGTTACTCATGTGGATGCATCTAAGGGTATGGTGACATGGGCAAAGGAGAATGCGGTTTCTTCCGGTCTGGGAGATGCACCGATCCGCTGGCTTGTCGATGACTGTGTGAAGTTCGTTGAGCGCGAGATCCGCCGTGGCAACACTTATGATGCAATCATTATGGATCCTCCATCATATGGGCGTGGACCAAAAGGCGAGATCTGGAAGATTGAAGATATGATCCATCCACTCATCAAGCTTTGTACAAAGATTCTTTCCAAGGACGCACTGTTCTTCCTTGTGAATTCTTATACAACAGGACTTGCTCCTGCCGTACTTACTTACATGATCTCAACTGAATTAAAACCTTGGAACGGACATGTAGATTCTCAGGAGATCGGACTTCCTGTTACAGATTCAGGATTGGTTCTTCCATGTGGTGCTTCCGGTCGTTGGGAACGTGACTAGCAGAATCCCAATTATAATTCGTTTGTTACTGGCTTCAAATTTCTGAGTCAGTGGCTATAAATTGTACCTGTGCAAAACGTTACTGCTCACAAGTAACTTCTAAACAGCTACAGCAATATTTCTAACAGCAGAAAAGACCAGAAGGTTCTTGTTTCCAATTTTGTTAAAAATCAAAGTCCTCTGGCATTTTCATTTTATTTTATTTGCGATTTTCTTAAGAACCCCCGTGCAAACCAGATTTTTCCTTTCAAAAACCTCTTTTAATTTTCTAGTCTTGCTTG
>ENA-OQDL01001755-OQDL01001755.1-human-gut-metagenome-genome-assembly--contig:-NODE-1755-length-10051-cov-2.428658_pt1 | contig 10051 bp, 12 predicted proteins | sample MGYA00242782_ERZ504609 | MGnify/ENA primary metagenome ERZ504609 (study PRJEB26092, sample SAMD00036320) | human gut metagenome | host: Homo sapiens | study: EMG produced TPA metagenomics assembly of... | reverse complement strand
GGTAGCCGGAACAGCGGCGGACAATTGCGGATGACGACGATGAGGAAGAATAAGCATCGTAAGACAGCAGAAATAGACAAACGCAGATATGCTGCGGAGAATCGAAAGATTCTCGCGCAGCATGAAAAAAATATCAAAAATCGACCGACTGGTCGGACGGAATACAAAGTCAAAGAGAGGATACAGATGTGATTTCAAAAATTTAGTGTAAAAAGACCGTACACTGTCATTGTGGGTGTAATCCTGGTGATCGTTCTGGGAGTGGTGTCATTTACTAGAATGACGACTGATCTGCTGCCGGATATGAACCTGCCCTATGCGCTGGTAATTACAACGGATGTGGGCGCGAGCCCGGAGGAGGTTGAGACGGATGTGACGGCACCGGTTGAAGCCTCCATGGCGACGACATCCAGCATCAAAAAACGTGAGCTCCGTATCGTACGACAACTATTCCATGGTTATTCTGGAATACGAGCAGAGCGCCAACATGGATTCCATTCTGATTGAGATCCAGCAGAAGCTGGACCAGCTGGAGGGAAGCTTCTCGGACAGCGTCGGAAAACCGATGATTATGCAGATTGATCCGGATATGATGCCGGTCATGATCGCATCTGCGGATGTGGATGGTATGGATCAGGCAGAGGTATCTAATTATGTGGACAATGAATTATTACCACTGCTTGAGAGTATCGAGGGTGTGGCATCTGTGACGGCAACAGGAGTGCTTGATACGGATCTTCAGGTCACTATGAACCAGGAGAAAATAGATGCTTTAAACGAACAGATTCTGAGCAAAATAGATGCCCAGTTTACAGATGCACAGGCAGAGTTAGACAAGGCATCTTCCCAGATCGACAGTGGGAAAAAGAAGCTTTCCGATAGTGAAAAAGAGATGGGAAGCCAGCTTGGAGCAGGTGAAAATGAGATCATTAATAATAAAATCCAACTGTTTAACACCGAAGCAGATCTGACCACACAATTATCAGATCTTCAGAAATCACAGTCGTCCATGGATGGTGCAATCAAGTCGTTACAGTCAGCTTATGATGGAGCAACGCAGTTACAGAGCGCGATTGACGGTTTACAGAAAGCAAAAGACGGTGTCAGCCAGGCGAAGAGTGGGGCAAAGCAGTTATATCAGGCGCACGATGGTGTAATGGCAATTTTAACAGCAGTATGTATGAGCGTATCTATGGCAGGCGTAGTGAGTGCGGCAGAAGAGAACAGCGGTGCAGATCCATCTACAATTGAAAAGGCGGCAGAAGATTCCAGTGTAAAAATTGGAGTTCTCATGAAGACAATGTCTGATGCTTATTCCAACAAATTAGGTACTGCAATTCAGGATTATGTAGAAAAGAATTATCCGAATGCAGAATTATATCTGATGGATGGACAGGCAGTATTGCGAAACAGATTTCTCAGGCAGAGGATATTATTGCGAAACAGGTAGACGTAATTATCCTGAATCCACAGGATGCGGATGGTTCTGCACAGGTACTTACTCTGGCAGCAGATGCTGATATTCCGGTGGTAGAAGTTAACACGGAGACGACAAGTACAGATTATGTATCTTATGTAGGTTCCAATGACTCTGAGGCCGGAGAAATGATGGGAAATTATGTAATGGAACAGTTAGGGGATGGCGGTCAGTATGCAATTCTTGAGGGCGAAATGGGTCAGAGTGCACAGTTGCTTCGTTATCAGGGATTAGAGGAGACTATTTTAAAAGATGATAAATATGAGTGTGTTGGTACATTGTCTGCGAGCTGGCAGCGTGATAAGGCAATGTCTACTACAGAAGACTGGATTGGAAAAATATCCGGATCTGAAAGGATATTATGCGACAAATCAGGCAACCAGCGAGGCAGTGCTTTCCGTTCTGGACAACTATTCCGACCGTTCCATTAAGATGATCGGTGTGGATATGGGCGATACGCAGAAAAAAGCGATTGAGGATGGTAAAGAAGTCGGAAGTGTATGCCAGAATCCGTATGGTATGGGTTATGCAACCATCGTAGCAGGTGCAAGAGCAGCTCTGGAACTGGAGAGTGATAAAAACATTGATTCCGGATTCCAGTGGATCGATAAGAACAATATTGATCTGGAAGCGTATGCAAGATACTTGTATTAAGAGATAGCATTGTCGGGTGTCGTGAAAAATTCGAAAGATAAGGCAGTGTCAGATAAAATAGAAGCTAAGTTTAGAAACAGGAAAGATGCGGGTAGCGAGTTTGCCTGCATTTTCTGTATAAAGGGTGCGATAAAATGACGAAAGAATATGAATCGAATTATGAGAAAGTGACGGAAGACTGGAGAAACCGCTTCCTTGCCATGGATCAGGAAGATCTGATCGAGCGGTTTCAGCTAGAACATGATGCGGACTGGCTGTATCTCCGGTATCTGGGACAGCCGTTGAAGATTTCACGCAGATCGGGAGAGATTCTGTTTGCGGACAGAGGGGAACTGCCGGGATTTAACACGGCTATGGCGGCATACAATATGTTTTACTATGCAAAAGAGCATCCGGTGGCGGCAGGAGAGCTGGTTCCGTTCCGTCAGGTGAAACGGGTATATCCGTTTGAACGTGCCTATCAGAAACAGATTCTGGAACCATTTACCAGAACGTTTTCCGGGCATGTGAAGGAATTGCAGGAGGCGTGTGAGAAACTGGGCGGTACGAGACTGCCGCAGGGAGATGCAGGGTATCGGATCCCGGTATATCCGTATTTTGATGTTGCTGTGCTGTTCTGGGATAAAGATGAGGAGTTTGAGGCACAGGGAAATATGCTGTTTGATGCGAACATCACGGATTTTGTCCATGAGGAGGATGTGGTGTGTATCGCAGCGGATGTGGTGCAGTATCTGACACAGGCGGCAGGTCTGGAAGAGGTTAAGATTTATGTAGGTTAAGGAGTACGAAAGGTACGTCAGAGGCGATAAGGAGAGAAAAATGAAGATTCGTGCAATGCAGTTGGAAGATATGGAAGAAGTTGTTGGGATGATGCGGGTGTTTTATGATTCGCCCGCAGTGATCCATGCAGCACCGGATGAGATCCTGAGACAGGATGTAAAAGACTGTGTGGGAGAGTGTCCGTATATCGAAGGCTATATTTTTGAGGAAGACGGGAAAATCCTGGGTTACAGCATGGTGTCAAAGAGTTATTCTACCGAATACGGCGGTATGTGCGTCTGGGTGGAAGACCTTTATATGAAAGAAGAAGCGAGAGGGCTGGGAATCGGCACAGCATTTTTCCGTTTTCTTGATGAGAAATACAAGGATCAGGCGGTGCGGTTCCGCCTGGAAGTGGAAGAAGATAACGAGCGGGCAGTGGCAGTCTACAAAAAGGCGGGATATCAGCCGTTGCCGTATATGCAGATGACGAAAGAACAGGAAAGCATGTGATTTGACGAAAGGAAATGAAAGAAAAACTGGGACAGCAGCCAGACAATGGTGCTGTCCCGGTTTTGCGTTCCGCCACAGAAGATCTATTTTAAGGGCGCAGGCACTTTATTTGATCAGTGCAGAAATCTCCTTAAATTTCGGATGCATCGAAGTCTCCATCAGTTCAAAGAGAATCGCCTCATGACTGGTGACAACCGCGCCCGCCTGTTCCATCCGGCGGATGGCGGTCTCCTGATCGGAGGGTTTTCTGGAAGAAACACAGTCTGCGATCAGAAAAACTTCGTATCCAAGGTGCAGAAGATCCAAAACAGTCTGCTCCACGCAGATATGAGCCTCCACGCCACAGATGATCACCTGTTTTTTGTGTGCGTCCTGAAGTGTTTTGCGGATAATCTCATCGCCAAGGCAGCTGAAAGTTCGCTTTTCGAGCCAGGAATCGGTTCCGGCTGCTGTAAAAAGAGAGGGTGCGGACATCCCCAGTCCTTTGGTGTACTGCTGGGTGATCAGGATCGGGACATCCAGGAGACGGAGTCCTTTTAATAATAGTTCCGTATGCTGAAGAACTTCCTCGCCGTTATGGATGGCGGGAAGAAGACGTTCCTGTTCGTCGATGGCAAGGGCGATGGCGTGCTGCTGTCTGATTTTCATAAAATACCTCCATAAGTTTACATAATGCGGAACCCGATTGGTGATGATCAGCGGAATTCCGCTTTTGAGGTTACTATAGCATAAAAATTTGGCGCTGCATATATTATAAAAAAGGAAAGAGGTGGATGGCATGCAGTATGAGCAGCCCATTCCTTTTTAACATGGCGTATCCCTTTTTGTTGCCGTTTGGATCAGGAGCAGGCACAGGAAAAGATCTGCAGGTGATGCGGTCTTTTTATTCCCGCCGGGCAGCGAAGATCCAGGAGAAGGTGGATCGGGAGTGCGATCGGATGGAGTATGATGGCAGCATGATGTTTGACGAGTATCCGGACAAATTTATGATGGAACACATCTGCAGAAAGATTGAACAGGAAGTGCTGAAAGAGGAAGAAGGAAATACCCCTGCTATTATAATAGAAGAAACGTATCAGGGCGGATCGGGTGCGTGTGGAAACAGAAGAGAGGAAGAGGGGCTTCGGGATCTGATTGGAGTGATCTTATTTAACGAGATGTTCCGCAGACGGAGCCGCCACAGAAGACGAAAACGATTTTTATTAACAGAACTTTAATACAAAAATAAAATTTGGGTGTTGAGGTTTACAGGGAAAACCTTTAGAATAAGAAAGTAAACAGAGAAGGGAACACCCGGAACTGTTTTTTGGAGATTATAATTAAGAATCAGCGGCAAGACCGCAGGAGAATATAGATGACAGAACTGAAGAAAATATTGAGCATATATCTGGATCTCTATCTGCACCAGATTATTATAAGCGGAGCGAGAACAAAGGAAGGGGCGTCCAAGATACGGATTCGCCCCGTAGTTATGAAGGACAAACTGTATTTCAGTGTACCAGTACTGTGGGTACGAAGGAAATTCATGAAAATTACGAAAAGAGCGTTTGCTGGAAGCCATAGAGGGCTGGATCACCACGGATTTCCGGCAGTTGCAGCTGGAGAGTGAACTGGGAAGTGTGAATGTCCTCTCGAGCAAGAAGGGAAAACTCACGATCAAGGAGAAAAGGAAAAAAACTCGAGGGAAATCTTTGCGACAAGCCGATTCGTATGGAAGCGTTGATCCCATAACCGGAAAAAACGATACATTCTGGAAGAGGGAAAACCGGTAGAATTTCTGATTGATCTGGCGTTATGACCAGAGAGGGGAAAATTGTACACAGCCGGTATGACAAATTCCGCCAGATCAACCGTTTTCTGGAATTTATCGAGGATATTTTACCGAAGCTTTCGAAAGACCGGGAAGTGACGATCCTGGATTTTGGATGTGGCAAGTCGTATCTTACCTTTGCAATGTATTATTATCTGCATCAACTGCAGCAGTACGATGTACGGATCGTCGGACTGGATCTGAAAGAAGATGTGATTGAAAAATGCAGTGCGCTGGCAAAGAAATACGGTTATAAAAAACTGACGTTCTGCCAGGGAGACATTGCTTCTTATGAGGGCGTTGACCGGGTGGATATGGTGGTGACGCTTCATGCATGCGATACAGCGACGGATTATGCGCTGGCGAAAGCGGTTGGCTGGGGGCTTCCGTGATCCTGTCAGTGCCTTGTTGTCAGCATGAACTGAATCGGCAGATCCACAATGAAGTGATGGCTCCGGTATTTTCCTATGGAGTGCTCAAAGAGCGAATCGCTGCGCTGATGACGGACGGTCTGCGGGCGCAGATGTTGGAGCAGGCGGGCTATGATACACAGATCCTGGAGTTTATCGATATGGAACACACGCCGAAGAATCTGCTGATCCGGGCGGTTTATACCGGTAAAAAGAAGGAAAACGACGAACAGCTGCGCAGCTGTCTGGATGCGTTCGGACTGCATCCGACGCTGGAACGGCTTCTGAAAGAAGGAGGTCGGGAAGCATGAAAAAAGGGGTTATTAAAAAGCGGGAGTACTGTTGCTGCTGATTTGCGGCAGCGCTGGAGGAACAGACAGCGCTCATCAACCGGGAAAAAATTGTGGGAACGAGACAGATGGAGGAAGTGAGTCTTCCGATTCTGTATATGGCAGTATCTGATACAAAGGTAAATCCGATGTACGGATATGCAAATGAGATGGAAGAGCAGTATATGCGTGACAGCCTGACACCGCTTCCGACGGACAGAAGTCTGACGATGGTGATGGATCCGAAGAACGCATCGGTAAAGACGGTGAGTTACCGGGTATCGACGGCAGACGGAACGGAAGTTGTGGAGACAAGTAAGATCAGCAAACTGAAAAAGACAGACGGGGAGATCCGGGCGGATTTTCAGCTGGAAACACCGATTTTGATGAATCAGGAATACACGCTTCGGTTTGATGTGACACTGGATAACGGGGAAACGTATTATTATTACACCCGTCTGTTGCAGCGGGCAGGAACCAATATTTCGGATTATCTGGAATTTGCGGATAATTTTTATCAGACCTGTCTGGATTCCGAGAATGCGTCCACGCTGGCAGCTTATCTGGAACCGGATGAGACACAGACGAACAGCACCTATGAAAATCTGAATATTCATTCCAGTTTTGAACGGATCACCTGGGGACGCTGATATGAAACTGGAAAAAGAGGCAGTGCCGGTCATCAAGGATATGAATGAGACCACCTGCAGTATTTATCTGACGTATGTGCTGTCAGATACGCCGGAGGACGAGACGACCGATTATTATAATGTAACAGACTTTTACCGGATGCGGTATGCGCAGTCGCGCGTGATGCTGCTGGACTTTGAACGAAATACACAGGAGTTGTATGACGGAAAGCATACGGAACTGACCAGTAAGGGAATCAATCTGGGTGTTGCGGACAAGGATGTGCAGTATCAGTCCAATAAGAGTTCGGACATTGTGGCGTTTGTTCAGGAGGGCGAACTGTGGAGTTATAACCGCAGTGCCAATAAAGCGACACAGATCTTCAGCTTCCGTGACGGTGATCTGGATGAGCGGGAGAATTTGCAGGAACACGGGATCAAGATTGTCCGCGTGGAAGAATCCGGGGATATTGATTTTGTTGTGTACGGTTACATGAACCGAGATGTGCATGAGGGTGAAGTCGGAATCGCGGTTTACCATTACGGAGCAGAACTGAACCAGGTGGAAGAAGAACTGTTTATTCCGATGAAGAGTTCTTATGAATACCTGAAAGAAGATATGAAACTTCTCTCTTATGTGACCAGAGATGACATGCTGTATGTGATCCTGGAGGATGATCTGTATCGGATCGACATTAAACAGAAAGATTTTCAGATTGTGAAAGAAAACCTGATCAAGGACCGGTATGTGGTATCCAAATCACAGGCAAGTATCGCCTGGATGGATCAGGAAGACGAAAATGCAGGTACACAGATCACGGTTATGAGTCTGGAACAGGGAGAGTCTTATACGATCCAGGCGCAGTCCGGGCAGAAGATCAAGGCACTTGGATTTATGAATGAGGATCTGGTGTACGGAATCGCCAACGACAGCGATATTGTGACGGATAACGCGGGCAATACGACATTTGCCATGACTACCGTCCGGATCGAACAGTTTGGCGGGGAAGTGGTCAAGGAACATCATGAGGATAAAGTATGGGTCAGTGATGTGAAGCTGGAGGAAGGTCTGCTGGAACTGGAACGGGTACAGTGGGAAAACGGCGCGTATGTGGCGATCAGCAGTGATCATATCATGAACAACTTACAGATCCGGGAAGAACAGGTAACGCTGCGTCTGATCACGACGGAGCGGAAAGCCACACAGATCGGTCTGGACTTTGAAAAGAGCGTGACCAGCAAAAATGTGCTGTATCTGGCATCAAATCTGGAAAATCAGGAAACGTACAATGTACTTTCGATGGAACTTACAAGACCGGATTCCAATATTTATTATGTCTATGCAAAAGGTATGCTGGACAGCACCTGGAGCAGAGTCAGCGATGCGATCAACCGGGCAGATGCGCAGATGGGCGTGGTACTGAACCGGCAGCAGCAGTATGTATGGGAGCGCGGAAACCGTCAGGACAGTTATCAGGCAAATCTGGACGAAGTGCCATCCGTGGTACTGAGCGGAACCATTGATGAGGATACTCTGCAGCAGTCTCTCGGAGATGATTATACCGTGATGAATCTTACCGGCTGTTCCCTGGACAGCGTACTGTATCAGGTCAGCAAGGGCAATCCGGTGATCGCCAAGGTATCAGATACGGTAAATGTGGTCATCATAGGTTACAACAGCAAGAATACGATCCTGTACTATCCGGCAACGCAGGAACAGGGCTACTTCGGTATGCAGGACAGCACAAGCCTGTTTGAAAGTGCCGGGAATGTATTTGTCGGATATATGGACAATCTGGGAGCGGCAAGTAAAAGCGAATAGCGGAAACGTACGAATAAGAAACTTGAATAGCTTCATGAAAAATGATACAATAAATGCAATATGGGCAGTTTGCAGGTACGGGCAAGCGGTCCTGAAAAATGTCAGAGAGGGAGGACTTTTGTTATGCAGCTTACAACTGTCAGAGAGATATACAAAAACCGGGAAGCATTCCTGGATAAAGAGATTATCGTAGGAGGATGGGTACGAAGCGTACGTGACTCCAAAACATTTGGATTTATTGTTCTGCACGATGGAACATTTTTGAAACCTTACAGGTGGTATACCACGATTCCATGGAGAACTTTGCAGAGATCTCCAAACTGAACGTAGGTGCAGCCATCATCGTAAAGGGAACTCTGGTGGCAACCCCACAGGCAAAACAGCCATTTGAGATCCAGGCAGCCGAGATCAGCGTAGAGGGCGCTTCCGCACCGGATTATCCGCTGCAGAAAAAACGCCACAGCATGGAATACCTGCGTACAGTTTCCCATCTGCGTCCGAGAACCAACACCTTCCAGGCAGTATTCCGTGTACGTTCCCTGATCGCTTATGCGATCCACAAATTCTTCCAGGAGAGAGGATTTGTCTATGTGCACACTCCACTGATCACAGGAAGCGACTGTGAAGGTGCCGGTGAGATGTTCCAGGTAACCACCATGGATCTGAACAACATTCCGAAGACAGAAGACGGAAAAGTAGATTTTTCCAAAGACTTCTTCAATAAACCGACCAACCTGACCGTAAGCGGACAGCTGAACGGCGAGACTTATGCACAGGCATTCCGTAACATCTATACATTCGGACCGACCTTCCGTGCAGAAAATTCCAACACCACCCGCCATGCAGCAGAGTTCTGGATGATCGAGCCGGAGATCGCTTTTGCAGATCTGGACGATGATATGATCCTGGCAGAATCCATGCTGAAATACATCATCCATTACGTTCTGGAAAACGCACCGGAAGAGATGAACTTCTTCAACTCCTTCATCGACAAAGGACTGTTAGAACGTCTGAACAACGTGGTAAATTCTGAATTTGCCCGTGTAACTTACACAGAAGCCATCGATATTCTGACGAAGAACAACGACAAATTCGAATACAAAGTGTCCTGGGGATGCGATCTGCAGACCGAGCATGAGCGTTATCTGACTGAGCAGGTGTACAAACGTCCGGTATTTGTTACGGACTATCCGAAGGATATCAAAGCGTTCTATATGAAACTGAACGATGACGGCAAGACCGTGGCAGCGGTTGATTGTCTGGTACCTGGTATCGGTGAGATCATCGGCGGAAGCCAGAGAGAGGACGACTACGACAAACTGGCAGCGCGTATGGACGAGCTGGGTCTGAACAAAGAAGACTATGGATTCTACATGGATCTGAGAAAATACGGCAGCACAAGACATGCCGGATTCGGTCTTGGATTTGAGCGTTGTGTGATGTATCTGACAGGAATGGGTAACATCCGTGACGTCATCCCGTTCCCAAGAACAGTAAATAATTGTGATTTATAAGTAATTATGTAACTGTTCAGTACCTTCACAGTTACGAGCCAAAATGCATAAAAAATCACCTTCGGTGATGGCATTTTGGCTTGTATGTCTCGGGATTTTGACATATTCATGTCAAAACACCTCGCGGGACAGTG
>ENA-OQDL01001752-OQDL01001752.1-human-gut-metagenome-genome-assembly--contig:-NODE-1752-length-10071-cov-3.997385_pt1 | contig 10071 bp, 13 predicted proteins | sample MGYA00242782_ERZ504609 | MGnify/ENA primary metagenome ERZ504609 (study PRJEB26092, sample SAMD00036320) | human gut metagenome | host: Homo sapiens | study: EMG produced TPA metagenomics assembly of... | reverse complement strand
GAGCGCGGAACAATCTTTAATCATGTTGCAATTCGTGTAGACGACAGCTTTACACTGGAAATGCATATTGATACAGATGAAGCAAATGCAGCAAGAATTGCCACAGGCAATACAGTTACCATCATAAAGTAAATAATTCCTCAGAATCAGCCGGTGGCAGTTACGCCACCGGCATAGAGGGATTATAGGAATAACATGCGGAGGCACACACATGATAGTAGGTAAAGTAGTTGGAAGCGTGGTTTCCACGCGGAAGAGCGACAAGTTAATAGGACAGAAATTCATGATCGTGGAGCCGGTGCATCATATGAAAGCTGACTTATCCCAGATCGTTGCAATCGATATTATCGGTGCAGGTATCGGGGAATATGTGTTGGTGGCACAAGGAAGCGCAGCAAGAATTGGCTGCGGCGAAGAAACAGCACCGATCGATGCGGCAATAGTCGGAATCGTCGATGATGGTGCAGGATTGGAGTAACGCCATGGAAATCAAAGATTTACAGAAAATTATGCAGGACAATGGTGTTGTAGGTGCAGGTGGTGCCGGATTCCCGTCATATGCCAAGCTTACAGACAAGGCGGACACAATTCTTTTGAACTGTGCCGAGTGTGAACCATTGCTGAAACTTCATAGACAGCTGCTTGAAAAACATGCATATGAGATTATGAAAACTTTCCATACGGTTATGGAGACAGTTGGTGCTTCACAGGCCATTATCGGAATCAAGAAATCATATGTACAGACAGTTAAAGCACTGCAGCAGCACATTGAAGAATTCCCTGGTCTGAAACTTCATCTTCTTGATGAAGTATATCCGATGGGTGATGAAGTTGTGCTGATCTATGAAGCAACCGGACGTGTATGCAGACCAGGCGGACTGCCGATTGAGCAGGGCGTCATCGTATTCAACGTAGAGACGATCTACAATGTATATCAGGCACTGGAATCCCAGAAACCTGTTACAGAAAAATACGTATCAGTCGTAGCAGAAGTTGAACATCCGGTTACAGTTAAAGTACCGCTTGGATGTACTTTAGACGAAGTAGTAGCACAGGCTGGTAATATTACTACCAAAGATCCTGTTTATTTTGTTGTTTCCTTTGCGGTCGAACTCTATATAGATATAGAAATCTTCGGGCAACTGTTCGCCATTCAGTTCTGCCAGCTTCCATGTGCCCTGAAGTGTAATAGGTGTTACTTCAAGAGAAGGCTCCAATACTTCGTCTTCGCTACATGAGAAGGTTGTCAGCGAAATGACAAGCAACATCAAAATCTTAACTATTTTACTTTTCATAATATCTTATCAATTATATTTTTACTATTTCATTTATCGATTAAATTAATCTCAATACTGAGTGTCCTGTCGCTTGGACGTCCTGTTACTCCATCCAGAATCAGCGGAGCATGAAACTTTTCAGGCTTTCCGACAAGTTTCGAAGCGTCGACGCTTATCACGATATCTGCTTCCTATCCGGGTTTGATAACCTCCGGTTCCGTTCTGAATTCCATATATTTAGGCAGGTTCATAACAGAAAGCCGCAAATCGGTCTTCCCGCTATTGCCACATAAGATTCTTTGTAAGTTAAAGAGAGGAAAGAAAATTTTTTTGCACAGAAAATGAATTAAAATTATTATATTTTTGCCTTCTTTATCAAGAATACCTCCTGACATCTAAACAAACAGGAGATTCGAATACACATAGAAATAGTAATTTGAATAAACAAAATATAATCCTCAAAAACAAATATCACATCTAATAATAACACATGCCAACTTCACTTACGGCTGACAAGAGTCCATATACGGCAAAGAGATACACCATGCAACTCTCCCAAAAAGTACATTCAGAAAGCAGTATCAAACTGTACCAGAATTAAAGAATACTTCAAACTAGCAATATTCAGATGATTATGGTTTAGGCAAAATATTTAAACAAATCAACAAGATTACTAACAGACTACTATCATATTTACACAAAAAAAGACAACCTTAAAAGTTTCTAGGTTGTCTTTTTATATCTCTAAATCACTTTTTAACGATACCCGAAGGCTTAGGTAATGGCTTTCCTAAACGGACAGGCTTACCTAATATCGGCATATTATTCTCATCCCATGAAATCTTCTGTAAGCGTGGTGTTCTACTCTCACTTTCTCCGGTAATTCCATTAGGTATATTTCTTGCATTATAAAGCATATACCATTCTGTACTATCTGGAGAAGGGATAAATGAGGGACTGCCTGGTCCCCACACACTGTCTTGCGGAGATTGATAAAATACCGGATCTGTTGTTTTTTTCCCAAGACTTCGGATCCAATAAATCAGCATCAGCACTACAGCTTAACATTCCGATACAATAATAAGGAGACCAGCATCCACTAGCTGAATAATATATAATCAAATTTTTCTTATCCTTAGAATATAAAAATGTAGGAGCTTCGTTTACATAAATCGGATAGGCAGTACGACTTCCATCAGGATTAACCCACTGCCGTTCCCAGTTATATTCCGGCGAAGATAACATAATACGTTCTCCGTCTAAAGTCCATGGATTTTTCATTTTTGCAATGTAAATACATGGGTTTCTTCCATAATGCGTCGCTTAGGCCATCCTGACCAAATAAGATACTGCACACCTTTATGCACAAAAGTAGATGCATGTATTCCCCAGTTCCATTCCTGATTAGTCATAATGGGACCTTTCTGTTTAAAAGTTCCCTCCATCGGAGTTCGTGCATCATTTTCTAATACATATATTTGATGATTGTCCGTATTTCCGTCATCAGCAGCATAATAAATATACCATTTATCATTAATCCGATGTATCTCCGGAGCCCACAAGTTATGCATACTCTTGGGATCAGTAGGTCGCCAAACTTCTTTACAAACAGCACTACCCATATCTGTTATATCATTAGTTTCCCAAAGTAGAATCATATCATTTGTTTCATGAGTATAATAATACTTTCCTCCATAAAATAAAGCATTAGGATTACTTCCAGAAGAAAAAATAGGATTAATAAAATAGTCATCCTCTACTTTTAACTGATTTTTCCCCGAATCCGTACATGATAATCCCCCCAAGACAACTATCCCTAAAAAGAAAATTATATTCAATTTCAATAAACTAAAAATTCTAGAGAAACAAAAATAATACAGAAACATTAGAAAATAAATTGCCAACTTTTTTTGTCAAAAGTACGTAAAATTTATCTTTTTCACTCCAAAGATTCAAATTTTATTGTCAGTAAAACAAAAATGGTCAGTTTTTTTCATTAATGTACTTATTTTTTTTGTTGATTCTTTCTTAAAAACACAATTTTTGCAACAGAGAAAAAAATCGATTAGCTATGAGAAATATGAATATCAAAACAGCTATTTATTCCACGGTAATCATACTGCTATCTTCTTGTGGACAGATAAAAGCGCCCCATCAGGATGAAAGCATTACAATGGTAGAAAAACCAGTTCTTGGTAATTCCACCTCTAATTATGTCAATAATCGTTTGCCGTTATTGCCCCAACACTTCATAAAACTACCCGTCGGAAGTATTCAACCCGAAGGTTGGTTGAAAGAGTATCTGATACGTCAGAGAGACGGATTAACCGGCCACCTGAATGAAATCAGTGCATGGTTGGAAAAAAATAATAATGCATGGCTTACCACACAAGGAGATCACGGATGGGAAGAGGTTCCTTACTGGCTCAAAGGATATGGCAATCTTGCGTATATCCTAAAAGACAAAAAAATGATTGATGAAGCTAAAATCTGGATTGAAGCAACCTTAAAAAGTCAGCGTCCTGATGGTTCATTCGGTCCTATTAATATGAGAGGTGACAAGCCTGAACTTTGGGCACAGATGATTATGCTCTGGTGCTTGCAGTCATATTACGAATATTCCAATGATTCCCGGGTACTTGACTTAATGACCAACTATTTTAAATGGCAGCTTAATCTGGCTGATGAAAAATTTCTGGAAGATTACTGGGAAAACAGCCGCGGAGGAGATAATCTGCTGAGTGTATATTGGTTATATAATCATACAGGTGAAGCTTTTCTCCTTGAACTTGCTGAGAAAATACACCGTAATACAGCCGACTGGACAAAACCTTCATCATTGCCCAACTGGCATAACGTAAATATAGCTCAATGCTTCAGAGAGCCAGCTACCTATTACTTACTAAGTAAAGATTCTGCTATGCTGGCAGCTAGTTATAATGTACATCATCTGATCAGACGTACCTTTGGACAAGTTCCGGGAGGCATGTTTGGAGCTGACGAAAATGCTCGCATGGGATATATTGATCCACGACAAGGAGTTGAAACCTGTGGTATGGTAGAACAAATGGCCTCTGATGAAATCATGCTAAAAATTACAGGTGATCCTTTTTGGGCTGAAAACTGTGAAGATGTTGCATTCAATACCTATCCGGCTGCAACAATGCCCGACTTTAAAGCACTGCGTTATATAACTAGTCCTAACCAGGTTACCAGCGATGCGCAAAACCACCACCCCGGAATTGACAACTCTGGACCATTTTTAGCAATGAATCCTTTCAGTTGTCGTTGTTGTCAGCATAATCATACCCAAGGATGGCCTTATTATGCCGAACACCTTGTATTGGCAACTCCCGACAACGGAGCAGCACTCGCCCTATATGCATCCTGCCAGGCAGATATTACAGTTGGGAATAATCAGAAAATAAAACTTTTTAAATTCAATTCATCATCAGGACATGGTTTTTGTATATTCTCACCTAATAAGACGCTTACCGAAGTATCCAGTTCCTCTGCCAGTGATATCAACATTCCCGAATCAGGAACTGATATCCCCGTTTCCCTTAGTTAAAGATATTGTTGGGTATCTCAAGATGTGTCATTCGATTTTGCCGATAAAGCGGTAGAAGATTTCCACTTCCTGTTCCCGGCTTCCGTCCTCACTTTTGACCGCTTCATGGACAAGGATTTTTTCAATCAGCGTATTCAGAAGTTCAGCCGTCAATTCTGTGGGATTGACATACTGTTTCATCAGACCTATCCACTTTTCAGCGTCAACCGCTGTCTGGGCGGCGACCTCCATCGCTTCGTGAAGCCGTTCAATTTTTGCGTCCAATTCTCGCTGTTCGCCCTGATACTTTTCGGACAGCATATTGAAATTGTATTCTGTAATGCGTCCGGCAGACCAGTCCTCATACATTTTTGCAAACAGGGTGTCTACTTCTGCTTTGCGCTTTTCCGCCTTTTTCAGTTCGGCTGTCTGCCGCTTCCTTGCGGTATTGCGTTCCTTGTCGCTGGCGTTAAGTAGCCGTTTCAGAAGTTTGTCCCCGTACCTGCTGTGCCAGCACAGACCAGTATTGCAGACGGGAGAGGACATAGGCGTAAAGCACAATCATAGCGGATATAGATGCATGGAACACTGGTGCAATCCTTGCCCGTACTTGCTACAATGATAATGGCCGTAAGGCTTTGCTGTTCTGCCTGTTCTCCCCATAGGCCAGCGACCAGCCGCAGTCCGCACATTTTACCAGCCCGGAAAATATCTGCGTTGTGCCATTCTTCTGCCGTCTGCGCCTGTTGCAAATCTGCTCCTGTACTTGCCGGAACACATCTTCGGAAATAATCGCTTCGTGGGTGTTCTCCACACGATACCATTCCTCTTTTGGCTTGCGTACTTTCTTCTTGTTTTTGAATGAAATGTTGGTCTGCTTATTGTGGACGCTGTGTCCGATATAGGTTTCCTCTTTCAGATACTTTTCACCTGCGCTATCGTCCACGCATAGGCTTTTTCCTCCGGCGCTCCGGCATAGATATTTGCGAAAGTGCCGTATCTCTGGAAATTCAGCCAGCCGGGAGTAGGTACTTTTTCTTCGACCAAAATCCGTGTAATGCTGGCGGCTCCCCGGCCATGAACGGCAAGGTCAAAAATCTTTTCGATAATCCACCTTGTTTCCGGGTCAATCAGAAGATGGCCTTTCTTATCTGGGTCTTTGACATAGCCAAGCGGAGCATAGGCTCCATAGTGTGCGCCATTTGCGAACCGTGTCCGCATGGCCGCCTTTACCTTTTTGCTGGTCTGTCGGGCGTGCATTTCATTCAGAATGTTGAGGAATGGGGCAAGCTCATTCTCTCCGTTGATGGTGTCCACATTGTCATTGACAGCGATATAGCGGACGCCTTTGCTGGGAAAGTAGATTTCCGTGTACTGGCCGGTCAGAATGTAGTTTCTGCCTAAGCGGGATAAATCCTTCGTAACAACGCAGTTGATTTTCCCGTCCTCAATGTCATCAATCATTCTCTGAAAATCCGGCCTGTCAAAGTTCGTTCCAGACCATCCATCGTCGATATATTCATCTATGACATTCAGGCCATGCTCGGCGGCATATTGCCGGAGCATCATGCGTTGTGTCTGAATACTCCCGCTTTCTCCTTGCAGTTCATCGTCCCGGCTCAATCTCATATAAAGCGCCGTGTTGTAAATCGTAGTATTGTAAGGTTGTTTCACCGTTAAAAATCCTCCTTCTAAAGAAACAACCCACGCTTACAATACTTTTGCTCTATGGCAATTATATCATAAGCGTGGGCGTGTTATCAATGATGGGCTATCAGGTTGAAGCGGCTTTTTCTGCGGTATGCCGCACCACATCTACAATCAGATCACCGAGGGGCTTCCCGCCTGCGGCGAAGTGTTCGGAGATTTTTATACGGTTGTTCCCACATACAAAATACTGCGTGCCGTTCTCTGCTTGTATGACCTGCCCTGTCCGGGGTGTAAAAATATCGCTTTCGCTTTTTGCCATCCAGTGTCCTCCATATTCAGTTTTCAAGGTACAATGCCGCACAAGGGCGGCGAAATTTTCTGCTTATATCTATCACCTTTCCTTTACCGTGTGCCGCTGCTGCCGTTTCAGTTCCGCCAGTATATCCGGCGGGATACGGTTAACCAGCCGCTGTAAATTGTCCAGTTCGCTTTCCAGCTTTGCCCGTTCCATCGTATCTTTCATCTTGCCTTTTTCGCTGGCTTTGGCTCTGGCTTCCAGTTTTTCATTTTCTGCCAAAAGGTCGTTTATCGTGACCTTGTATTTTTTGAGCTGCCCGGAGAAGTTCTCCATCTGCGGAAACCACTTTTTCAGCAGGGAGAGGGCTTCCTCTTTTTTCTTTCCGGCGTTCAGCGGGTTAATGCCGTCCAGCGTGGCTTCAATGGCTCTTGCCTGCCGGGAGAGGGAAACCGCCTGTTTGAAAAGCCGGGTGGGGATATGCTTCCGGCCTGTCTTGCTGGCACTTTCCCCACGCTCCAAGTCGGGATATTTCTCCACCATATAGGCGTGAAAATCGTCCTGCCACTTCGTCAGGTTTGCCCGGTTGCCGATAATCTCCTTTGCACACAGGCGGTTGTCCTTTGTCAGCGGAACAAAGGTCAAATGCAGGTGGGGCGTTTTCTCGTCCATGTGTACCACCGCCGACACGATATTTTCCCGTCCTACCCGGTGGGTGAGGAAGTCCGCCGCCCTCTGGAAAAACGCCTGTATCTCCTTTGGGGATTTCCCCTTGAAAAACTCCGGGCTGGCAGTTACCAGCGTATCGACAAACCGTGTGCTGTCCTTGCGGGTTCGGCACCCGGCCTGCTCAATCCGGCTCTGAATGAAGTGGTAATAGCGTCCCTCCGGCTTGACGATATGGAAGTTGTATTTGCTCCGGCTTGTGTCAATGTCGGGATTGCTGGCATACTGTTCTTTCTGTCTTTCGTGATGGGCTTCCAGCGGCCTTGCCGGGTTGCCCTTGTGCTTCTCAAACCGTAAAATTGCGTGTTGTGCCATTCTGCTCCTTTCCCCATTCCTTTCCTATCCGGGGTTTTCCACAGGGAAAATCCCGCAGAAAATAGCTCGGATAGGATTGGAATGGATAGAATATAAATCAATCTTTTTATCTTTGTATTTCTATATACCGTCCGGTTTTCGTACGTCTCAGGAGTGATTTCCGTACTTCATGGGTACGGTTTTCAGTCCTCCGGCGTACCAGAACCGGATTTCTTGAAGTCGGTGTTTGGAACCGCTTCATAGGATTTTTGGGAAAAATGCGGTTGGGTTTTCCACAGCCCTGCTTCTGGATTTCCACCAGTCCGGCGTATTGCAGTTCCCGCAGGGTGTTCACCGCTTTCTGCCGCCCACAATGGAGCAGGTCAACCACTTCGCAGATAGGGTAATACAGGAAAATCCGTCCGTAGTCATCCGCCCACCCATTCTTGCGGGATAACTCTGTCCGGCGCAGGATAAAGGCGTACAGAACCTTTGCCTCGTTGGACAGGGGCTGGAATGTAGGGGCTTCAAAGAGGAAATTCGGGAGCCGGGTGAAGCTGAACGCCTTTTCCGGCTGATGGATATAAATGGTGTTTGTCATATCGTGTTTTGTGGACGGTTAGAAGCCCGTTTTCCGGGGCGGGCGATACTTTATACCACCTGCCCCGGTTTGGGGCTTGCGGAGCCTGATAAATCAAGGCTTTTTTCGCTCCTAACTGTCCACAGCAGACCTCCTTTTCCGTTCACTTTCTGTTTTCTGCCGCCTGTGAACTCTGGCGGCACAGCCGGGGCAGTATTTAGCCCGGTTGGATTTAGGGACGAACACGCTGCCGCAGACCGCACAGCGTTTCAAGTCCTTATCCCGGAAAATCTCCGCTTCCAGCGTCCCGTCCAGCGGCAAGACCGCCCAGCGGAACCACTTGCAGCAGACCGAGAAAGAAACCGTCTGCGGGCAGGTGCAGGTGTCCCCATCGTCAAGAACAACGCAGTTGCCGTCCTCAAAGCAACAGCACTCCCGGCGTATCAGGCTGGCCGCCTGTTTCCTCTGCGCCGGTGTCATGCGGTAAAGGGAACCGTCCGGCCTGCGTTCCAGCGGCGGCAAGTCTTTATAGGGGTTATCTCTCATGCGTTCCCTCCATTTTGCTTTCCGTTGCCGTTCCTCCGAAAAGGTTTCCTGCCCCATTCCTGCGGCGTGTTCCCAACATGGGGCCCCACAAAGTCGTCAGACTTTGTGGGGAGAGGAGCCGCAGCGGAGCGAGTGAGCTTTCGCCATCTGGCGGAAGCGAATGATACGCAGCTTGCGGCGACGAGGCACGCTCCCCGCAGCTTCGGGACAACTTGTCCCGAAGTGACCTCTGGACAAAGTGTCCAGAAGCTGGCTCCTTGCAGTGCTTCCCCAGCCGGGGTATTCCTTTTCGGACGGTCATTCTGTTTTCAAGGTGCCGTTCATCGATGAACTACCCTAAGTCTACACCTAAATGACCGCCGTCCCGTATATCCGAAAGGTAGGAAATCGGCTTAAAAAACAGGCTATTTCCACGCTTTCGGAATTGTGGTAAAATAATAAAAACAGAGAAACAAACCAAGGTTTCGGGAGGCTAATTATGACGGAAAGAGAAAAAATGTTGGCAGGACAACTTTATGATTGTGGGGATGCTGAGTTGTTAACTCAATGGCATAAGGCTAAAGATTTAGCAAGGGATTATAATCGAACAGACTCTGTTGATGTTGAAGAAAAAGAAAGAATTTTAAGTGAGTTGCTTGGCGGAAAAGGTAAAAAATTTATGGATAACAGCCCCTTTTTACGTTGACTATGGCAATAATATTTATTTTGGAAATAACTGCGAAGTAAATATGAACTGTACTTTTTAGACGATAATATTATCCGCATCGGAGATAATGCCTTGATTGCTCCAAATGTGCAAATATACACAGCTTTTCACCCAACAAATGCAAATGACCGTTTTGGAGCGCCTAAGGATGATGGTTCATTTGAATTTTGTAAAACACAGACAGCGCCAGTTATCATCGGAAATAATGTATGGATTGGCGGTGGAGCTATCATTATGCCTGGCGTTACGATAGGAAATAATGTCGTAATTGGAGCCGGAAGTATCGTCACAAAAGATATTCCCGATAATGTAATTGCCTATGGAAATCCTTGTCGAGTAGTGCGTGAAAATAAATAATATTTGTTGAGTAGACAAGGAGGGGAAGCATGGAACTATCCATACAAGAACGATTGAAAGACCTGCGTGTAGAGCGTGGCTTGACGCTGG
>ENA-OQDL01001751-OQDL01001751.1-human-gut-metagenome-genome-assembly--contig:-NODE-1751-length-10074-cov-1.893938_pt1 | contig 10074 bp, 7 predicted proteins | sample MGYA00242782_ERZ504609 | MGnify/ENA primary metagenome ERZ504609 (study PRJEB26092, sample SAMD00036320) | human gut metagenome | host: Homo sapiens | study: EMG produced TPA metagenomics assembly of... | reverse complement strand
CCCCTTTAGCACATAGTCTTTTCGTACTACGGACAAAGTAAGCTCCTTGACATCAGCAGGCAGATTGGGTAATGTCAAGGCTACTTTACTCCGGTTCCCATAGACCGATTTATCTGTCCATAAGTCCGCTCCGGAAAGCTGATTGCCGGAAGCTTGTGAAACGGTAATGGAATCCGTGAAAAGTTCCACATTATCCTCCTCTGTTGTCTGAACAGTATTAAGCAAGGCTATATACTTCTTTGGGAAACAAGCCATAGGATAGTTCCTCATATAACGCGTATATGCCGTCAGTTGGTAAGCTCCGGTATGCATGACTTGCGGAAGTCTGATACGTCCCCATCCATTCCCGTTCTGCAAGTCGATTTTACCTTGTGCGTATACCAGCTTCGTGTCACTTATCTCTACATAAGCTACTTTGCTTAATACGCTTCCACGAGACAAGGAATCCGTCACACAAACTTTTTATCCACAAATCTTCTCCAGCCACATAGCAGTCCTTGTCTGTATAAATACGCATATTCTCAACAATTTTGAGCGTGTAATCCCAATACAAGAACCCAACCTATAATACAAAATTATCACTCTCTTCATATCATTTCAATATTAATTCATTTCATCCGGCCAGAAGGAAGGCTTTTACCAAGCTGGCACCTAAATAGCGTACGTCTGTACAACCTCCGGAAACCCATGCATAACCTACCATCAATGGATAAGCAATAGCATATCCCATCACATATAAATCCATGTACGAATCTGCCCAACCTCTAAATTCTTGGCAATAACCGTCAGGAAACCTATAATATATATCATCGGCAGAAATGAAAATACGATATTTTGCCACATTCATGCTAACTCCCACATAACCAACTACATTTTTGCCTGAATTGTTGCAAATAATATTCGTAGGAAGTTCTGAAGGCTGAGGAATAAACAATCCACCCATTTCTTCATTGATTTTTATTTTCTCCTGATAATATTTGTACTCGCCCCTCGAAATCTTACGCTGTTTCACCAAAGTGCTATAATGATGAAAGACACGGTTATTATCCGCCTTTATAGAATAGAGCCACTTATCCTTCAATTGAGTATCCTTATTTGTTCCTATATTACCTACTATGATTTTAGCCGACTTATCATGACACCATCCCCGTGCATATGGTGTAGCATCAAAATCAACCACCTCATCAGTGGTAGGGTCATAACGGAACTTGGGATTATATACTGCCCTCACTTCCCAATCTTCCTCGTAACTCCAGAAATAACATCCGCCATCTTCACTCCGCATAGAAAAGCGGATAGAGATGTCACCGTATTTTTCCGGTTGCTCGTAGGTAACGTCATTTATTGTTTCTGTCTCCAATGGATATTGAGGCTCCGAAGTATAAATATCCCCTTCATACACAATTTTCAGACTATAGCTGGCATCTTTATTCAAAGAGCCAATTACAACTTGGTATTTTCCATCTCCCAAAGAAGTGCCATTAAAACAAGAACCATCACTTCCTACTACACTGACTTCTGCATCTATCTTGTTATAATCCTGAGGAATTCCTTCTACATTCAAAGGAAAGGAACAGCTCAAGGAAAAAACGACTGTACTATCTGATATGATGTTACCTTCAACTATAAGCACCCTCGTACTACTCTCCGGCAAGTGCGCATTGAATTTATCCACACAACTGCCAATAGTGAGCCACAACAAGCATATCCATGTTACTATATATTTTGCATTATTCATCGCTTTTTCTTATTAAAACAGATTGATTTCAACTGGCCAGAAGGAAGGCTTTTCCAAGCTGGCACCTAAATAGCGTACGTCTGTACAACCTCCGGAAACCCATGCATAACCTTTGAATCCCGTACGTGGGTCCGGGTCCGGATATGCAATGGTATACCCCATCAAGTATAAATCTAAAAATGTATACTCTTCTTTCAGCCCTTTCGCTCCCTGACAATACCCCTCAGGAAGCCTATATTGTATATCATCTGTAGAAATGAAAATGCGATATTCCGCCACATTCAAACTGACACCAACATATCCAATGGCCTGTTTATTTGAGCTTTCACATCTAATGTTCGACGGCAATTCCGAAGGCTGGGGAACAAACAACCCGCCCATCTCCTCATTAAGCTTTATTTTCTCCTGATAATATTCATATTCACCCTTCGAAATCTTACGTTGTTTCACTATAGTACTGTAATAGCAAGAAAAACGAATATCGTCTGCTTCAATGGAATAGAGACACTTATCCTTTACACGATTATCCTTGTTTATTTCCATATTACCTATTATTATCTCGGACGATTCACTATGACACCATCCGCGTGAGTATGGTCTAGCATCATAATCAACGATCTTATCTGTTTCGGGGTCATAAGCACACATAGGATTGTATACGGCCCTCACCTCCCAATCTTCTTCATAACTCCAAGAATAACATGCAGCATCTTTGCTTTGCATAGAGAAACGGATACTGACATCACCATACTCCCCTTGCTGTTCGTAGGTGACATCGTCTATGCTTTCCGTTCCTATCGGATATTGAGGTTCGGAAGTATAGATATCTCCCTCATAGACAATCTTCAAGCTATAGCGGACATCCCTATGCAATGTTCCGACAGCAACCCGGTACTTTCCATTACCCAACGCAACACCCCTAAAACTGGAGCCATCCTCACCGGTTACACAAACTTCAGCATCCACCTTATTGAAATCAGGAGGAACCCCTTCCACATCCAAGGAAAAGGAACGGCTCAAAGAAAACACGACAGCACTATCCGATATTATACTACCTTCAACTATGAGAAGGCCGATACTACTTTCCGGCAAGTGGGCATTGAACTTATCCACACAATTACTAAGGAACAACCATAACGGACATATACATATCACCCAATATACTTTATTCTTCATACCCTTTCAGAATTTAATATTATAAGTAACAAAAGGAATGGGAGCACCGAATATGGACATCTTGTATCCTTGAATCCTACCCTCCTCGGACACAAAATAGACAGAGTACACATTCTTCCTTCCGGTCAGGTTATAGATACCGAAAGAAAGGGAACTGTGGGTCAACAATGTCAGGTGGTGACTGGGTTCAATATTGAACGACAAATCCATACGGAAATAGTCGGGAACACGATAACTGTTACGGTCGGTATAGTAAACCTGCATTTTCTTCAAACCCTGGTCGTAGTATTGCCCGGCAGGAATTGTGGTGGGACGGCCCGTACTGTAATCCATATTGAAAGACATGCTGTAACGGCGGGTAAACTTGTAATTGCCTACAAGCTTGAAGTCATGCGGCTTGTCATACTCGGTCGGATACCATTCTCCACCATTGATGGGACGGGCTATGCGCGGATCATTCTGACGCAAGAAAGTGCGCGAATAAGTATAGCTCATCCACCCGTTCAGTTTTCCAGCCGGTTTTTTCACCTGGAATTCCACGCCGTAAGCATATCCCTCCGTATTGATGACATCCGTCTCCAGATGGTGGTTCATCAGGATTTGGGCGGAACTGCGATAATCCAGATAATCAATCAGCTTTTTGTAATATCCTTCTACAGATAATTCCAGAAGTTGCCCCGGCGTATTATAGTAGGCGCCTGCCGCCACCTGCCAGCCACGTTGAGGCTTGATATTGGGGTCGCTCAGCTTCCAGGTATCTGTAGGAGACATAACGGCAGTATTCGATACCTTATGGATATACTGCCTCATCGTATTGAAACCGGCCTTTACGGAAAAATCATCTGTAAAGGCATAACGTGCCGACACTCTGAATTCCGGTCCGTGATAGGTCTTGATGACCTTTCCATTCCCCGCCGTGATAGAATCCGCCACCGAAGACATGGAGGGCAGTATACCTTCCTGATATGTATAGTAAGTGCACGGTCCCAAAGCATTGAGCATGGAATAGCGTATACCCGCATTGATGGAGAGCCTGGAAGTTATATCCCATTCATCCCCTATATAAACGGCACTTTCCAGTGCTTTATCCTTTTGCAGTTCATCATATCTTACCAGCGAATTAGGCCCCACCGGCTCGTAGGTCCCGGAATTCACATTATACAGCTGGCTCATCAAACCGAAGTTCACCGCATGGCTATTGCCGGCTTGATAAAGAAAGTCCGCTTTTCCAAACCATTGGTTAATGGCAAAAGACAGCCGTGCGGCAGACGCTTCCTCCACCGTTTCATCATTTCGGTAATCGTAGTGGTCATAACCGAAAGAGAAGTTTCCGGTCAGCTTTTCTGCAAAGACGGTCCTCCAGTTTGCCGAGAAATTCATATTGTTGTAGGCATACTTCTCATTGTCATTAAAGGCAAAACGGTCGTGACTATAATAGCCATAGACATTCAGCTTGTTGCGCTCGTTCACCGTATGCGAGAAGACAGTCCCCAAATCATAGAAACCGGCTTTCCCATCACGATACCCGCTTTTGTTGGGCAATGTCTTCATTATCCAGTCCGAATAGGTCGTACGTCCACTCAGCAGAAGGGAAGTCTTTTCCTTAATGATGGGAATCTCGAGATTCAACTTACTGGTCACAAGCCCGATACCTGCAGAACCAGTAAACTTTTCCTTGTTCGCCTCCTTGCTGGTGATGTTCAGTACGGAAGCGATACGCCCGCCATACTGGCTGGGGATACTGCTCTTATAAAGTTCCGCATCCTTTATCATGTCCGAATTAAAAGCCGTGAAAAAACCGAAAAGATGATTGGGGTTATAAATCGTTCCGTTATTGAAAAGAAGCAGGTTCTGGTCAGCGGCACTCCCACGCACATTGTATCCGCTGGATGCCTCCCCCACTGTCTTGATGCCGGGAAGTGTCTGTATCATCTTCAGCACATCCACCTCACCCATAGCCGTAGGAATGTTTTTCAGCAGGGCAGGCTGCAGCTTCTCCATTCCCAACTGCACACTTTTCACGTTCTGTATACGCCCCGAAACAATAAGCACCTCATCCAGCATATGGTCTTCCTCTTCCAACTCGATATGGACAATGCCTTCACCATAAAGCATAAATTTGCCGATGGGTCACTTTTGATATTCATCCCACTGATTTCAAGAATATTATAGCCTGCAGGCAGGTCAATGGTAAATTCCCCCCTGACGGTTGGTCGTCGTAGCTACCCACGGCTCTCGATGAATGATGTCGATACCATCCAGATTCTGGCCGGTCTTAAAGTCAGAAACTCTTCCGGTCAAAGTTATCATATCTCCGGGGGCAGGCTTGTACTTGTTTCCTATCTCATAGACCTTGTTTTCTGAAGAAGACTTCACAATAGGAATGTATGAAGGCAATAGTTCCTCATCCGTCTCCAACTTTTCCCCCATCAATACCGGTGGCAGCGAGGTGGCCAGAAAAACCTCCGGCAAGACAAATATTCTGTCACCATAAACCGTCACCTTATAGATAGTAGCTGCCAAAGCCTCTCTCAAGTACTCGGCAGTGGGGTTCTTCACCTCTGCCCGCTTCACTTTAAAAGGGAACCGTTATCGTTGTATAAATACGGCAAGACGTGCCCTTTTCTACTGCATCCATCAATTCGAATATGGAAATGCTGTCCATAGCCATCTGTTGCTGTGCAAACATGCCGAAAGGCGACAATAGGAGGAAAAAGGCTACTGTATATTTAAGATTATGTGCTTTCATATTATTTTCCATGAATTAAGGAATCAATATATTCCGTTAACCGGGTCATTGCCCGGACACCGCCATCTTCCTTGAAGTCCAGCCGCTCTTTCCGGCAATAAGCCTTCAACTGCTTCTTGTATGTAGGAAAAAGTTTCAAGAAACCCGAACGGGAAGTTATCACATAATCGGTTCCGCCACTGCGAAGACTGAAATAGCTCTTTTTCTTGAACCGGCTGTAATAAAGATCGTTTTTCTTCACCTGAGACTCCATTGTGGATACGATATACTGTGTCAGGCACATTTGCGGACTATCATATAGCAACGCAGCGAAACAGTCACCCTGCGGTACAAACTTCTGTCCTTCTATGACAAAATAATCCACTTTCCGCATATCTACCTGCAAGGTTATCCGTTTCTCCGGAGTAACCACAATCAGACTCTTTTTATAGGTATCATAACGGAGCTGCAAATCCGAGTAAAGCCATCTGCCATAACAGACAGCCCCCTCGCGAAATTCATCCGTATTCCAATAGGGATGGTTAAGATACTTCTGCTGGTTATAATTTTCCTCTGCCTTACCGGAGTAAAGAGCAGCATAATCTCCTGCCGCTTTTCTGAATTCATCAAAAACGGCTTGTTGTGCACAAACCAAAGATGGAAAACATAGGACGCATAGTAGCGTGTAAAGGTGTGTTTTTCGCATATATGTGAAGTGTTATAGGTGAGGATAATCACAAATATAACATTTCACTTTTAAAAATAAAATTATTATTATATATAATTCAAATAAAAACAAAAAATAGAGCCATAATCGGATGCTAAACACAAAGCTAAACATTTAGCATGCAAGCAGAAGCACATTACAATAAGATTAAAGCACCATTCATCCTCCACCATCAATTATACTTACATATATTTATAAAAAAACGATACAGCACAATCGCTCAAGCCGCAACAATATCCTTCCCGAAAGGAGTCAATGCCAGCCCTGCCAGCTTAAAGTGTTGGATACCGAAAGGAATGCCTATAATGGTGATGCACAGCAATAACCCGAATCCCAAGTGCGAAAGGCAAATCCAAATGCCGCCCAAGAATATCCAAAGAATATTCATCAGCACATAGAGGCAACCGTTGGAACGTTCCCCGCTACGAACCTCTTTGCCGAAAGGCCACAAGGCAAGGCTTGCCATTTTCAAGGTCTGCATACCGAAAGGGATGCCAATAATGGTGAACATCATCAATAAACTTGCAATAAGATACTCCACAGCAGTGATGATACCTCCAAACATCAACCACAAAATATTCATAAAACAGCCCATAGCTTTCCTTTTTTTCAATACTGAACACAAATATAGCATTATTTATTTGAATGGTCCGTCTCCCAGTCACTAAATTCAAAACTCAGTTGTTCCCAGACTCCCTTCTCCTCCTCTTCACGGGGATTGGAAACGGAAAGTCCAATCAAACGGATAGGATGATGTTCATAATCCACTTCCTGCAGCAACTGCTTTGCCAAAGGCAGAATCACGTCAAGGGCACCCAGCTCCTTTGTTTGGGTCATACTGCGGGTAATCTGGCTAAAATCATGAAACTTGATTTTCAGCGTCAGCGTATTCCCGCGGAAATTGGCGTGCTCCAGTCGCCCCACCAGCTCCACTGCCGCATGGTACAGCTCTATAATGACGGATGAACGCTTGCTGATGTCCTTCTCCAACGTATGTTCGCAACCCACAGACTTGCGGATGCGGACAGCCTCTACCGGACGGGTATCGATGCCACGGGCAAAATCATAATAGACTGTCCCCACTTTGCCAAATTCGCGGGTCAGCATCTCCAAAGACTGCATGCGCAGCTGTTCCCCGTTGTGAATCCCCAAAGTGTGCATCTTCTTCGCCGTTACCGGTCCCACTCCCCAGAAACTTTCAATGGGCAGCCGGGCAACAAAGTCCAGTGCCTGGGCAGGATGTATGGTGCAAAGCCCATCCGGCTTGCGGTAGTCCGAGGCTATCTTGGCAAGAAACTTATTATAGGATATGCCGGCGGAAGCCACCAGATTCAACCTCTCCCGCACCTTCCGCTTTATCTCCTTCGCGATGTCTACAGCCAATGGAATGCCCGGTTTATTCTCCGTCACATCCAGAAAAGCCTCGTCCAGCGAAATGGGCTCGATGACATCCGTATATTCATGAAAGATTTCGTGTATCTGGCGGGAAACGGATTTGTAGACTTCCATCCGTCCCGGGATAAAGATAAGTTGGGGGCACAGCCGCTTTGCCTTCAGTGACGACATGGCAGAACGCACCCCGAAACGCCGTGCCTCGTAACTGGCTGCCGCCACCACTCCCCGCTCCTCCGCATGGCCCACGGCAATGGGCTTGCCCCGCAATGCAGGGTTATCACGCTGTTCTACGGAGGCGTAGAATGCGTCCATATCGATGTGTATAATTTTTCGTCCGGTCATTCTTCTTTCAACTCCCCGATACAAAGATACACTAATTTTTCTTCATCCGAAGTATCCGCCGATAGACATAAATGAAGGCTGGTATTAAAAAGGCATCTGCAAAAATCCATGCAGTAGGGTCACCAAAACACACGGCCAGATAGCCGAAAGCCGGAACAGCCAGCAGGCTGACCAGTATCCGGGCAATCATCTCCGAGACACCGGAAAGCATGGCAAGATTGGTATATCCCACCCCCTGGATAGTGTATTGCAGGATGCAGAGCAGTCCCAAAACCGGGAAAAAGGAAACGGAAATGTGCAGGAACAACATCCGTATTCTTTAAAATCTCCAAACTCAGAGGCATCTACAAAGAGCAGGGCAAAAGTCCTGGCACCGAACATCAGTACACAGAAAGTGAACGCCCAATAAACAATCATCATCAAGGCGCTCGCCTTGACTCCCATCCAGATACGTTCCGGCTTGCCCGCACCGTAGTTTTGCCCGCTATAGGTGGCCATTGCCATGCCCAGACTCTCGAAAGGACACATGAAAAACATCTTGATACGCATGGCTGCCGTGAATGCAGCCACACAAGCCGTACCCAAAGCATTATTGGCGCTTTGCAGCATAATGCTGCCAATGGCAGTAATGGAAAATTGCAGTCCCATGGGTACGCCGATGTACATCAGTGTGCGTGCCAAAGCACCGTCGAATTTCCGCTCGGCTGGCGTTGTCTTCAGAATGTCGAAACGACGCATCATATAGATGTAGCACAATATGGCCGAGACGCCTTGTGAAAATACGGTAGCGATGGCAGCTCCTGCCACTCCCCAACCCAGTACCAGAATGCAGAACCAAATCGAGCAGGATATTCAGTACCGTAGAGAGAAGTAGAAACCAAAACGGCGTCTTGCTGTCACCCAATGCACGGATAATACTGGACAGCAGATTATAGAGAAAGTAAAGGGAACCCCGATAAACGTGACAAGCAGGTAATAATAGGCTCCCGTGAATATGTTCTCCGGCGTACTCATCATGTGCAGAATATCTGCACAGTAAATGCTGGTAACCACGGCAATGACAACAGACATCACCGCAGCCAGCTGCAGGCTGACAGCCACATAACGGCGCATCGTGACATAATCCCGCGCACCGAACTTTTGCGCCACGGGAATGCCGAAACCTCCGCAACAGCCATTGCAGAATCCCAGAATAAGAAAAACGACCGAAGTGCTTGCCCCGACTGAAGCCAAGGCGTTGATACCCAGAAAGCGCCCCACGATAGCTGCATCTACCAATGAATAGGTCTGTTGCAGCAGATTGCCGAGCAGTAAAGGCAAAGTAAAGTTGAAAATCAACGGAAGAGCCCGTCCTTCCGTCATTTCTCTGGATGTTGCCATAAATCTGATACCTCCGAAATTGGGTGCAAAAATACGAAAAGATAGCGTTTACAGACTTGACGAAGGTCAAATTTAATAGGGAAGCTTAAGAAGAAGGAAGGCGAAGGACAAATCATTCCATCATGGGGAAAATATTATTCCACCACTAGGAAAAATCGTTCCACCATGGTGGAACGAATTTTTCCTCCACGATGGAACGATTAAATCTATGCAGATTCGGAGCTTAGTATTTACACTCGCGAATTATCTCTATCAGCTGCCGGAAATCTTCGGGATGAACATCTCCGATATTGCCGATACGGAAAGTGTCGGCTTGCGAAATCTTTCCCGGATAGATGACAAATCCACGTTCTTTCAGTTGTGTGTAGAAAGTTTTGAAGTTGAAATCGGCATGAGGATAGAGGAAAGAAGTAATAACGGGCGATTGAATCTCGTCCGGCAGCAACGTTTGGAAACCGAGGGAACGCATGCCGTCCACCAGCACGCGGTGGTTCTCGCAATATCTGTTGTGACGGGCCTCCACACCGCCCTCCTCTGCCAGTTCGTCCATGGCTTGCTTGAAGGCGCGGACCACGTGTGTAGGAGAAG
>ENA-OQDL01001750-OQDL01001750.1-human-gut-metagenome-genome-assembly--contig:-NODE-1750-length-10075-cov-12.604644_pt1 | contig 10075 bp, 9 predicted proteins | sample MGYA00242782_ERZ504609 | MGnify/ENA primary metagenome ERZ504609 (study PRJEB26092, sample SAMD00036320) | human gut metagenome | host: Homo sapiens | study: EMG produced TPA metagenomics assembly of... | reverse complement strand
TGAACTCCTTATGTTACTAAGCTCAGTATGTGCGCTGAGATCCGCGGGTTATTTCAACGATGCGGCATGGCTGAAGTATTCCTCCCTAACACTAGATCACGCTTGGAGAGCCATTGAGCGCTTCTCTGGTTACCATCGTAAAAAGGGGGATAAGTCAACAATTCCAACTGACTTTTTAAATTCTGTCAGTAGACTCTTAAATCGAGATGAAAAGAAGTTTATTAATAAGACACATCCGCTACGTAACGCCATGATGCATTACGACTTTACCGACAAAATTGTTCCTATAGAGGTGGATGGTTCTGACCCTTGGACCGTTATGAGCGTAGCTTCTGAAACAGTTGCTGGGATGTCAGCTCTTGAATACGGATGTGAACTGTTTAGGGTGAGAGACAAATTGATAGATTCAATTTCTGAATTAATATCATTTCCGAACTATAAACCGACTAAAAGACCACTAGGATGGCTGGGATGACTATCTCTTTAGTCTGATCTTAGAGCACAAATTACCCAAATCTTAAATTCACACTGTCGGTCCTTCCCGCTCAAGAAGAAGCCCAGTTCCAACAACTTTCTTTCTGATTTCATTCGGGGCGTCATCAAACGTTCGAAGACTAAGGGCGTTTTCATACTGGTCTTAAACAACCCTTCCATTCACCGACTGGCAAAACGATTTACACCTAATTATTGGCGCTGCTCAGGGACATTTTCCTTGTTTACGGCTTGATCTCGCTAAACTAATAACTGCTGCTACCAGGGCATTTTCTGGTGCACATTATATTGGCTCTGCGAAGATCGGAGCGGGTATGTTTGCTGCCGAGTCCTACACCAGCCGTCATTACATTGCAATTGTTGCCATGGCCTGCCTATGCGTTTTGCTGGGCGGGCCTTCTTATGCCGCGGGCGCGGAGAGCCTCATCATCGCGGGCGCGACGTACTACGAGCCGGGCGTGTCGGGTCCCGGCTGGGCCTGGACCGATGCCGACCACCTGATGCTTAACGGCTACGCGGGCGAGGCCATCGGCGCCGACGGCGACCTGGTGCTGACGCTTGCCGGGCAGAACTCCGTGACGGAGTCGCGTGCGCCCGATGCGGACATCACGCTGTGCGGCATGGAGGTGTGGGGCAACCTGACGCTTCGCGGCACCGGGACCCTGACGGCGAGGGGCTCGCAGTGCGGAATCCACGTCTCGCAGGCGCTCGTGGTGGACGCCTGCACCGTCGATGCCCGGGCAGGCGGGGCCGATATTGCGGACGAGGCGGTCGCCGGCGTGATCGCAGGTGACATGGCCGTGCGCGGCGGCGGACGCGTCGTCGCCGCGGGCGCCGGGTCCGGAGCAGGCGTGCGCGCCTACGGCGTGTATCTGCAGGATGCTGGCCTAGGCGATGGTGCGGCCGGTTGTCGGCTTTCCGTCGACGCATCGTGGCTTGATGCGGCCGGAGCCGATGGCGGCGTCGCGTGCTTAGGCGGGTCGCTTGTGTCCGCGCGATTTGTGATGCCCACTGGCGGGGCCTTTGGTGCTGGTGGCGTGGTGGATGCCGACGGGGCCGTGGCCGCGCATGTGGTGGTTGAGCCCGATGTGGCCACGCCGCCGACGGGGGAGACCGACGGGCGCGAGGTGCCAGGTGGTGGGGCTGGTGAAACTGCTGGTGGTGCCGGTCCTGCTGCTGGGCAGCCCGGTGTGGGGCCGACGACGGATCCCGCGGTGAAGCCTGCGGCCACATCGCCCAAGACAAACATAACGACCAAGACAACGGTGACCGCGTCCTCCAAACCAAAAACCGCCGCTGCGACTGCGGCGACACTCCCCAAGACTGCCGACAACAACTGGATCGCCGCTTCCGTGACGCTTTTCCTTCTTGGTATAGTGTCTCTAGCTACCGCATATCGTTGTTGAGATAGCTGCCATTTGGAAGAAAGGGACATCCACAAGGTATAACTATTTGCTTGTTTGTTTATTGGCACCCAATAATCGAAGGCGGGGCCATACGGACGCGACCATGGGCTGAATCGTGACATGCGACCCAGGTCCACATGAGTGATACAAGCATTCAATAATGTCGCAGTTTGGACTGAAGGCAACGAAGGGGCACCGGGATCTTTGTCGACCTTGGTGCCCAAGCGAAAAACCATCAGAGTTGCTTCGCAATATTCGGCGGTGCCAAAGCGGGCAAATACTAAACCGAACTCATTGGTGAGCTGTATGAGCTGGCTTTTTAGTGACATCCCGGATTGTCTATAAGCAAAAGTCTGGTGTTTCGGAAATGTTATACCGTTCACTAAAACTCTCGATTTCCTCTTTTAACATAGCTGGCTCAAACTCTGCAAGCAGCCGCATAACGTCATAGAGTGTTACGATGCCTCGTATCTTCTTACTCCTCATCCGCACGAGTTCGTAAATCAGTTGAACAGAAATAGTTGTTGTATACGATTCGCCGCTTCTATCAAGATTTAATGCTCTTGCAGCACCATTTATCGCAGTGCAAAATAGGAGATCAGGGGAAATCCCTTCAGCGGGGTTTTCGATTTTGATATTTACCTTATCTCCGCAAAGCTCAATTTCTGTTTCTCCGACTCTGCTTTGCTTGAGAAAGGGTTCTGTTTTACCTAGACCTAAATATTCCGTTCTTTTAAGACGCTGCCTGCGGCAGCTCTCCTTAAACATATTGTTACGGCAATCTATGATGGCGGCATTCACGATCTGGTCAGTCAGGCATGGGTAAAAACCTATTAGGATCCAATCGACCTCGCAAGATGCCTTGAAAAGAAGATCGTAAATTTCCGCATAAAGTGGGCATTGCCCACTGACGAGGCGGGCTACTCTTGTTCCATCGTGCATGAATAATCCCTGAAAATCTGAATGAATTTCAATTAGATAACCCAATTCAATGCGTCCATCATCACCGCTAAGTTCAGTAAGGTGATTGCGGTATTTAGGTAATTTGCTAGCATGGCCTGTTTTTCCACCAAACAATCGGGCATCTAGAGAGCGCGTCAAATCATCGCAACATGCACAGCTTTGATGATATTTGGCCAATGAGACATAGTTTGCGGCTAAACTCGCCATTTCCTCCGACGATACGCTGTCGACTTTAAGCCTTGGCACCAGCTTTTCATAGTCAGCCTTCATCGCCGATGTGAGCTCAGCAGATTTTGATTGAGCGTTTCGACCATGTTTGATGTTATGGTCGATTCTAAAATGTTCCAAACCAACAATGGATCCATTTTCGCGGGTAATAACAATATCAGGGCACTCGCTGCCTGCGTTAATAGATCCACCCACCTTCAAGGCAGCTTTCTTCTTGTAACCACCCGAGACCATCGACAGCTTAAGAACATCATTGAACACTTGCTCTTCGTGCGCGTTCTGGTCGCTTTTGTTCTTGCTCATGCCGGATCCTCCGCCCTTATAAGTGAAACATAATTCAACTCGCGCCTTTTAACGTTGTCGATAGACGCTCACTGAAAGGTAAGCAATTCAGCAATGTCATCAAGGGAGCCAAGTCTCAAATCCTGATAGGGAATGTAGCCGTTGAACACATTGTGCGTCACACCATCCCAGTCCTCCTGTTCAAAGTCGATATCGCAGTCGTGGCCAGTGACGATTCGAAACTCATGTTGATATTCATATACACGATTCTTGTGAAAAGGACTTTCACCGGCTGCCTGCTTAAACTTAGATAGTGCTACATCAGGCTCAAATATGTCTCCGTCATAAGAAACCAGCCCGAAATTGATACCTTCAGGTTCCGCCTCCTGAAAGCGAAGCAAAAATTCGACAGGGTCTTTAATCAGAACAGCAGCGCCTCTATTTGAAAATTCATCTTTAATGCGCCGCCCAACCTTACTCTGTAGGAAGAATTGATAATTCGAATCTTCAAGTGCCGTCATGCAGTAAATTGCACGACTTGAACCAACAGACATAAAACTTGTAAGGAGACCCTCGTAGGCATCAGACCTTCCATCTCCCGCCTCTTTTGATCTAAATTCATCAATCGCCTGCAGGTAGGGGATTCCCTGGATAAGTTGTTCCGCATAAACTCTCTGCGTAACAAATTTGATTAATGACCCAACACGCCACTGCTCAAGTGCGCCGGCAATTTCCGATTTAGAGATTCGCCGAACCATACAATCATCTCCTTGCTGCTATTCTTCACTTCTTATCAGAACTAATCCAGTGATCTTAAACGATGGTGTATATCTATCAACGTTCTCCTCATGCATTGTCAGATGATGCCGATTCGACGACGAAAGATGACTTGATCTAACCAGCCCCATAGGCTCACCAATTATTCCGCTAGAGTCGTACAAGCTCATAATGAAATGGCTCTGATAAAAGCAAGTGTCTTATGCGTAGAATTGCTCAATAAGTGGAGTCGTGAGATTACTGGATTTTGTAGAAGACTTCTTGTGGAGAGGAACACGTTGGCTGAATTTATATGCTCGGTTATCTCTTTAGCATTGGCGTTTGCCGTCGCCGTTGTACAGTATTGCCAGAGCAAGCGCATGGAGGAATTCGAGCGTCGTCAGGACGAGAGGGATGAGCGTAGGCACGCCGAAGGGAATAAGGCACGAGCGATTGAATTCATCTCGAAGCATTACGCCGACAGAGGCCTGATTCCGCTATGCGCCGTTGCCGCCATGCACAATGATCTTTTCCATTATTCACGTAAGATGTATTGGGAATTCTGCTGCCTTGTGCCGGAGCTGCAGAATCTGATTCTTAAATACTGCAATCTTGACTTGCGGGTCAGGGGAGAGGACGACCTGTTCGTCCGTTGCATCGCCGCAGTCGAAGCCGCCCTCCGTGACCGCTTTCCAGAAGATGAACCTGTTCTTTATGATGATGGGAAATACGTGCTTCGCAGTCTGGAAAGGTATGCGGGGGAGAGACTGCCAGCACCTCGGGTTGGCCTTCTTCCTGAGTGCTTGGACTCTTCCTTCCTGCTCCCTGATAGCTGTACCCCGGGGTACGATTACCTTATCCGTAAGGTACTTTCCGAGGCCTTCGAATCGAGGGATGCTTCCTTCGCCCCCATTTCCTATCTAAAAAATGAATATCAATTCGAATCGAGCTCCGAGATTGAGGCCTGCCGATTCGCGTCGACCATTGCATTCTACGCGGCGACCTACGGCTCTGGTGACGAGGCCAACGATAAGGACTACGGGTGCCCCGGCGGTTTCGATGGCGAGAGAATCGAGACAATGGAAGACCTATTTCTTCTTACTGTCTTCCAGATATATACCAAGCTTCTGCTTCCGAACGAAGGGTAAGAAATAACACGAGGCATTCGTTATTTGACTCTGCCTAATTCTGCCAAATTCATTTTCGATACCTCACTCATTTCCTTCATTACTTGGGCATACTTAAATCAGAAATTGGTCGTAGGGCGCGACCAACGAAATCAAAAGAAAGCCCACTGAGAAGATGTCTTCAATCTCTTTGGGTTGGAGGCATTTTCTTTTTCGGAGAGTCTGCATGAATTCTAAAAATGTCTTTTTAACAAACTCGTTCTACAAAGAACATCCAAACCATCTAGTCTGCTCTTTATACTCGGATATAAACACTAAGGAGGTAGACGTGTTTTGGAGCTATGTTCAGCTTGATGACGGCACTCAGTTTGCCTACTCAGAGACAAGAGATGACGGGACCGTTCGCGTAGCCGTCGAGCGTCCGGTTGACCTTGGCTTTGACCATGCAGAATGCTTCTTGCCTGCGGTTAATTGGTTCAATGTCGAAGGATTATCTATTGACGATCTGGATTTTTTGACCGAGTTCGTTAGATCAAACGCCCCATTTATCTTCGAGCTTGCAGAACGGCAAAAAGCCGGACCGGCGGTTTCGGCGCTGGCCCCCTGACGTCTACTGTTGAACGGCAAATAACCCATGATTTCGCCTACCGACATATCCACCGCCGCCTCCCGCGTGCTTGCTCAATACGACGTCAGCGAAGCATATTTATTTGGCTCGTTTGCCCGAGGCGAGCAAACGCCCAATAGCGATATTGACTTGCGCCTAGTCTGCGGCAACGCCATGACGTTCGGCACGCTTTACGAACTCTCCCATGAGCTCGAGAGGGAACTTGGGCGAAAGGTTGAAATCGTCACCAACCCACCAGAGCACATGCGCCCAGCATTCCGCAAAAGCATCAAGCAGGAAGAGATACGCCTTTATGTCTCAACATAAACGAAACGATGAGCTTACGGATACAACCCTACAGCCCTGTCCTCCCAAAGAACCTAACGCCGAAAGCCTAGAGGCCATCCGCGAAGGGGATGCGTTCTTTGCCAGTGGAGAACTAGGTCGTTTCGACAACTCCGCCGACCTTATCAATGCAGCTCTAAATGCCCCTGAAATGTGAGAAAAATTATTCACCGAAGAGGCTGTCGACTCGGAGGTACCAGAAGGCTTGGCAACCTGGGTGAGCAGATCATGTTCAAAAGCGAGCGTGCGTTTAAGAATAATCGATTTGCTGGATTTGAGCGCGCGCCGCTAGCCCTGAATGGCCCATTGGCCAGGGAACAAGACGAAGCAGCAAGAACAGTATCGGCAGTTGCTTGCCGAAAACTCGTTTGAGGGGCTCCGTATCGTCGATATCATTCGAGAGGGGATGACGGGCGATGACCCACGCCTACAGTGAGATGTATCTCGAGGACGCCATGAGAACGCTGGGTGAGGCGGTCGATTTTGCCCTTTGCGATCAAGGCTTGAATCCGAACGAACTGACGGCGATCTTGTCAAACGCTCTTGAGATGAAACAGTTTGAGCGCGGTATCACACGCGTTATCTGCGGCATGTCGGGCGATGAGCTTGCGCGCGAATTTATCGCCCGTGCGGGACTAAGACCAGCCGAATGCAGGAAGAGTTATCCATTCGGCCGTTCCCCGCAATACTGGGCGGGATGGGTTTTGGCCTATACGCAATGGATGAGCAACTTGCACTTTAGCGATCTTCTTGAAGTGGCACCACTCGATTGGATTATCGGTTCGTACCATCCGCTTCACGAGGCCTCCGAAGATAAATTCGCCATGATAGTCATTGATAAATGGAACAAAGCCCAGGCAGGCAAAAAGGGCCTCAAGGCAGCACGAAAGGCGTCCGGCCTAACGCAAAAACAGCTAGCCGCCCAATCGGGAGTCAAACTCCGTGCCATACAGCTCTACGAGCAGAATCAACTCGATCTACGCCGTGCCTCGGTCTCCTCGGCATTAGCGTTCGCCAATACGCTAAACTGCACCATCGATGACCTCGTCTGGCAACCGGTCACTCTGGAGTACGACTCCTAATGCCACGGTGTTGTGCTCCCATGTATTGCATCGGACGTATAGAATCTAAGCATCCGCACGCCTGCCATTATCTTGATTGGACGCCACATGGAGATCCCCAGCACCCTGTGCAGCAATGTGTACGACTTCGCGTTTTGCCCCGAGCCCTGCTACGATCACTTGGTCGATCTCGCCGACCCCGAGGACTGGGGTCCCAGCAACCGCATCCTCAAAAACTACCTGTCGTTTTCGTTTAGCCGCGCGGTGTTTTTGACCGAGCGCGACGTAGACCAGACCGCGCCGTCCAACCTGCCGCTAGTGTTCGACGACGACCGCTGCCTGTTCAACACCGGCCTGTATACGCGCCGCTACGAGACCATCTATGGCCTGTTTGAACCCAACACCAAGCCCGACGCGCGCCAGCGCTGGTTTTTGAAGGGCTTCTTTAAGGAGAGCGACCCCATGCTGGTCTCATTTGAGTACCTGCCGTGCCGCGTGCGCTTTGCCGAGGACCCCTCCGAGCTGGTCTTTGACTACCGTCTGCCCATCCGTTCCAACATCGACCACATTCTGGGCGACGAGGAAAACCTTACGCGCATTCCCGCTAGCCTGATGGGGGAGGGCAACTCGCTGCTGCTGCGCCGTGCCTTTGAGGGAGCCGTCGTCGAGGCCGCCCGCCGCGCCGCAGCCAACTATACGCTCGCGGTGCCGCAGTTCTACGGCGGCCGGATCCAGCTACTCCTACCGCTGTGCCTGACCGGCGACAAGCCCGAGCTGGCGCTGACCATCCAACGCGAGGACGGTTTCTACGCCGCGCGCACCTGCCTCACGCTCGACATGGCCTACAACAACGCGCGACTTATCTGCCGACCCGAAACCTCGTGGATCAAGCGATAAAGGGTGGTTTAACTGGTGGTTTGTCGGCTGCCCTGATTGCTGTGGCGCGGTTTGCGCCCGCGAATTTAAAATCGGAAGCAAAAAGTTCTTGGTAAACCACGCACGGCTATGTTAGTATCTCTTTTGCCGAAAGGCGACGGGCGATTGGCTCAGGGGTAGAGCATATCCTTCACACGGATGGGGTCACAAGTTCGAATCTTGTATCGCCCACCATCTAAAGTACAGGTCAGAGGTGTTAAGCCTCTGGCCTTTTTCTTTTTGACACCAAGCTTGACACCAAATCTGACACCAAAATCGAATCGAAATTTTTAAACTCGTTTCTAGCTGATCTCTCCTGAACTGACGTCATCGTGCGTTTTGCATAAAGCTCATGCGCTCTTTCATTGAATTTGCCATGGGATTCACGTACAAATGTGGAGATAGGGACCACGGCCCCAGAACGCCTGCCAGCAGATTTGTGCCACACGGCGATCTTTAGGCGAAATACGTCAAGCTATTTGTCGGCATTTGGTCAGCTTCCGGTACTTACCGGCATGATGCCGCCATTGATAATCGGTCTACCTGCAAACATAACGGCACGCAGCCAAAGCTAGGGGAGGCCCATATGGACGAGATCGTCTGCGCAAACACCGCATTCCGCTACTGGCGCTGCCCGCCCCAAGTGCGCAACCTCTACCCGCGACTGCCAAGCCCAGAAGACGGCTGGCGAGCCCTAGCCCAAGCCCCTTTCGTAACCGATATCCTCAAGACCCCGATTATTACCACAACAGTGCCCGGTGGCGTTAACTACCATTCGGGATTACGGACAACAATCCACTGTGATGATGCTTCGGGGGTGGATAGCACGCTGGAAACCGCGATGAGCTTTAGGGTTACCAATCCACTTGCGACGCTATTTACCATGGCGCGCTTTGTATCTCCAACCGATCTTGTCCTTGCCATGTACGAATTTTGCGGATGGTTCTCAGTCTTTGAGCCCACCGCAGCAGCAGAGGCGGAACTAGACACAGCCAATGACGCCACCGAGAATGCAACCACCGAATCCATCTTTGACCTCGATGAAAGCCAAGACGAACCACAATGGAAACGCGTTTATGCACGCATAAAAGTCAAAGAACAGGTAAATACGAAGGGGCCCAACGGACAAAAGAAAACGAAGGAGATCACAAGGCTAAAGGGCACTTCGCTCTGGATGAGGAAGCCGCTCATCGAATTACACGAGCTTCATGAGTATGCCAGTAAGATGAAAAGACGAAAGTGGGGTACGAAGTTTTACAACGCCGCGCAGCTGGTGACAGGTATAGCAGCTTCTCCGCTTGAAGTTGCAGGAATTTTATTGCTATCGCTTCCTCGCTCTCGCGGCGGTGCCGGCTTTCTAAACGTTTATGTTAACGACCTTACGCCGCTTACCGCGTCGGCGCAGAGCATTGCAGGGCAAAAAGTCTGCTACGGGGATATCGTGATCGTAAATCCAACCATAATGAAAGCAGGCATCGTGGAGATTCAGGGAGAGGTTATCCACGGATCAGGCGCCGTGCTCGACCACGATGCCAAACGCATGACGGCGCTGCAAAGTATGGGGTACGAGGTCTTACTGGTTACGCACGAAATGCTTAACGATGCCGAGCAGCTTGATGCGATCGTGCGAAGTCTTTGCTCGCGCTTGGATTTGCGCTATAGGTGTAAAACTAAGGCGCAAAAGACGACGGAAATGGAATTACGAGCGAACGTACTGTGCAACTGGTTGGAAATCGGTCGTTAGACGGATGCCTTGCTCACTTCCAGAGAGAGTACGGCAGCAACATCAATCTGCCCTCACTCGATAATCTCTTTTCGAGTGAGCAGGAACGGCAGGACGCAAAATTAGAGAAAATCCAAATTTTGCCGCTGACGGAACTGCATCCCTTTCGG
>ENA-OQDL01001748-OQDL01001748.1-human-gut-metagenome-genome-assembly--contig:-NODE-1748-length-10088-cov-1.830740_pt1 | contig 10088 bp, 12 predicted proteins | sample MGYA00242782_ERZ504609 | MGnify/ENA primary metagenome ERZ504609 (study PRJEB26092, sample SAMD00036320) | human gut metagenome | host: Homo sapiens | study: EMG produced TPA metagenomics assembly of... | reverse complement strand
AGGACATCCCTGCGCCGGTGCTCTTCACCACCAACTGCATCATGCCCCTCCGGCCCAGCTATGCCGACCGGGTATTCACCACCTCTGTCGTCTCCTATCCCGGCGTCACCCACATCGGGGAGGACCGGGATTTTTCGCCGGTCATCGCCAAGGCGCTTGAGCTGGGCGGCTACCCGGAGGACACCCTCATCCCGGGCATGAACGGCGGCAGTGTGGTCACCACCGGGTTTGCCCACCATGCCGTACTGAGCCATGCGGAGGAGATCGTCCAAGCCGTCCACGAGGGTGCCATCCGGCACTTTTTCCTCATCGGCGGCTGCGACGGCACCCGCCCCTCCCGCCGGTACTACACGGATTTCGCCAAGCTGACCCCGCCCGACACCGTCATCCTGACACTGGCCTGCGGCAAGTTCCGCCTCAACGACCTGCCGCTGGGCACGGTGGCCGGTCTGCCCCGCATCCTCGATGTGGGCCAGTGCAACGACGCCTACAGTGCCATCCGGATCGCGCTGGGTCTGGCCGAAGCTTTTGACTGCTCGGTCAACGAGCTGCCCCTCTCCATCATCCTCTGCTGGTTCGAGCAGAAGGCGGTCTGTGTGCTGATGGCCCTGCTGGCGCTGGGCATCCGGGGCATCCGTCTCGGCCCCACCCTGCCCGCCTTCCTCTCCCCCGGGGTGGCCGCTGTTTTGCAGGAGAAGTATGACCTCCGGCCCATCACCACGCCGGAGGACGATCTTGCCGCCTGTCTGGGCGGTTCGTAAGCGTCACATTAACAAAAGCCCCCGGCACGATGCGGAACGTGCCGGGGGCTTTTCGTACAAAGCGGAGGGATGCGGAAGCTCTCCGCCTTGGGAGGTTGGTTATTTAGTGGAGCAGCTCGTTGTGTGCAAAGCCGCCCACCGTCAGCTCTGCGCTCTCACCGGAGTGGGTGAGGGTAAAGAGGGTGTTATCCACGCCCAGAGACAGCATACTGTCGATGTTCAGGGCGGTCTCACGGAGCTGGGTGCGGAACACGAGGGTGTTCACGCCCTGCGCCTTCAGCTCCTTCAGGTTGCCCAGGCAGCCGGAAAGCACCGCATTCTCGGCTGGCACTGCAATGATATACCGGCCATCGGCCATGGAGGTCTCGTAGGCCCCTGCCCCGGTAACGGTCAGGGTGACAGCGGAGGAGCTGCCGTTGCTCTCGGGTACCAGCATAGGCACAACGTCCCGCTTCTCGGTCTCATCACAAGTCTCGCACTTGTAGATGGTGTAGCCCTCGGAGGTGTAGGTGGGTGCCACTACCTCTTTAACTACGGTAAAGTGGTGTTCACCGGTAGCAGATATTTCGTCACGCTTCGTTTCGCCGCAGGCGGAGCACTTATACTCGGTGTATCCGCCTGCGACACAGGTTGCGTCCTGGTGCTTACTCTGCACCCAGGTATGGTCTTTTTTGCCAATACGCTCCATTTCTTCTGCGCCACACTTGCTACACTTCTTCAGCTTGTAGCCCTCGCTGGTGCAGGTGGCCTCTTTCACAACGTCGCTATCGGTGTATTGATGCACATGGCCCGAGTCCACCTTATTTACAGTGCCGGTAACATTCTCCTCACTCCCAACGGCAGCACCATCTTTCTCTTTGCCCTTGCCGCCCTGAGCGGTCACACTGCCGCCGGTAACCTTCACTGTGCCATATTCATTAAACCCATCGCCGCCGGTTTTGCTTCCCGCACCACCAACAGCCACGACAGTGCTGCCGGAGATCGTTGCACTTTGCACACCGCTACCGCCGGTCTCTCCGGTTCCGCCCTGTGCTATCACAGTGCCGCCGCTTATGCTCATTGAAGACAAGCGGAGACCAAATCCACCTAAAACTTTTGCCATTTCCGCCGGTGGCTTTTACCGTTCCGCCAGTGATTGCAGTCTTAACCCCGCTCACATTAATAAAATCATCGCCGCCGACTCCGTAGCCAGCTTCCAGAAGACCACCTAAAGTTCCGTCCCCGATGGCACTGCCTCCGGTCGCCTCAACGATGCCTCCGGAGATCTCAGTCGTCAAAATTCCCGAGCCTGCTGCAAAATAGGGCGCATTTCCGCTTGCACTGGATTCAAACACCACATCGCCGCCCTTTGCAACGATTGTACCGCCTGCGATCACGGCTCCATCAATACCTAATCCTGCTACTATAGTACCCGATGTGCCCGCATAAGAGTCATCTACCACGATTGTTCCGCCTGTGGCGATCAACGTACCATCGTTGCCATCGTCCGTAATGGTCGTTTTACCCATTTCGCTTTTGAGACCTGCTCTTGCACGGGTAGCGTAATATTCATTCTGTACCGTCCCCGTTCCACCGGTCAGCTCATTCTTACCGTCCAGCTCCAGCGTCACATTGCCGGTGCCGGAAACGGTCACAGCGCTCTTGTTTGTATCCCCTGCATCCACCTTCAGGTCACGGAGGATGACCTTCAGAGCATCGGCAGATTTATTGATGATTTTCACCACATTGCGGGCGGCTTCCTGAGCCTTTTCGGTAAGGGAGGTGGGGGCGTTGGTGTCCTCGTAGGTCTTCTCCTCAGCGGCCTTTTTCTCCTCAGCCTTCTGCTCCGCAGCAGGCTTGGCGGCAGGCTTTGCGGCCTCCTTCTGGGCCTCGGGGTCATACTGGCCGTACTCGACACCTCGATCGGAGGTCTTTTCGGTCTGCTCCGGCTCCTGAGAGTCGGCGGGCTTCTCCTGAGTCTCCTTCTCCTGGGCCTGCTTCTCCTCGTCCTCCGGGGCCAGCAGCTCCAGAGAGCCGGGCTCCTGGGCCTGCTCCTCGGTCTTGCCGGTCTTCTCAGCCTCAGCGGTGTCCTCGCCGGTCTTTTCAACCTCGGAGGTGTTTTCGCCGGACTTTTCGGCCTCGGAGGTGTTCTCTTCCTCTGCGTTCTGGCTCTCGGTGGGCTTGGTGTTGTCGCCGGTGATGGTGACATCATTACCCTCTTTTCCGTCGCTGAAATCGTTCGTCTTCTCAACGCCGCCAACCTTGATGGTCACTTTTGCGCTGCCGTTATCGTCTACCTGCGTGATCTCAACATCGCCATCCACCTTAGACATATCGATGTTGAAACCGGCCGATGCCGGTAGCGCCGCAGCTGACACCGCCATGCTGAGCGCCAGCACAGCTGCCGCCGTGCGCTTCATTGTTTTCCGTAACCGCATAATTTTTACCTCCTGTTTCGTGGTTTTTTGCTTCTTCTATTTTCACCCCCCCTCCCCCCTATCCGTTTTAATCAGTATTTTGTCAATCAATCTTTCGGTACGATATTGTCATTTCTCATAAAGCCAGCTGCGCCACATCTTCCGTGCAGCAGCATGAGCGATTTGTCCATCGACCCATCGGAAAGCGCGGCCTTGATAAGCCATACTTTTTCCCACCGGGCGTGTCTGTTTTGAACAAGAAAAAAGAGGGCCGGTGTACCCACATTTGGTGCAGCTGTCACTTGAATCTTTTTCAACACCTTTGTATAATATTCTTGTTATCCGGAACAAGGGCGTTCCAGATGAGTCTTCGCCGACCCATCTGGGACGCCTTTTCTTTTTACCGGCATTAAGAGGGACTCTGCGGAATGCGCCGCCGAGGTGGACCGCTATCTGATGGGTTACACCAATCTGTGACCCCCCTCCCTCCTATTTATGACATTCTCTTTCCTATCCTAAACAGAAACGGGAGCTTTCCTTTACCGGGAGGTTCCCGTTTCTGCATTTCGCCGCTTTCATTTTCACAAATTTTTCACGGTTAGCGCATCCTACCCGCTTGAAACAGATACCCCTAAGTGGTAAAATCAGAGTGCCGGAAGATTTACCCCCACAGGGTACATCTCCTCTTCACACTGATACACCCGGAAAGGAGTCATCTGCTATGACTGATGCTGAAAAAAAGCCCTGCTGCGCCACTGAGCCTGCCGAAAAGGACACTGCTCCCTCCTGCTGCCGCCACAAGGACCGTACCCCTGAGGAGTACCGCGCCCTTGCCAACCGGCTGAGCCGCATCGAGGGCCAGGTGCGCGGCATCCACACGATGCTGGACAAGGACGTCTACTGCGCCGATATTCTGGTGCAGGTGGCTGCGGTGAACGCTGCACTGAACGGCTTTTCCAAAGAGCTGCTGAGCCAGCACGTCCGCACCTGCGTAGCCGACGATTTGAGAGCCGGCGGGACGCAGAAGCTGGACGAACTGCTGCAGCTGCTGCCCCGGCTCATGAAATGACCCCGTTCCGGGCATCCTATAAGAGGGAAAGGAATCCGCAATGGAACAATACAATGTCACGGGCATGAGCTGCGCGGCCTGCTCTGCCCGGGTGGAAAAGGCCGTGAAGAAGGTGCCGGGCGTCACGAGCTGCTCGGTGAGCCTTCTGACAAACTCCATGGGCGTGGAAGGCACAGCCTCCCCCGCCGCCATCCTCTCGGCGGTGCAGGAGGCTGGCTACGGCGCAAGCCCGAAGAATGCCTCTGCCAGTAAGACTTCGGACGCCAGCACCGACCTCGATGCGCTGGCTGACCACGAGACACCGAAGCTCAAGCGCCGCCTCATCGCCTCGCTGGGCTTCCTGCTGGTGCTGATGTACTTCTCTATGGGCCACATGATGTGGGGCTGGCCCCTGCCCCACTGGTTCGACGGCAACCACGTCGCCATGGGCCTTGTCCAGCTGCTTCTGGCGGGCATCGTCATGGTCATCAACCAGAAGTTCTTCATCAACGGCTTCAAGGGCCTTATCCACGGCGCACCCAACATGGATACGCTGGTGGCCCTCGGCTCCATGGCAAGCTTCGTGTGGAGCACTTATGCCCTCTTCGCCATGACCCGCGCTCAGGTGGACGGCAACGACGAGCTCGTCATGCACTATATGATGGAGTTCTACTTCGAGTCTGCCGCCATGATCCTGACCCTCATCACGGTGGGCAAGATGCTGGAAGCCCGCTCCAAGGGCAAGACCACCGACGCCCTCAAGAGTCTGATGAAGCTGGCCCCCAAGACCGCCACGCTGGTGCGGGACGGCGCGGAAGTGACCGTGGCCATCGCCGACGTGCAGAAGGGCGACGTCTTTGTGGTCCGCCCCGGCGAGAATATCCCGGTGGACGGCGTGGTGCTGGAAGGCACCAGTGCAGTCAACGAGAGCGCCCTGACCGGCGAGAGCATCCCGGTGGACAAGGCCGTCGGCGACAAAGTCAGCGCCGCCACCACCAACCAGTCGGGCTTCCTCCGCTGCGAGGCCACCCGCGTGGGCGAGGATACCACGCTGGCTCAGATCATCAAGATGGTCAGCGATGCCGCCGCCACCAAAGCTCCTATCGCCAAGATCGCCGACACCGTGTCGGGCTTCTTCGTCCCGGCGGTCATCTCCATCGCCGTCGTGACCACCATCGTCTGGCTGCTGCTGGGCCATGAGCTGGGCTATGCGCTGGCCCGCGGCATCTCCGTGCTGGTCATCAGCTGCCCCTGCGCACTGGGCCTTGCAACACCTGTGGCTATTATGGTGGGCAATGGCCTCGGCGCAAAAAACGGCATCCTCTTCAAGACTGCCGCCTCGCTGGAAGCCGCAGGCCGCACCCAGATCGTGGCGCTGGACAAGACCGGCACCATCACCGAGGGCGCACCCCGTGTCACCGATCTGCTGCCTGCCGAGGGCGTCACCGAGACGGAGCTTCTGACGCTGGCCGCAGCGCTGGAAAGCCGCAGCGAGCACCCTCTGGCAAAGGCAGTTCTGGCCGACGCCGAGGCAAAGGCCATCACTCCCCCGGAAGTCACTGACTTCGCGGCCCTGCCGGGCAACGGTCTGGCGGCCAAGCTGGACGGCATGGACATCTATGCCGGCAATGCCGCCTTCATCCAGACCAAGCTCACCCTGCCCGCCGCACTGGCACAGCAGGCTGAAAAGCTGGCCGCCGAGGGCAAGACTCCCCTCTTCTTCGGCGGCGCAGGCCGTCTGCTGGGCGTTATCGCCGTGGCCGACACCATCAAGGAGGACAGCCCCGAAGCCATCCGTCAGCTGCAGAACATGGGCATCCGGGTGGTCATGCTGACCGGCGACAACCAGCGCACCGCCGATGCCATTGGCCGGCAGGCGGGCGTGGACGAGGTCATCGCGGGCGTCCTGCCCGACGGCAAGGAGGCCGTCATCCGCCAGCTGCAGGCCAGCGGCAAGGTGACCATGGTGGGCGACGGCATCAACGACGCCCCCGCCCTGAAAAGGGCCTTTGTGGGCATCGCCATGGGGGCGTGGGCAGTGATATCGCCGTGGACGCCGCCGACATCGTTCTGGTCAATGACCGGGTAGAGGAGCTGCCCCACCTGCTGGCCCTGTCCCGGCGGATGATGACCACCATCCGCCTCAACCTGGCCTTCTCTATGGCCCCTCAACTTTGTGGCCATCGTGCTGGCCATGACCGGCGTCCTCAACCCCGTGGTGGGGGGCCCTGGTTCACAACGCCGGCTCCGTGCTGGTGATCCTCAACTCCGCCCTGCTGCTGAAATGGAGGAGAAGGAGCTGACGCCGCGGGGAGCATGGAGCATATGGAAAAACCAGAGCCGCCGCCCCGACCGGGGCGGCGGCTCTGTGCTGCTATCCGACGGTGCCCTGTATGGCGCTCTCGGCCAGGGCCAGATCATCCTTGTGCACATATACCGTGTACTCGAAGGGGGCCTGCACCGGCCCCCAAGGTGGAGGGCCGGGCCGGAGGTTCCATAGCCGGAGAAGCCGCCCACCGGGCGGCTGTCCTGGGTGATGACAAACTCCACCCCCGCGCCCTGGAGGGCGGCGCGGAGCTGTCCGACCTCCTGGGCATTGAAGGTGCTGCAGAGCCTGCGGCGGGCAAAGAATGGGATACTGGACATAACGGCGCACTCCTTTCCACAGAAAAGGCCTTGTTTCCAACCGACGCCCGCAGGGCGGCCCCCCAACCGCGAGCCCAACAACGTGGGTCGCGGTTGGAGGCGAAGAACCGCCCGGCCCGGCTAAGAGGTTTCGCCATCCCGGCGGAACCTCGTGCCAAAAGGGCGGTTCTGAGCCCGTGGCGGGGGCGGGTGCGAATCGAACACAGCCAGGACGGGAGCGCCGTCCCCGTCGGTTTTGAAGACCGGGGGGCCCACCAGCGGCCCTTCCGCCCCCATATCCACTCCCATCATAGCTGGTTTTCCACCGCGGGTCAAGCAGATGTGGAAAAAAATCCGGCCCTCTCCCTGCCGGCGGGTGACGCCGGAGGCGTCCCAGTGCTCCAGCAGGAGCAGGGCGCACCGGCGGGAACAGCCCAGGGCATCCCTGCGGTATGTATTTACTTTGACATCCGGATTGATTGCCTGCATGGTTTCTTTTGCCGACTTTACTTTTGCTTTTCCAAGGTCTGCTGTTGTATGGATAACCTGTCTCTGAAGATTGGAAAGATTAACTTCATCCGCATCGGCAATTCCGATCGTTCCTACACCTGCTGCCGCCAGATACATAGCTGCCGGTGCTCCAAGTCCACCTGCCCCAATAATCAGTACACTGGCGTTCAGGAGTTTTTTTCTGTCCTTTGGCACCAACCTCTTTGAGGATGATATGACGGGAATAACGCTCTAACTGTTCATTCGTAAATGCCATTATCTTGCTCCTCCTCCCATGAAGTACAGGAATTCGATTTCATCACCGTCTTTCACTTCTGTGGATTCAAAAGCTCCACTTTCTACGAATTCATCATTGATAGTTACTGTAACATACTGTGGTGTTTCTACATCCTCTTTCTCAATCAGTTCTTTAACTGTAAGTCCTTCCGGATATTCTTTCTTTTCTCCTGCTACTTTGATAAACATAATGATTATTCTCCTTTTATATATTTGATCACGCACATGTCAAATTTATCAAATAAACTCTTCAAACAGTGCTTCTACTTCTTCCTGTTCTTTCAGTCCGACTACTTTCCCCTTCTGTTCTCCGTTCACAAAACAGATCACCGTCGGAACAGACATAACCTTATATTGCTCAGCAAGTGCCTTATCATAATTTACGTTCACTTTGTAAATATAAACAGTATCCTCATGTTCATCTTCGATATCCCCAAGTATTCCTGCCATCTGTTTGCATGGAATATCAGGTATCAGAGTAAAAATCAACGATGACTGGCTTATCTGCTTTTAACACTTTTCTTCGAAATTCTCTGCATTGATTCTGAGTGCCATATCATTCATCCTCTACTTTCTTAACGATCAGGTAAATGTATCATCCCCATTGTCTTCCAGTTTCAGAATCTGATGTCCTTCTTCTTTAATACTTCTCGGAACATTCTGTACCGGTTCTCCATTATTCATACGAACAGCAAGAATCTGTCCGTCATCAAGTTCCTCCAGCGCAACCTTTGCTTTTACAAATGTTACCGGACATACAACATCCGTAATATCTACGGTATCATCAATTTTATAATCAGCCATCATAAGCTCCTTTCAGTACTTCGTACAGTTTTCTTCTCCAACTCGATCAATTGTAAATTTGAATCGCTCTCCTGCATTTGCATGATCTGCAAAAAACTGGATGGCTGCATCTGTCACACGGAACAGCTGCTCTTCAGAAGTGATCAGTGGAAGGAATTCTCTTCCCTTACTGATATGATTTCCAAAAGTACCACCAAACGATACAAGAAATGTCTCATTTACATCCCATGCATCTACCGGACAGGATTTTGCACATCTGCCACAATAGTTGCATTTTTCATTATCGATGATCAGTTTATCATCCTGAAAAGAAATTGCTTCTTCACGACATGCCTTTTCGCAGACACCACAATGAATACAGGTATCTTCTTTCCAGCTGATCTGTGCTGCTCCCTTGATTCCAACATCATTTTCTTCTGCTTTGAGGCAGTTGTTCTGACATCCCGTCACACCAAATTTAAACTTGTGAGGAAGTTCTCGTCCAAAATATCTTTCGTTTAATTTTACTGCGATGTCATAGCTGTTGATATTTCCACTTGGACAGACTGCATTGCCCTGACAGGCTGTTACTGTGCGGACTCTCGGTCCACAGACACCCGGACGACATCCACCTTTTGGCAAGATCTGCTGTTACATCATCAATATCGTCTAATTTAATAAAATGGAATCTCACTCCCTGTCTGGAAGTCAGATGAACATATCCATCTCCGTATTTTTCTGCAACTTCCGCAATCTTTTTGAGGTTCTCTGCCGTAAGAGCTCCACCAACGCAGGCAAGTCTGAGTGAAAAATTATTTTTTCTGTTTCTTGGCGCATAAATCCGCCTTTTTTTTAAGGTTGCGTAATCAACTTTTGCCATTTTCGTCATCTCCTTCTATTACTCTTTTGAAATCTTCTTTCAAATCTTCTATATCTTCAATTCCGACACTGATTCGAATCATATCATCATAAACTCCTGAGAGTTCTTTTTCCTCCTGTGACAAATGAGCTGCTATCGTACTCGATGGATGAATCACTAGTGTCTTGGTATCTCCAATATTGGAAACCAGCCATGGAATTTTCAATTCATTTAATATCTGAAAAGCTCTTTCTTTGCTTTCTGTTCTTAATGTAATGATTGCTCCAAATCCACCATGGAACTGTTTTGCCGCAATCTCATGATATGGATGTTCCTTAAGTCCCGGATAGGAAACCGTAATGCCGTGTCCTAATCCATTCAGAAACTCCGCCAGCTCCATGGCGTTACTACAGTGGCGTTGCATTCGAAGACCAAGTGTCTCAAGTCCCAGATTATTGAGAAAAGCATTCTGTGGTGCCAGACAGGCTCCCATGCTTCGAAACAATCCGTTTCGCAATTTAGCAAGATAAGCAAAAGGTCCAAACTTTTTGAATTCTTTCATTCCTGGATATTTATCTGCATCCCATTTAAACTTTCCGCCGCTTATCAGTATACCACTGATTGCATCACTGCTTCCATTGATATATTTAGAAGAGGAATGAATAACTACATCTGCTCCAAGTTTTCAATGGATTGATCAGATAAGGTGTCGCTACTGTATTATCCACAAGAAATGGAATTCCATATTTATGTGCAATTTCTGCAACTCCCTGAATATCCGTGACATCCAGTTTCGGATTTCCGATTGTCTCAGCAAAAACAGCTCTGGT
>ENA-OQDL01001747-OQDL01001747.1-human-gut-metagenome-genome-assembly--contig:-NODE-1747-length-10097-cov-5.008726_pt1 | contig 10097 bp, 10 predicted proteins | sample MGYA00242782_ERZ504609 | MGnify/ENA primary metagenome ERZ504609 (study PRJEB26092, sample SAMD00036320) | human gut metagenome | host: Homo sapiens | study: EMG produced TPA metagenomics assembly of... | reverse complement strand
ACGGCACTTGGCGGCGGACTCATCCGTGACATGCTCATCAACGAGGTGCCCATGGTGATCCGCGACAAGCATTGGTACGCGGTGCCTTCAGCCGTTGGATGCGTATTGACGGTACTCGTATGTAAAGAGTGAACGAGGGAATCGTCAGGATAAGTAAGATCTGTGATCTTTTTATTTACTCCACATGTTCTCTTAAGATCATAGTCATGGTGAACTACCATTACACCGTCTTTGGTCAGCTGAACATCTAATTCTATTCCATAGCCTGCTCCCTTTGCTTTCTTGAAAGCTGCCATGGAATTTTCTGGAATTCCTTCTTCTCCATGAAATCCTCTGTGTGCATAGTATTTTACATTTAATACCGGATGTTTTCTTTTCTTTCCCGGATCGATCATCTTGATGTATACAATAATTAAGACCAATATCCATAACAGGATCATTTCTCATCCCTCTTTTCTTCTGCCATCCGCGTTAATGTTTCACGTTCATTTAACTGTGGATCTTCTAATACCTGATCTAACAGCCAAGATAAAATTTGACCGATTTCTTTTCCCTGTGGAACTCCCATATCCATCAAGTCTTTTCCATTGATCTTTAATTCTTTGATGGAAAGGCAGTTTTTCTCTTCGATGATTTCTTCGAATAATTTCTTTGTTTCTTGTAATACCTGTTCTTTCTTATCTCTCTGATAATCACTTTGTGCACTGATATCTGCTTTCTGGACCTCCATCAGTCTTGTAAACAACTCTGGGGTTAACTGGCTGACCCATCGTCTGACTGTTTTCTTATTGACTTCTTCTATAGAAGCAAATCTACGGTCATGCCATCTGACAAGAGTCGTTACCTGCTTGATCGTCTGGTTGTCAAACTTTAATCTTCGGAGGATCTTCCTTGCCATCTCTTCTCCGATCACTGGATGCATTTTAAAATGATCTTTATCTGGACCTTCAACTCTCGCCGTTGGTTTTCCCACATCATGAAGCAGCATTGTCCACCGGTAAATATGTTCTGCTTTGATCTGTTTCATTGCTTCGACCGTATGGATTCCAACATTGTATTTGTGATGCGGATTATTCTGCGGTGTTTCCATCATAATATCAAATTCTGGAAAAATGATCTTCGTCACACCTAGTTTATATGCATTGACCAATACTTCTGGATGTGCCGATGTGATCAGTTTTTCAAGCTCTACCTGAATTCGCTCAGCACTGATATCTTTTAGAAATTTTGCCCGATTTTTAATTGCTTCTTCGGTTTTTTCTTCGATTTGAAATCCTAATTGAGCCTGAAATCTTAGAGCTCTTAAAATTCTCAATGCATCTTCATCAAATCGTTTCTTTGCTTCCCCGACACAGCGGATCGTTTGATTCTTAAGGTCTGTCATACCATCATACATGTCAATGATCCCCTCATTGTCATTATATGCCATCGCATTGATCGTGAAATCTCTTCGTAACAGATCTTCTCTTAATGACTTTGTAAAATGCACTTCATTGGGACGTCTGTGATCTTCGTATTTGCCATCGACACGATAGGTTGTTACTTCGTATGGTTCATGATTCATAAGAACCGTGACGGTTCCATGTTCGATTCCTGTATCTACCGTATGATCGAAGATTTCTTTGACTTCCTGAGGTGAAGCTGATGTTGTGATATCCCAGTCACCCGGCGTTCTTCCTAGTATGGAATCTCTGACGCAGCCCCCAACGATATATGCCTCAAATCCATGTTGTTCTAATGTCTGTATTACCTTTGCTGCCTGTGCGGGCATCTTGATCTTCATCCTATCACCTCTCCTTTTCTTTGTTCTTATATCTGCTTCTCATATTTATTTACTATTCTTACAAATGTATCTCGCAAACGGAAGAATTGCCGGAAATGTATCTTCATAATCCCCGGCAATTGTTATCATTATACTCTTAGTAAGCTTTTCCAAAGTAAACCATCTTCTTCGCAGGTTTTCCACAGTGAACACATACGTCACTTAAATGTTCCTGCTCAAATGGCATACATCTTGTTGTAGCTGTTGTCTCGTCTTTGATCGCTTCTTCACATTCTGTTTCTCCACACCACATTGCTTTTACGAAACCATCCTGTTTCTCGATGTGGGCTTTGAATTCATCCCAGTTTCTAGCCTCTACTGTATGTTCTTCCAGATGTTTCTTTGCTCTCTCAAGCATATCGTTCTGCATCTGTTCTAATACTTCACCAAGTTTTGTCTCGATCTCATCTAAAGATACAATGATCTTCTCTCTTGTATCACGACGAACGATCACCGCCTGATTCTTCTCGATATCTTTTGGTCCGATCTCGATTCTTGTAGGAATTCCGCGTACTTCCTGTTCACTGAATTTCCATCCTGGGCTCTTATCAGAATCATCAACTTTTACTTTGTAAGAAGAAGCAAGGCTCTTTCTGATCTCTTCTGCTTTATCAAGCACTCCTTCTTTCTTCTGCATGATCGGTACGATCATTGTCTGTACTGGTGCGATTCTTGGTGGTAATACAAGACCTGAATCATCTCCGTGAACCATGATGATCGCTCCAATGATACGTGTAGACATTCCCCATGATGTCTGATGTACATACTGAAGTTTATTATCTTTATCTGTATACTGAATATCAAATGCTTTCGCAAATCCATCACCAAAGTTATGGCTTGTTCCAGACTGTAATGCTTTTCCATCGTGCATTAATGCTTCAATCGTATATGTGGAATGTGCACCTGCGAATTTCTCTTTCTCTGTCTTCTGTCCTTTTACAACTGGAATTGCCAGATACTGCTCACAGAAATCTGCATACATATTTAACATCTGTACCGTTCTTGCTTCAGCTTCTTCTTCTGTCGCATGTGCTGTATGTCCTTCCTGCCAGAAGAACTCTGAAGTTCTTAAAAATGGTCTTGTTGTTTTTTCCCAACGTACAACAGATACCCACTGATTATATAATTTAGGTAAATCTCTGTGAGACTGGATGATCTTTGAATAGAAATCACAGAATAATGTCTCAGATGTAGGTCTTACACAAAGACGTTCCTGTAATTCTTTATCTCCACCATGAGTTACCCATGCAACTTCTGGTGCAAATCCTTCGACATGGTCTTCTTCTTTCTTTAAAAGGCTTTCTGGAATAAACATTGGCATTGCAACATTCTCCACACCTGTTTCTTTAAATTTGGCGTCTAAAACTTTCTGGATATTCTCCCAGATCGCATATCCATTCGGACGTAAGATCATACATCCACGAACGCTTGAATAATCTGCTAATTCTGCTTTCTTAACAACATCTGTATACCACTGTGCAAAATCATCTTCCATCGCAGTGATCGCTTCTACTAATTTCTTATCTTTTGCCATTGCAAAATGTCTCCTTTTCTATGGTTATATACACAGTTTTTTGTGTACAATGATACTAAGAATAATATTACTGTAAAATGTCGGATTTTTTCAAGGGGTGACGTTTTATTTAACTACACAAAAAGGAGTTTTTTATGGCAAATGAAAACAAGATGGGGTATCTTCCCATCAAAAAGCTGATATTGCAGATGTCCCTTCCTCCGATGTGTTCCATGTTTCTGCAATATTCTTACAACCTTGTTGACAGCATGTTCGTGGCTAATATCAATGAAAATGCACTTGCGGCAGTTTCTCTTTCCTTCCCGATCACAACCCTTATGATCTCCCTGTCCATCTGGATTGGAGTCGGTATCAACGTTTTGATTGCAGGTTATCTTGGAGAGAAAGAACAAGACCTTGCTGACTGTGCAACAACACTTGGATTGTTGGTATCCTTGATCGTCGGTATCTGTATCAATATCCTTGCACTATTGATCATGAAACCGTACTTTTCAGCATTCACAAACAATCCAGCTATTTTTGACTATGCGATGCAGTATATGTCCGTCTGTGCTTTTATGCAGGTTCCAAACATGGTACATATCGCCATCCAAAAGGTCTTTCAGGGTACTGGAAATATGATCACTCCTATGTGGTTTCAGATCGCAGGAGTTATCTTTAACTTTGTTTTCGATCCATTACTGATCTTTGGAATCGGACCATTCCCTAAGATGGGAATCCGTGGTGCTGCACTGGCTACTGTCCTTGGATATGCTTTATCTATGGTGATTGCTTTTCTTCTGCTTGTTTTTACAAAACAGAAAGTTCGTATCAAGATCAAAGGATTCCATGTTGATTCTCATATGTTAAAGAATCTGTTTTCCTATGGATTTCCTTCATTTGTTATGAATGCTCTTGGATCTTTTATGCTGACATTTACCAATCTGTTTTTAACAGCTTATTCAGATACTGTTGTTGCCTTTTTTGGCGCCTATTTCAAAGTACAACAGATGATCTTCATGACAGTAAATGGCTTGATCCAAGGATGTTTGCCTGTCATGAGATTCAACTACAGTGCCAAACAGCCAGAACGTTTAAAAGAAGCTTTTCATTTTGGCACACAGGCGGCAACTGTTATGATGATCGGTGGAACATGCCTGCTTCTGTTTTTACCAAAACAGATCTTGTTCCTGTTTGCAGCTTCTGAATCAATGATCAAAATCGGAGTTCCAGCCATGCGGATCCTGTCAATCGGTTTAGTTTTCTGTGGATTTTCTATTATGATCGCTACTTATCAGCAGGCAATTGAGAAGATCCGGTCTAGTATGTTGATCCACATCTTACGACAGGGAATTTTATTGGTGCCTTTGATGTGGCTGTTTAATCATATGTTTGGGATAAATGGGATTTGGATCTCATTTCCAGTAACAGAAATTTTAGTGTTTATTGTGGCTGTTTTATTACAAACTGTTATTCCAAAACCACAATAAAAATTATTATTTCTTGTATTGAAAAAGCTCACTCCTGTAAAAATAAAAAAGGTAGCAGATTCCTTTTCCGACGAAATTGGAATCTGCTACCTTACATTTTATACTCTATCACATTTTTAAATATTACAGTAAAGATTTATATAATCCAATAATATCCTCAACACTTGCATCCTTAGGGTTTCCAGGTGCACATGCATCTGCATAAGCAGATTCTGCTAAGAACTGGATATCTTCTTCTTTCACAATTTCTTTTAAGTCTGCTGGTATTCCGACATCTGCTGATAATTTTTTAACCGCATCAACGGCTGCTTTTCTGTATTCTTCCTGTGTCATATCTTCGACACCTTCTACACCCATTGCTTTTGCGATATATTTGTATTTATCTCCTGTTGCATCTGCATTGTATTCCATAACTGTTGGAAGTAAGATCGCATTCGCTACTCCATGAGGTGTATCATAAACTGCACCTAATGCATGAGCCATAGAATGTACGATTCCAAGTCCTACATTTGAGAATCCCATTCCTGCAATGTACTGTCCCATTGCCATTCCTTCTCTTCCTTCTGGTGTATTCTCAACAGCTCCTCTTAAGCTGTCCGAGATCAGTTCGATGGCTTTGATATGGAACATATCTGTCATTTCCCAAGCTGCTTTTGTTGTGTATCCTTCGATGGCATGTGTTAATGCATCCATACCTGTTGCTGCTGTTAATCCTTTTGGCATGGAAGACATCATTTCTGGGTCGATCACTGCGATCACTGGAATATCATGAGGGTCTACGCATACGAATTTACGTTTCTTTTCAACGTCTGTGATAACGTAGTTGATCGTTACTTCTGCAGCTGTTCCGGCTGTTGTTGGAACTGCGATGATTGGTACGCAAGGTTTCTTAGTATCTGCAACTCCCTCTAAGCTTCTCACATCTTCAAATTCTGGGTTGTTGATGATGATTCCAACAGCTTTTGCTGTATCCATAGAAGATCCACCACCAATAGCGATCAGGTAATCAGCTCCTGCTGCCTTAAATGCTGCAACTCCTGTCTGTACGTTTTCGATCGTTGGATTTGGTTTGATCTGTGAATATACTTCATATGCAAGTCCTGCATTATCTAATACATCTGTTACCTTCTTTGTAACTCCGAATTTTACAAGATCTGGGTCAGAACAAACAAATGCTTTTTTGAATCCACGTTTTGTTACTTCTGTTGCAATCTCCTGAATTGCTCCTGCTCCGTGATAAGATGTTTCATTTAATACGATACGATTTACCATTTTATACACTCCTTTTATATTGACATTTTTTTAACTATCTTCAGTATAAAATTGTTTTTTCACAAATACAAGTTACACATTTGGCAAAATGTAAAAAATGTTACACTTCATCAAAAGTGTAACATTTTGTTATCTTTATATATCTTTGAACAGATCATATAGCTTTGGAGGCATCGCATCGATCAGCTGATCTGCGAGTTGTTCCGGCGACATCTTCATTCCTGTTGTCGCCCATTCTACAGTCATGGCAATTGAACCTCGGCAATACATTCTCAATAAGAATTCTAATTCTTCTGGAATTTTATCAACTCCCTGTTTGTGAATGATATCACAATAGAATTGATAAATGCACTGATAATCATACTCCATCAGACAGTTCTGACTCTCGCTCGAAAAAGCTGCTGCGAAAAATTGTCCTTCACCTTTGATGAATTCAAATTTCTTGAGCAACCCTTCTCTTAATGTCAGACTGATACCCATCTGTTTAAACGACATCTGAGCCAATACATCAAAATACCAATTGATCAGATCATATTTATCCTTAAAATGCCGATAAAAGGTTGGACGAGTTACATCGCACTGATCTACGATCTGTTTCACTGTAATCTTATCTACTGGCGTATGCACCAACAACTCTTTCATTGCATTTGCTAATTTATATTTCATTTTCTCTGATACGTCCATCTCGTCCCACCTTCTTTCATATGTGGTTTTATTGTACCTTATTTGACACAATTTATAAAGGCAAAAAAAGGCTGTTATCTGTTTTTTTTAGTCTCCAAAATAACAACCTTTTTTTATCTATTATCAAGAAGTTTCATGCTTAATAAGAGGCATTTCCTCTTTGACCACAAAGTGCTTCGAATTCTTTTAATTTGTTTTTTGCCTGCTGGGAGACATTTCTTGGAACCTGAATCTGAACAACTGCGTATTGATCTCCCTTCTGAGATGGATTCTTCATAAGCGGCATTCCTTTTCCACGCAGTCTGATCTTAGATCCTGACTGAGTTCCTTCTTTGATCTTACAGATAACATTTCCATATAATGTCTTGATCACTGCTTCACCTCCACAAACGGCTGTGCTAAATGGAACATTGATTGTTGTATACACATCATTTCCTTTTCGCTCAAATCCTTGTTTCTCACCGACTGTTACTTCCAGGAATAAATCACCTGCTTCACCGCCTCCGATTCCTGGATTTCCTTTTCCTCTTAAGCGGACACTTTTTCCTGTATCAATTCCGGCTGGTATATGAACCTGTAATGACTGCATCGCACCATTTTGATCTTGCAAATGAATGACTTTATCGCAGCCCGTAATCGCTTCATCAAAACTAATAGAGATATCTGCGTGTGCGTCGGAACCTTTCTGTCTGAAGGATCCACTTCCGAATCCACTACCTCCAAATCCATCAGAAGAGCCAAAACCTCCTTGATAGAAACTGCTTCGATGGAATCCTTTGTTGTTTCTTCCGCCACCGAACATACTTCCAAAGTCAACGGGCATAGTCTGTTGATCGACTGCGGGGAGGGAACACAGGTAGGAATTAAAGAGAGGGGCTGGAGTGTTAAACCATTAGATGCGATCTGTTTTACACATTTTCATGCAGATCATATCAGTGGACTTCCAGGACTTCTTTTAACACTTGGAAATGCAGAACGAACAGAACCTCTTTTGATCATAGGACCAAAAGGCGTAGAAAGGGTTGTGAATTCACTGCGCGTGATCGCACCAGAACTTCCATTTCCAATCGAATTTTATGAATTAAATGAGAAAGAGCACGTTATTGAGATGGATGGCTATAAAATTGAAGCTTTCTATGTAAAACATAATGTGCCTTGTTATGGCTATAATATGATCATCCCAAGAGCTGGGAAGTTTGATCCTGTAAAGGCAAAGGAAAATGACATCCCGATGAAATACTGGAACAGGCTTCAAAAGGGAGAAACTGTGACAAGTGAAGATGGTCGTGTACTTACAAGTGATATGATCTTAGGAAGTCCTAGACCTGGAATTAAATTGACATATTGTACGGATACAAGACCAGTCCAGACAATTTCTGAACACGCAAAGAATGCAGATTTATTTATTTGTGAAGGAATGTATGGAGAAGAAGGAAAAGAAAAGAAAGCAAGAGAATATAAACACATGACATTTTACGAAGCTGCGCATCTTGCAAAAGAAGCAGATGTAAAACAGATGTGGTTAACTCATTATAGTCCGTCATTAGTCCGGGCAGAAGAATTTATGGGGAAAGTGAAGTCGATTTTCCCTAGAGCAAAAGCTGGAAAAGACGGTAAGACGATAACTTTAGATTTTCAGGAAGAATAGGAGAATACGATGAGCGATAAGATTAAGATTCTGGCAATCGAATCTTCCTGCGATGAGACAGCGGCAGCAGTTGTAGAGGATGGAAGATGTGTAAAATCCAATATCATTTCATCTCAGATCGAACTGCATAAGCTATATGGCGGTGTTGTCCCTGAGATTGCCTCAAGAAAACATGTAGAGAAAGTGAACTTTGTAGTAAGAGAAGCATTAAAAGAAGCAGGAGAAACATTAGACAGTATTGATGCGATCGCGGTTACTTATGGACCAGGATTAGTCGGTGCACTATTAGTTGGTGTGGCAGAAGCGAAAGCACTCGCGTTTGCAAAGAAGAAACCATTGGTAGGAGTGCATCATATTGAAGGACATATCTGCGCTAATTATATTGAACATCCAGATTTAGAACCTCCATTTTTATGTCTGGTCGTATCAGGGGGGCATACACACCTTGTTGATGTCAAGGATTATGGAAAATACGAGATCATTGGGTGTACAAGAGATGATGCAGCAGGAGAAGCCTTCGATAAAGTAGCACGTGCGATAGGACTGGGATATCCAGGGGGTCCAAAGATTGAAGCACTTGCCAAGGAAGGGAATAAGAATGCAATTGCATTTCCAAGAGCGAAAGTGAATGATTCTAAGATGGACTTTAGTTTAGTGGATTAAAATCTTCAGTATTGAATTATTAATAAGTGCGAGATGAAAGGTGAAGAAGTAAACCGTGCAGATGTCGCGGCTTCTTTCCAAGAAGCGGTTGTAGATGTTTTGAGTTCATCACGGAGTAGAAGCGGCGAAAGAATTAGGATACAAGAAACTTGCAATCGCAGGTGGAGTTGCATCCAATGGAGCATTTCGTGCAAAAATGATCGAGAGATGTAAGGAAGCAGGAATTGAATTTTATCATCCATCTCCTATTTTCTGTACAGATAATGCAGCAATGATCGGAGTTTGTGGATACTATGACTATATCAATGGTGTAAGAAGCGGTTTAGATCTGAATGCGGTACCTGGATTAAAGATTGGTACCAGACAGGGGTAAATACATGGGAGAAAAAATTGCGGCAATCGTTTTGGCAGCAGGAGAAGGAAAAAGAATGGGAAGCGGAATCCCAAAACAATATATGCTGATCAAATCAAGGCCTTTGGTGTACTATGCGCTGAAGGCTTTTGAGGAGAGCGCTGTAGATGAGGTTATTCTTGTTACAGGAGAAGACGAGATAGATTACTGTAAAGAGTATATTGTAGACCGTTATCATTTTAATAAGGTGAAAAAGATTGTGCCAGGCGGATGGGAACGTTATGCATCCGTTTATTTTGGGCTTGAAGCAATTGAGGATGCAGATTATGTACTGATCCATGATGGAGCACGTCCGATGATCAGTGCAGAATTAATACAAAAATGCATATACTATGTAAAAAAATATCGTGCATGTGTCGTGGGAATGCCATCGAAAGATACGATTAAAGTTGTTGATGAGGAGAATTACGCGATCCGTAACACCTGAGAGAAAAAACATTGTGGCAGGTTCAGACACCACAAATGTTTTGAATTTGACCTTGTAAAAAAAGGCATATGAAAAAGATGATGGAAAAAAGATGATGGAAAAAGTAACCGATGATGCAATGGTAGTAGAAAACATATGGGAATGTGCCGGTAAAAACTGTTTGAAA
>ENA-OQDL01001745-OQDL01001745.1-human-gut-metagenome-genome-assembly--contig:-NODE-1745-length-10108-cov-3.467889_pt1 | contig 10108 bp, 7 predicted proteins | sample MGYA00242782_ERZ504609 | MGnify/ENA primary metagenome ERZ504609 (study PRJEB26092, sample SAMD00036320) | human gut metagenome | host: Homo sapiens | study: EMG produced TPA metagenomics assembly of... | reverse complement strand
CAACAGTTTGGGACAATCCGGAATTATCCGTCGGTGATATCAACTTTTGGAAGAGGCGGGGGACTGATGAGTACGGAGGCGCGGTTGCCAGTCCCAAGCAGTTTTCGCTCGAACTCTCTCAGATGGTTTCGCTTTCGGCGCGCAGGATAAAGTTGGCGGAAGTTGAAAAAATAGATAAGGAGATAACCGTAAGGCAGTTTGAAGAGCTGTTGCGAAGTCTGAAAATGGAACTTCATATCTCGATAGCCGAGCTTGTATATCTACAAAATCTGCTTAAGGTTATCGAGAGTCGGCAGACTCTTCTCGAAAAGGTTGTTGCCGGATATCGGGCGCAGTATCAAACGGGGAATGTAACCGGAAATGAACTGTTGAGGCTGCAAACGGCGCTGTTTGCAGTAAACGGAGAAATGAACGAGGTACGGACCGAGTATAATGCACATCAAAAGAACATAAAGAATTTGCTTGCTTTGGAACCTTCGGTCGTGGTGATCGTTGCCGAGGAGCAGGTTGACTTTCCATCTCCTCTTACATTGGATCCTGCCATGCTTATGGAAACGGCTTTGGCATCCCGTCCCGATTTGGCTGCGGCAGTACTGCGGGCTGAATATCACCGTAAAGATATCGTTTATCAAAAGGCATTGGCGATACCCGACATTAGCTTGGGAGTAAAGTATGACCGTGCCGGAGGCGTGTGGGATAACTTCTTCGGTGTGGGAATAGGAGTGCAATTACCGGTTTTCAATCGTAATAAAGGAGCTATAAGGAGTGCACGGTTCAGACTTAGGCAGAATGAAATTTTGGTGTTGCAGGAACGGAATAATATACGGAATGAAATTATTGAATGCCTGGAAAATTTACAAAGCCGTTTACTCTTTTCTTGAGGAGAACGGTGTGAATCGTTCCATACAAAGCGAGATGGACAAGATGCCGGATGTGTATACAAAGAATCTGTTGATGAAAAATATATCGATGGTTGAGTATATGGATTTCATGGATAGCTATCATGCTTCGAAAGAGGTGTTGTTGCGGAGCCGGAAAGAGCTGAGGCTTCAATTTGAACGCTTACAATTTGCAATAGGACAAACTATAAAAATAACGAATGATGAAGAGAATAATTTATCTTTTACTACCGTTGCTGGCAAGCTGCGGAGAGAACAGCCGGAGCAGTCTGCCGACCCGGGAAACCGTTTCGGACGTTTTTTTGCAGGAAGTGCTGACAGCAAAAGCCGAGTTGAAGCGGTTGCAGAAGGAGTTTACCCTTGCCGGAAAAGTAGTTGTTGATTCCGACCGTACGATAAGCTATTCACCTTTAGTAAGCGGTGTAGTCGTGAAAAGCTACTTTTCACTTGGCGATTATGCAGAAAAAGGTAAAAGGATGGTAGATATACGTTCGGTCGAATTGAGTTCTTTGCAATCGGAACTTGCCGTGGCCCGACAGAATCTTAAAGGTGTGGAGTCCTTGCACGAGAGCGGGATGGCAACCGATAAAGAGCTTGTCGAAGCTCGTTCGACAGTCGGGAAGTTGCAGTCAGATTTTGTTCTTTATGGCGAAAATCAGGATAACGGCGTCTTTTCCGTAAAAGCCCCGATGAGCGGCTATGTAATCGGGAAATACTGCAATCCGGGAACCTCTTTCCCGGAAAGTGGCGGACCGCTGTTTTCGATGGCCGATTTATCGACAGTGTGGGTTGTAGCGAATGTCTATGCCGGAAATTTGCAATTTGTACACGAGGGGCAATGCGTTGAAATTACATCCGTGGCCTATCCAGCAGAGGTTTTCAAGGGTAAGATAGATTTCCTCTCACAGGTTTTCGACTCCGAGGACAAAGCATTGAAGGTGCGAATCACATTGCCTAACCCGGCATTGAAGCTTAAACCGGAAATGCCTGTGGTGGTAAAATTGTTCAATGATTCGAATTTGGAACTGGTAGCGGTTCCGAGCAGTGCGGTGATTTTCGACAATAACGGTTACTATGTAGTTGTTGGCGATAAGACTTTCGGGATTCGGAAGATCACCCCTTTCGCCCGGCATAATGACTTTACCTATATTACCGAAGGAATTAAGGCGGGTGAAGAGGTCGTTATAAAGAACCAACTGCTGATGTATAACGAAATAAAAGGGAAGTAACGATGCATAAGTTCATAGAAAACATCATAGGATTTTCCCTTAAGAATCATGTGTTTATCCTTTTTATGACGGGAGTTCTGTTTGTGGCGGGAATTGCCTGCTACCAGAATACTCCCATTGAGGCTTATCCCGATGTGACCAATACGCGGGCGAAAATCATTGCCCAATGGCCCGGACGCAGTGCCGAAGAGGTAGAGAAGTTCGTTACGCTTCCCATAATGCAACAGCTTAATACCATTCCTCGGAAAACGGATGTGCGCTCCACATCCTTATTCGGGCTGGCGGTTGTCAATGTACTATTTGAGGACGGTGTAGATGATTTTTATGCTCAGCAGTATGCTTCGAACCGTATACAGGAGTTGAGCCTGCCGGATGGCGTGGAACTTTCAATTGAACCGCCAAGTGGAGCCACCGGGGAAATCTTCAGATACATACTTAAGAGTGACCTGCCCATCCGCGAGGTTTCGGCCGTTAACGACTGGGTAGTGCAACGGGAGCTTTTGGCTGTGCCGGGCATTGCAACGATTGCTACTTTCGGCGGCGAGGAGAAAATGTACGAAATTCGTGTAAATCCGGTGGAACTTGCCAATTACGATATTTCTCCTCTTGATGTTTATGAGGCTGTAGGGAGAAGCAATATCAATGTGGGCGGCGATGTAATACAGAAGGGGGCGCAAGCCTATGTGGTCCGTGGTTTGGGACTATTGGAAAGCGTTGAGGATATTGAAAACCTATTGATTACCACCAAAGGCAGTTCGCCGATTCGGGTTAAAGAAGTTGCCACGGTATCCGTATCTGCAAAACCGCGCCAAGGGCAGGTTGGGCTCAATTACGATGATGATGTGGTACAAGGCATCGTGATAATGCTCCGTGGTGAGAACCCGAGCGAAGTCATCGCGCGTCTTAAGGATAAAATCACAGAACTTAACGACAGAATTTTGCCTGAGGATATAAAGATAGTGCCCTTTATGGACAGAACTCGGCTTGTCGATGCTACTGTGCACACTGTAATCGGAAATATGCTGGAGGGGGTTCTGCTTGTGTCATTTATCGTGTTCTTGTTTCTGTTCAACTGGCGTACCACGGTTATTGTGGCTTCAGTCATCCCTCTGTCGTTTCTTTTTGCAATTACGATGCTTCGGATACAAGGGCTGCCCGCCAATCTGATTTCGATGGGGGCTTTGGATTTCGGGCTGTTGCTGGAGGGTACGTTGGTGATAACAGAGGTGGTTTTCGTTGCGCTCCTGCAAAAATCGCAGGAGAGGGGAAAGTATTTCGGCCGTTATGCCAAAAGCGGGCTTATAAAGAAGAGTGCCGGTTCGGTTGCTTCTCATATTTTCTTTGCCCAGATTATTCTGGTGGTGGCGCTGTTCCCTATTTTCTCGTTTCAGAAAGTGGAAGGAAAGATGTTTTCTCCGCTGGCTTTTACGCTTGGGTATGCTCTTCTCGGCTCTTTGCTATTGTCGCTTACTTATGTCCCTGTTATGTGCAAGGTGTTGTTCTCAAGACCGATAAGAGAGAGGAACAACAAGGCTGTAAAGGCATTGGAGGGATGGCTCATTTCGTTTTATTACTTCACTAAGCGTCATAGGAAAGCAACCGTTGCCGCATTCGTACTTTTATTCGGTATCTCCCTGTTTCGGTTTATGTTTTGGGGCACGGAATTTATTCCGAGTATGAACGAGGGAGCGGTTTATGTTCGCGCCACTTTGCCTAACAGTGTCAATCTCGAAGAGAGCGTGCGGCTAACCAAAGAGATGAAAGCCAAACTGCAAAGTTTTGAGGAAGTGGATTTTATTCTTACACAGACAGGGCGTCCCAATGATGGAACAGATGCAACGGGCTTTTTCAACATTGAGTTTCACGCCGAGCTCAAACCCGAATCCGAGTGGAAGCGCAAGATGTCCAAAGAGAAGCTGATTGAGCAGATGCAAGATTCTTTGGCTGTTTATCCGGGAATTATTTTTGCTTTTTCGCAGCCTATTCAGGACAATGTAGAAGAGTATGTTGCCGGAGTAAAAAGTGCGTTGGTCATTAAAATCTTCGGTAATGATCTGTATACATTGGAGGCTGCTGCCGATAGTGTTGCCGGAGTCATTAAAGGTGTCCGAGGGGTGGAGGATGTAAATGTATTCCGCTCAATCGGTCTGCCGGAATTGCAGATTAAACCCCTTGAGTCGAAAATGGCCCAATATGCCGTGTCTATGGCAGATGCCCAGGCGGTTATCGAAATGGCTATCGGTGGGAAAGCTGCAACTGTGTTTTACGAAAATGAGCGTACCTTTGACGTGATGCTCCGTTTTGAACAGCAGTTCCGCAACGATGAGCAGAAAATAGGTGATATTCTTATTCCGACAATGGATGGCAAGCAGGTTCCCCTCAAGGAAATTGCGGACATTAAGTTTGTGACGGGACCTGCGTTTATTTATCGTGAAGGAAGCAGCCGGTATGTGGGGATAGGTTTTTCCATTCGGGACAGGGACCTCGGGTCGACCATAGATGAGGCGCAAGCCAAAGTTGAAAGGTTGGTGCATTTGCCTGAAGGCAGCAAGATACAATGGGCAGGCGAATTTGAAAGCCAGCAGCGAGCCACCAAACGTCTTGCGGTAGTTGTTCCGGCCGTTTTGCTTTTGATTCTCTTTTTATTGTATATGAACTTCGGCACAGTCAAAGATACGCTGATTGCCGCAAGCACTATGCCCTATGCTTTTATCGGGGGATTTATTTCGCTTTGGGTGGCAGGCATTCCGTTCGGTATTTCGGCGGGTATTGGGTTTATCATCTTGTTTGGAATAGTGTCTATCAATTCTATTTTGCTCACGGCACTGATGAAATCGCTTTTGCAGCAAAGCCGCAATATAGGTTTTGCAATAGATGAGGCCGTACGCATCCGTCTTCGTGCTGTGCTGATGATTTCATTAATGGGTTCTGCCGGATTGCTTCCTGCCGCTCTCTCCACAGGAATGGGTTCGGAAGTGCAAAAGCCGTTGGCAGTGATGATTGTAGGCGGCATCCTGATATGTTTTGTGCTTTCGTTTACTGTTTTGCCTCAGGTTTTTTACTTTGCGTACAGTAAAAGTAAGATAAACGGCAACAGGTGATTTTTAGGTATCAGGCAGAAGAATTGCAGGATTTATTCGTTTCTTGTGGATTTATGCATATCTTTGACTGCGAATGCTAATGCGTTAAACAGCCGTTGCCCTTTCGTCAGACAACTGTGTAACGAAAGGGCAACATCTGTTTAACGCAAGGGTGACATCTGTCTGACGGATTACGGTTGGCGGTGCAGTATCTTGCTATTTATGAACGTATTGGCTGATAGTGCCAATCTAATACCTTATTACATATGAGTGCTTACTATGATTTGTATCAGACTCCCGACCCTTTGGGTGAGAACCGCAACGAGCCCCGTCTGCATGCCCGTATCCTGCCACGGGGAACAATCTCCGCCGATAAATTCCGTGAGTTGGTGGCTAAGGCCACCGGTTTCAGTCCCGCCATTCTCGACGGAACTTTGCAGGCTGTTACGGACGAACTATACAGTTGGCTGTCCGAGGGTTGGACGGTGGAAGTGGGCGAGTTGGGCTATTTCTCCGTATCGCTGAAATGCGACCGTCAGGTTACCGACAAGAAAGAAATCCGTTCGCCGTCGGTACATTTTCAGAATGTGAACCTGCGTCTCGGGAGCAAATTCCGTAACCGTTTCAATACGATGGAGCTGGAACGCAAAGCGTCACCGTACGTATCCCGTTCCTTGATGGGCGAGGAGGAGAGGAAAGAAAAACTATTGCTGCATTTGGATAAATACGGATGCATCACACGGGCGGATTATGAATCGATAACGGGTTTGGTGAAGCATCGGGCAGTGTCCGACCTGAACCGATACCTTGCGGAGGGGATGATACGTAAGTATGGTAGCGGTAAAACGGTGGTCTATTTGAAACCTTGATATCGGGAGAGAGACTTTTTTATAGGTGATTTGTCCCTACCTTTGGGCATGAAAACCAAATTTATGGAAAATACGCTTAAAGCCTGGCTTTTATCTTTTCTTCATTTATTCTTTCCCCGGCAGTGTGTTGTGTGCGGCACACCTCTGCAGGAAGGGGAGGAGGCTATTTGTCTGAAATGCAATATGGATTTGCCCCGTACGGATTATCATCTTTGTGCGGATAATCCGGTGGAACGTATGTTCTGGGGAAAACTTCCTTTGGAACGTGCTACCTCTTACTTCTTTTATCATAAGGGCAGTGATTTCCGCCGGATACTGCATCAATTGAAATATGGCGGCCGTAAGGACTTGGGAGAGACAATGGGGCGTTTTATGGCAGCGGAATTGACTGTTTCGGAGTTCTTTCGCGAGTGGACGTCATCGTTCCCGTTCCTTTGGCATCCCCGCAAGCAACGGATGCGCGGATATAACCAGAGCGAATGTGTAGCCAAAGGTGTTGCGGCGGTTACGGGTATTCCTTTGGATGCTGCTTCTGTGGTGCGCAAGAAGCATACGGAAGCGCAGGCAAGGAAATCTGCCTATGAACGGTGGAAGAATGTGGACGGCATCTTTCATCTTCGCCACCCCGAACGTTTTGCCGGAAAGCATATCCTGTTGGTGGACGACGTACTGACTACCGGAGCTACCATTACTGCGTGCGCCGATGTGTTTTCGGGACGTGGAAGGGGTACGTATCAGCGTGCTGACACTTGCTGTTGCGAATTTTTGATAAATTCCGGTATTTCGGAAGAACGGGAAGTTTCCGGATATGTATTAAAATTTGTAATCTGTGTACTTTTTTAACAGAATAGTTGTTTGAACTCATTTTTGGGGGGGCTCCTCTGGAGGAAATGGGATATCCAACAAAAAAGGTCCGCCGTAATGACGAACCTTTTTGCTCTTCCTCTTGGACTTGAACCAAGGACCCTCTGATTAACAGTCAGATGCTCTAACCGACTGAGCTAAGGAAGAATGTTGCATTTAAGTTTTTCTTTCGCTCTTCCTCTTGGACTTGAACCAAGGACCCTCTGATTAACAGTCAGATGCTCTAACCGACTGAGCTAAGGAAGAATGTTGTTTTTTCTCAAATGCGCTGCAAAAGTAATAGGATATTTTGAAATATGCAATATCTTTGCAAAAAAAATATCAGAAATGGATAAAATAATTGGATTGGGAAACGCATTGGTCGATGTGTTAGCAACCCTTGACAGTGATGAAATCTTAACTAAAATGGACTTGCCCAAGGGCAGTATGACGCTTATAGATGAAGATAAGTTACTGAAAATCAATGAAGAATTTAGCCGTATGAAAACTCATTTGGCTACCGGTGGCTCTGCCGGAAATGCAATCCGTGGCATGGCGCAGCTTGGAGCGGGAACCGGGTTCATCGGAAAGATAAATAATGATTCTTATGGTAACGTTTTTTCGGGAAAGTCTGCTGAAGCATGGAACGGAAGCTGATTTATTAGTTTCAGATACATTGCCTTCGGGAGTGGCGTCTACTTTTATATCTCCGGACGGAGAGCGCACGTTCGGCACATATTTGGGAGCAGCGTCTACGTTGAAAGCGGAAGAACTGTCGCTGGAGATGTTCAAGGGATATACTTATCTGTTTATAGAGGGTTATCTGGTACAGGAACACGATATGATTCTCCGGGCTATTGAGTTGGCCAAAGAAGCCGGTTTGCAGGTCTGTCTGGATATGGCAAGTTATAACATCGTGGCGGGCGACCATGAGTTCTTCTCTTTGCTGGTAAATAAATATGTGGATATTGTTTTTGCCAATGAAGAAGAGGCGAAGGCGTTTACCGGTAAAGAACCTGAGGAAGCGTTGGATATTATCGCTAAAATGTGTAGCATTGCCATTGTAAAGGTGGGAGCGCGCGGCTCGCTGATTCGTAAGGGAACGGAAGAAGTACGTGTTGAGGCTGTGCCGGTGGCGAAAGTGGTTGATACTACCGGTGCCGGAGATTTTTTTGCGGCAGGTTTTCTATATGGACTGACTTGCGGATATTCTTTGGAAAAGTGCGGAAAAATAGGTGCTATCCTGTCGGGTGAGGTAATACAGGTGATTGGAACGGAACTGCCGGATTCAAAGTGGGAGAAGATAAAGGAAGATATAATAATGATAAATTAGAATATATGAAATATTTAAAGATACGTTGGATAGCTGTCCTATTGGTAGCAGTAGGTACAAGTTTCTTTTTCGGGTTTAAGAGTGGAGACAATCGTAGTTTTCAGGTGGCAAAGAATTTGGATATATTCAATTCTATAGTAAAGGAATTGGATATGTTTTATGTGGATACGATAGACCCGAACAAGACTATCCGTACCGGCATCGAATCCATGCTGTATTCACTTGACCCCTATACGCAATATTTTCCGGAAGACGACCAAAGCGAACTGGAACAGATGTTGAAGAATACGTATGGCGGTATCGGCTCTATCATAACCTGGAATACCAAACTGAAGCGTTCCATGATAGCCGAACCTTACGAACATATGCCGGCAGCTACCGTAGGCCTGAAGGCAGGCGATATTCTTATGGAAATCGACGGCAAGGACCTTGCAGGAAAGAATAATCAGGAGGTTAGCGAGATGCTTCGCGGGCAGGTAGGCACGAGCTTCAAACTGAAGGTGCAACGTCCCGGAACGGAACAGCCGTTGGAATTCGATATCGTTCGTCGTTCTATCCAGTTGCCTTTTATTCCTTATTATGCAATGTTGGATAACAACATCGGTTATATCAACCTGAGCACTTTCTCCGGTAATCCTTCCAAAGAGTTCAAGCAGGCTTTTCTTGATTTGAAAAAGCGGGGAATAACTTCTTTGGTTATCGACCTGCGTAATAACGGCGGCGGTTTGCTGGACGAAGCCGTGGAAATAGCCAACTTCTTCCTGCCGCGCGGTAAAACACTGGTGACAACGAAAGGAAAGACCAAACAGGCAAGCAATACGTACAAGACGTTGCGTGAGCCGCTGGATTTGGAAATTCCGCTGGCTGTGCTGGTGAATAGTGCTACAGCTTCTGCATCGGAAATCCTGGCAGGTGCATTGCAGGATTATGACCGTGCAGTAGTGGTGGGTAACCGTACATTTGGAAAAGGGCTTGTGCAGACCACCCGTCCGCTGCCTTATGGAGGCACAATGAAACTGACAACTTCCAAATACTATATTCCGAGCGGCCGTTGCGTGCAGGCTATCGACTACAAACATCGCAATGAGGATGGCAGCGTAGGACGTATTCCGGATAGCTTGACTACCGTATTCCATACTGCTGCCGGACGTGAGGTACGTGACGGTGGCGGAGTTACTCCCGATATTACCGTCAAGCAGGATAAGTTGCCTAATATCCTGTTCTACTTGGTGAATGACAACTTGATATTTAATTACGCTACGGAGTATTGTTTGAAGCACCCCACGATTCCGGCTCCTAAAGATTTTAAGATAACGGATGCCGACTATGCTGACTTTAAGGCGATGGTACAGAAAGCAGATTTCAAGTACGACCAGCAGACTGAGAAGATTTTGAAGAACTTGAAAGAAATGGCGGAGTTTGAAGGATACCTGACGGATGCGTCCGACGAATTCAAGGCTTTGGAGAAAAAGCTATCTCATAACCTGGAGCGTGACCTCGACCACTTCTCAAAGGATATAAAGGAGATGATTGCAGTGGAAATTATCAAACGTTATTACTATCAGCGTGGAAGTATCATCCAACAGTTGAAAGATGATAAGGACCTGAAAGAGGCTGTCGGGATATTGACTGCTCCGGAAAAATATAAAGAAATGCTCAGTGTCCCGCCGGTTAAGCCGGATGAAGGCAAAAAGGAAAAATAAAAAAACATCATCATAATCTTTATTTAAGAAGGTGTGTCGTAATGCACGATGCACCTTCTTTCTTGTTTATCACCGATATAAATCGGTTTATTTTCTTCAAGCTGCGATAATTCGAAGATTTCTTTGATTTATGTGTCTCCAGCATCTAAATA
>ENA-OQDL01001743-OQDL01001743.1-human-gut-metagenome-genome-assembly--contig:-NODE-1743-length-10124-cov-5.209863_pt1 | contig 10124 bp, 8 predicted proteins | sample MGYA00242782_ERZ504609 | MGnify/ENA primary metagenome ERZ504609 (study PRJEB26092, sample SAMD00036320) | human gut metagenome | host: Homo sapiens | study: EMG produced TPA metagenomics assembly of... | reverse complement strand
AATTATGGTGGTTTGAAAACAGCTATTATTGAAATGATCTCTGGCGCAGAGGTTAAAGTAAACACAGCAACCTTTAAGAACGACACGGTAAGCATCAAAAGTAAGGATGATGTGTTAACCTACATGACTTTTCTTTAAAAGTCCGTATTATTTCTAAAATAAAACAAATACATACAATGTTTGTGTAAATTTGTGCAAAATGTGTTAAAATGTAAGAAACAAAGGACAGGTGCAAAAATGAAGAAACAAAAGAAAGAATCCATTGTATAAAAGCTTCGGCTATGCATTTAGCCGGAATATTTGCAGTGGTAACGAAGGAACGGAATATGAAGATTCATTGTGTGGCAATGGTTTGTGTGGTGATCGCAGGATTCGTATTTCATATTACACCGGTAGAGTGGTGTATCTGCCTGACATTGTTTGGTCTTGTCATGGCATTGGAAATGGTGAATACGGCGGTAGAAGCAGTGGTTGATCTGGTTACAAAAGAGAGAAGGCCGCTTGCAAAGCTTGCCAAAGATGCTGCAGCAGGAGCAGTACTGATCGCGGCAATCATGGCAGCAATTGCAGGGATGATCATATTTATTCCAAAGCTTTTGGAAAGCCTGTCTATATAGACATCGAAAGGAGAACGACCTATGGAAAAATTAGGAAGCGGATTAAAGAAAGTATTACTTGCAGGAATCGGAGCAGTTGCAGTCACAGGAGAGAAATCAAAAGAACTTCTGGATGAGATGGTGAAAAAGGGTGAGCTGACTGTTGAACAGGGCAAAGCACTGAATGAAGAACTTAAGCATAACATCAAGTCGACAGTAAAAGAAAAAGTGAATGTAAAAGTAAAAACATCTTCACCAGAAGAACTGGATGAGCTTTTGGATAAGATGACTCCGGAACAGATGGCATTGTTGAAACAGAGAATTGATGAGATGGAGAAAAAACAGGAAGAATTTGAAGCTGCAGAGACGGTAGAAGATGTGGCAGACGAATCCGTATGCGAAGATGCGACAGAGAAAGCAGCGGAAGAAGAGACAGCTGAGAACGAAGACATTTAAAGAGGAACAGGTTCATGAGTAAGGGAGAATCCAAAGAATACCGTACCAGGTTAAAGGAGATTACATCCGTACTTCATAAATATGGAATCACCAGGGGAATTACGCCTCAGAAACTCCGGATGATACTGGAGGATCTGGGGCCTACTTATATTAAAATCGGTCAGATTATGTCACTGCATTCAGACATTTTACCGAAAAGGTATTGTGATGAACTGATGTGTCTGCGTTCAGAAGTAACTCCGATGGAATTTCCGGAAGTAAAAGAAGTGATCGAACAGGCATATGGTTGTCCGTGGAATGAAATATTTGCATTTATTTCCGATACACCACTGGGATCAGCATCCATTGCACAGGTCCACAGAGCAGAACTGCTCAGCGGTGAACAGGTTGTTATCAAGGTTCAACGAACAGGCATTTATGAAATTATGGCAAGAGATATCGGACTCCTTCGGAAGGCAGTAAAGCTGATGCCGCCGATCAGTCTGAAAGGAATGGCTGACTTCGACCAGGTACTGGATGAACTTTGGAATGTGACACGGGAAGAGATGAATTTTCTCACCGAAGCATCGAATATGGAAGAGTTTGCCAGACGGAATGCGGATGTCGTATATGTAAGAACACCGAAACTATATCAGGAATATACAACCATGCATGTGCTGGTCATGGAATACATCGAAGGGCCTGCGATCGATGATAAAGAGAAACTTCTGGCAGGCGGATACGATCTGGAAGAGATCGGGATCAAGCTGATCGATAATTATATCAAACAGGTGATGGAAGACGGTTTCTTCCATGCAGATCCCCACCCGGGAAATGTAAAGATCCAGGATGGCAAGATTGTATGGATCGATATGGGAATGATGGGAAGACTGACCGAACGGGATAAAGAACTGATCGGAAAAGCAATCCGCGGCATTGCAGAAAATGATATCGGCATGATCCAGGAAGCAGTCATGGCACTGGGTGAATTTAAAGAGAAACCAGATCAGAGCGTATTGTATGAAGATATCAGTGAACTGATGTCGAAGTATGGGTCCTTAGATATGGGAGAGATCGATGTTGCAGAAGTGATGATGGATCTTATGGAAGTGATGAAGGAAAATAAGATCCGTATGCCGCATGGTCTGACGATGCTGGCAAGAGGATTGACTAACATGGAAGGCGTGCTTGCAGACATTGCTCCACGGATCAATATGATCGAGATCGCATCCAGACATATTTCAGAGAGTATGTGGAAAGATCTGGATTGGAAAAAAGAATTAAAACATGCAGGAAAGAATCTTTACCGTTCGATGCATAAAGCAGTAGAAGTCCCGGGACTTGCAGCGGATGCACTGCATGGTCTGATGAAAGGTCAGACAAGAGTCAATCTGGATCTGCATGCATCCAACGATCTGGCACAGTTACTGAGACGTCTGGTGCGAAATGTGGTAATGGGATTGTGGGTGATGGCATTGCTGATCAGTTCAAGCATTATCTGCACTACCAATATGAGCCCGAAGATCTGCGGGATCCCGGCAATTGGTGCGATTGGGTATTTATTTGCATTTGCGATTGTGATGTATGTGCTTATTAAGCATATTCTTTCCAAATGAATTTGAGATTTATTCTCGGTTTTATGGGCAAATATGCCGACAAAATGATACGAGAATCTGTATTTGTACCAAAAAATGAACAAAATAACAGTCGGAATCGCTAGACTTTTGATGATACAGGAGATATAATAAAACCATACACGTCAATATATGATTTGTACTATTATCAAGGAGGAACAACGAAAATGGCAAGAAAAATGAAGACCATGGATGGTAACCAGGCCGCAGCTCATGCTTCATATGCATATACAGAAGTTGCAGCAATTTACCCTATTACACCATCATCCGTTATGCCGGAACATGTAGATGAATGGGCTACAGAAGGAAGAAAGAACATATTTGGACAGACTGTTCAGGTAACAGAGATGCAGTCAGAAGCTGGTGCTGCAGGAGCAGTACACGGATCTCTTTCTGCTGGTGCTCTGACAACAACATTTACAGCATCACAGGGACTTCTGTTAATGATTCCTAACTTATATAAAGTAGCAGGAGAACAGCTTCCTGGAGTATTTAACGTATCCGCTCGTGCGCTTGCAAGCCACGCACTGAATATCTTCGGAGATCACTCTGATGTTTACGCCTGTCGTCAGACTGGTGCAGCAATGCTTTGCGAATCCAGCGTACAGGAAGTTATGGACTTAACACCAGTTGCACACTGCGCAGCATTAAAAGGAAAACTTCCATTTATCAACTTCTTCGATGGATTCCGTACATCACACGAGATTCAGAAGATTGAGACATGGGATTACGAAGATCTGAAAGATCTGGTAGATATGGACGCAATCGATGCATTCAGAAATCATGCACTGAATCCAAATCACCCATGCCAGAGAGGTTCAGCTCAGAACCCGGACATTTTCTTCCAGGCAAGAGAAGCATGTAACCCATACTACGATGCTATGCCGGCTATCGTACAGGAGTACATGGACAAAGTTAACGAGAAGATCGGAACAGACTACAAACTGTTCAACTACTACGGAGCAGCAGACGCAGAGAAAGTTATCATTGCTATGGGTTCTGTATGTGACACAATCGAAGAGACAATCGATTACTTAACAGCAGCTGGGGAAAAAGTTGGTGTTGTTAAGGTTCGTCTTTACAGACCATTCTGTGCACAGGCATTAATTGATGCAATTCCTGACACAGTAAAATACATCAACGTACTTGACAGAACAAAAGAACCAGGAGCTCAGGGAGAGCCATTATTCCTGGATGTTGTTTCTGCATTAAAGGGATCTAAGTTCGACGCAGTACCGGTTAACGGCGGACGTTACGGATTAGGATCTAAAGATACAACACCTGCACAGATCGTTGCAGTATTCAACAACGCAGACAAAGAAAGATTCACAATCGGTATCAACGATGATGTTACAAATCTTTCACTTGAAGTTGGTGCACCACTGGTTACAACACCAGAAGGAACAATCAACTGTAAGTTCTGGGGACTTGGAGCTGACGGTACTGTAGGAGCTAACAAGAACTCTATCAAGATCATCGGTGACAATACTGACATGTATGCACAGGCTTACTTTGATTATGACTCTAAGAAGTCCGGTGGTGTTACAATGTCTCACCTGCGTTTCGGTAAGAAGCCAATCAAATCTACTTACCTGATCCACAAGGCTAACTTTGTAGCATGTCACAACCCATCTTATGTAAACAAATACAACATGGTTCAGGAATTAGTTGACGGAGGAACATTCCTTCTGAACTGCTCTTGGGACATGGAAGGTCTTGAGAAACATTTACCAGGACAGGTAAAAGCATTCATCGCTGATCACAACATCAAGTTCTACACAATTGATGGTATTAAGATCGGTAAAGAGATCGGACTTGGCGGACGTATCAATACAGTCCTTCAGTCAGCATTCTTCAAACTGGCATCTATCATTCCGGAAGAAGAAGCAATCGATCTGATGAAGAAAGCTGCAAAAGCTACTTACGGAAGAAAAGGTGACAAGATCGTACAGATGAACTACGATGCTATCGATGCCGGTGCTAAACAGGTAGTTGAGATCGAAGTTCCGGAATCTTGGAAATCTTGTGAAGACGAAGGATTATTCACACCAGAAGTTAAGGGTGGAAAAGACGATGTTGTAGCATTCGTTAAGAACATCCAGTCTAAGGTTAATGCTCAGGAAGGAAATACTCTGCCAGTATCTACATTTACTGACTATGCAGATGGATCTACACCATCAGGTAGTGCAGCATATGAGAAACGTGGTATCGCAGTAGATATCCCTGTATGGCAGTCAGAAAACTGTATCCAGTGTAACCGTTGTGCATACGTTTGCCCACATGCAGTTATCCGTCCGGTAGCACTTACAGAGGATGAACTTGCAAAAGCTCCAGAAGGAACAAAAGCAATCGATATGATCGGTATGCCGGGAATGAAATTCACTATGACTGTATCAGCTTATGACTGTACAGGATGTGGATCTTGTGTAAACGTTTGCCCAGGTAAGAAGGGTGAAAAAGCTCTTGTTATGGCAAACATGGAAGAAAATGCAGCAGAGCAGGATATCTTTGATTTCGGACGTGAGATCGAGGTTAAACCAGAAGTTGTTGCTAAATTCAAACCAGAGACAGTTAAGGGAAGCCAGTTCAAACAGCCATTACTTGAGTTCTCAGGAGCTTGTGCAGGTTGTGGAGAAACACCTTATGCAAAACTGATCACACAGTTATTCGGTGACAGAATGTACATCGCTAATGCAACAGGATGTTCTTCAATCTGGGGTAACTCTTCACCGTCTACACCATACACAATGAACTCTAAGGGACAGGGACCTGCATGGTCTAACTCACTGTTCGAAGACAACGCAGAGTTTGGATATGGTATGTTACTTGCTCAGAAAGCAATCAGAAAGAGACTGAAAGAAGAAGTTGAAACTGTTGCAGCATCAGAGCAGGCTTCAGCAGAGGTTAAGGCAGCTTGCCAGGAATACCTCGATACATTCGCATGTGGTATTACAAACGGAGATGCTACAGATAAATTAGTTGCAGCATTAGACGGATGTGACTGCGATACATGCAAAGACATCGTTAAGAACAAAGACTTCCTCGCTAAGAAATCTCAGTGGATCTTCGGTGGTGACGGATGGGCTTACGATATCGGATTCGGTGGAGTTGACCACGTATTAGCAAGTGGTGAAGACATCAACATCATGGTATTCGATACAGAGGTTTACTCTAACACAGGTGGACAGTCTTCTAAGGCTACTAAGACTGGTGCTACAGCTCAGTTCGCAGCAGGCGGAAAAGAGACGAAGAAGAAAGACCTTGCAAGCATGGCTATGAGCTATGGATATGTATACGTTGCACAGATCGCTATGGGTGGAGACTTCAACCAGACTGTAAAAGCAATTGCAGAGGCTGAGGCTTATCCGGGACCATCTCTGATCATCGCATACGCTCCATGTATCAACCATGGTATCAAGAAGGGTATGAGCAAAGCTCAGACAGAGGAACAGTTAGCAGTAGAATGCGGATACTGGAACAACTTCAGATTCAATCCTGCAGCTGAAAAGGGAAGCAAGTTCACTCTTGACAGCAAACAGCCTAAGGAAGAAGATTACCAGGCATTCCTTGACGGAGAAGTTCGTTACAATGCTCTTAAGAGAGCTAATCCGGAAAAGGCTGCAAGACTCTTCGCTAAGAATGAGGCAGAGGCTATGGAAAGATACGATTACCTGTCAAAACTGACAGACCTTTACAAAGTAGAGGAGTAATCATATCTGATTAGCAATAGAATAGTATAAATCATGACTCCCGCAGATTCGAAAGGATCTGCGGGAGTTTTGCGTTGCCATGCATTTGCCATATTGTATTGACAAAATAGATCAAAGATGATAAAAATATTATTATATGAATAATGAGACTAGATAGAGGCGCAGGTTTCATCAGTAAGGTAGAACAACAGATAAAGGGAAATCATTTCTGCCTGAAAGGGAAAACTGCCGAAGGAAGATATCATCCCTTATTATATTCGAGATATACTTCCTGGGACGCAGCAGAATATGCTGCGGACTGTCACTTCAGTAAGTGGAGCGCTATCGGAGTATATAGAAGATATAAGAGTTTAATTATGTAATTTGTATTTAGAGTTATATAGAGGACATAAATGAAGTGTTGAATGATCTGAAAATACGGATGTCCTGCTTATAAGATGATATATGCCATGAGCAATCCACGCAGAGGAAATTGTTCATGGTATTTTTTTGGAAAAAAACGAAGGAGAGAGTTATGAGAAAAAGAAAAAAATTACTCTTTGCCGTACTCACCTGCCTCATGATCTTTGCATGCGGTGCAATTACCGTATTTGCGGCAGATGGAGGAAAAGAGTATGTACCAAAGATGTATTCATCATTCTGGGCACTGGTACCCCCAATTGTGGCAATTGGTCTTGCACTGATCACGAAAGAAGTGTATAGTTCCTTGTTTGTCGGAATTGCGATCGGAGGAATCTTCTGGTCTAATTTCCATTTTGAAAAGGCAGTATTGCATATATTTGAAGATGGAATCGTAGGAGTACTGACAGATAGCTATAATATGGGAATCCTGGTATTCCTGGTTATTCTTGGAATTATGGTCTGCATGATGAATAATGCAGGAGGTTCGGCAGCATTTGGGCGTTGGGCTAGTATTCACATCAAGACAAGAGTTGGGGCACAGCTTGCAACGATCGTGCTTGGAATCCTGATTTTTATTGATGATTATTTTAACTGCCTGACAGTTGGAAGTGTTATGCGTCCGATCACAGATAAGCACAATGTATCACGTGCGAAACTGGCGTATCTGATCGATGCGACAGCGGCACCGGTATGTATCATTGCTCCAATCTCATCATGGGCAGCGGCTGTAACAGGATTTGTAAAAGGTGAAGATGGATTTTCTATTTTTATGCGTGCGATTCCGTATAACTATTATGCTTTACTCACAATTCTTGCAATGGTTTTGATCGTAGTGCTTAAGATTGATTATGGCCCGATGAAATTACATGAAGATAATGCTGTAAAGGGTGATATCTATACTACACCGGACAGGCCATATGCAAATGCTGAGAATGAGATCGTAGAAGAAAAGGGAAAAGTGATCGATCTGGTATTCCCGATAGTGGTCCTGATCATTTTCTGCATCTGCGGTATGCTTTATACAGGAGGCTTCTTTAGTGGAACAGGCTTTGTTAAAGCATTTTCGGCAAGTGATGCATCGGTAGGTCTGATGCTTGGAAGTTTCTTCGCATTGGTTGTTACGGTTGTATTCTATGCACTTAGAAAAGTACTTAAGTTCCGTGAATCTATGGAATGTGTTCCGGAAGGATTCAAGGCTATGGTACCTGCAATCCTGATCCTGACATTTGCATGGACATTAAAAGCAATGACAGACAGTCTTGGCGCAGCAGAGTATGTGGCTAATGTTATGCAGTCCGCAGCTGGAGGATTATTAAACTTCCTGCCTGCAATTATCTTCCTCGTAGGATGCTTCCTTGCATTTGCAACTGGAACATCATGGGGAACATTCGGAATCCTGATCCCGATCGTAGTAGCGGTATTCCAGGGAACGAACGAGACTATGATGATCATCTCTATCTCAGCTTGTATGGCGGGAGCTGTATGTGGAGATCATTGTTCGCCTATTTCGGATACAACGATCATGGCATCCGCGGGAGCGCAGTGTAATCATGTCAACCATGTAACGACACAGTTACCGTATGCGGCAACCGTTGCAGTTGTTTCCTGCATTACTTATGTAATTGCCGGATTTGTTCAGAATGCATTGATCTGTCTTCCGATCGGTATGGTACTTCTGGTAGCAGCTTTACTGCTCATGAAGAAGAGAACAGAAAGCCATTCATAAATGATTTGTTAAAAAATTAAAATTAGCAGAGACTTCAAAGACTCTTTGCCTTGCATAAAAGTATGTGGCGCAAAAGTTGCTTTGGAGTCTTTTTTTGATAGGTGCAGAATAATAAGAAAGGTGTTATAATATCTTGCATGAGTGGCAATTATTCCAGTAGATATATTGCGGGGCAGAAGAATCTTCTGCTTTTGGGAAATGGAAGATTGCAGACGAAAGGAGAACATAGAAATTCATGAGTGTAAAAGACTTAAGTGCTTACGAATTAGTAAAGGAAGAAGATTTAAAAGGGATCAAATCCCACGGAATGCTGTTAAAGCATAAGAAGAGCGGGGCAAGGATCTTACTGATAGAAAATGATGATGACAACAAGGTATTCAATATCGGATTCCGTACACCGCCGTCAGACAGTACCGGAGTACCACATATCATGGAACATTCCGTACTGTGTGGATCTAAGAATTTCCCGGCGAAGGATCCGTTCGTAGAACTGGTAAAGGGTTCACTGAATACATTTTTAAATGCAATGACTTATCCGGATAAGACGGTTTACCCGGTAGCAAGCTGTAATGACCGGGATTTCCAGAATCTGATGCATGTATATATGGATGCGGTATTCTATCCGAATATTTATCAGCATGAAGAGATCTTCCGTCAGGAAGGCTGGAGCTACAAGATGGATTCTCTGGAAGATGATCTGGCTTACAACGGTGTTGTATATAATGAGATGAAGGGAGCATTCTCTTCACCGGAAGGTGTGCTGGACAGAGTGGTATTGAATACACTGTTCCCGGATACCTCATATGCGAACGAATCTGGCGGGGATCCGGAAGTGATTCCGGAACTTACGTATGAGCAGTTCCTGGATTTCCACAGAAGATATTATCATCCGTCAAACAGTTACATTTACCTGTATGGAAATATGGACATGGAAGAAAAATTAAACTGGCTGGATCAGGAATATCTGAGCAAATTCGACTATGCGCCGGTAGATTCCAAGATCCGCTATCAGGAACCATTTGATAAAGTAATCGAAAAAGAGATGCCATATTCCATAGCAAGCGATGAATCAGAAGAGGATAATACTTACATTTCTTACAATAAAGTCATTGGAACAAGCCTGGATGAGAAGCTGTATCTGGCATTTGAAGTATTGGATTATGCATTGTTATCTGCACCGGGAGCACCGCTTAAGAGAGCACTTACGGATGCCGGGATCGGAAAAGACATTATGGGATCGTATGACAACGGAATTTACCAGCCGATCTTTTCTGTCATTGCGAAGAATGCGAATGTAGAACAGAAAGAAGCATTTGTGAAAGTAATCGAGGATTACATTAAAAGATATTGTTGAAAATTGGAATGGATAAGAAAGCTCTAGAAGCCGGAATCAATTATAATGAGTTCCGTTACAGAGAGGCGGATTTCGGAGGTTATCCGAAGGGACTGATGATACGGACTGCAGATTATGGACAGCTGGTTATACGATGACGAAAAACCATTTATCCATATCGAAGCGCTGGATACATTCGAGTTCTTAAAGGCACAGGTCGGAAACAGGTATATTATGAAGAACTGATTCGCAAATATCTGTTAGAGAATACGCACGGTGCGATTGTGC
>ENA-OQDL01001742-OQDL01001742.1-human-gut-metagenome-genome-assembly--contig:-NODE-1742-length-10127-cov-2.769600_pt1 | contig 10127 bp, 8 predicted proteins | sample MGYA00242782_ERZ504609 | MGnify/ENA primary metagenome ERZ504609 (study PRJEB26092, sample SAMD00036320) | human gut metagenome | host: Homo sapiens | study: EMG produced TPA metagenomics assembly of... | reverse complement strand
ATTCTTGCGATAATTCTTCAAAAAGTTTACTTCATGGTTCATAGTTCGTATCCGTCGTTGTAAGTTGTCCTTTCTGAATAAAATATTTGTAAGGTGATAACTGTTGGTACATCTGCTGTAAATAAATAGTTGCTTGTTTATTTTTAATTCGTTAGACAGTTGTTGCCCTTTCGTTAAACCTTAGTCTAACGAAAGGGCAACAACTGTCTAACGAAAGAGTAACGGCCGTTTAACGAATTGCTATTTGCAGCCGTAGAGAGTAAAGGATATGAAAAGATATGCAAAAAGCCACTATTCGGGCACTTAATCTTTTCTGATACCACACTGAAAATAAAATGTTCCGCCCAAGTTCCCGGTGAACTTGGATTTTTAGAGAAAAAAGAGATACAACATATCATTTATGAACCCTTAAATTGAAGAAATGCCTATGAAGCAATGAAGAGACTTAGAGGATATACAGTTCATTTTACCCCTTAATCCTCCCTTTTTTTTACCTAACTGAAAAACTATTTTTATTAACAACAAAATCATCAATCACTTATGAATGAAGATCGCAAAAAAAGAGGAATTAAAAATCATAAAATCCTCATGACAGTGGCTATCTGTGCACTGTTTCTTGGCAGCAGTAACACTTTTGCTGCCCGATCTACTTCCCATGAAAACCATGGCGTAACAGAGCAGATGCAGTCTGTCGCTGTAAATGTTTTAGTAGTAGATGCCCAAGGCGAGCCTATCATTGGCGCCAACGTTGTAGAAAAAGGTACTACCAATGGCGGCATTACGGACATCAATGGAAAAATCAGAATGAATGTTACAGCAGGAGCACTTTTACAGATTTCTTTTGTGGGGTATACCACTCAAGAAATAAAGGCCACTCCTAATCTACGGGTAGTGTTGAAAGACGACACTGAATTATTGGATGAAGTAGTAGTCGTAGGTTACGGCTCACAGAAAAAAGAGAACCTGACAGGAGCAGTCGCTTCCGTTAACGTGAATCAGACATTGGAAGGACGTCCTATTGCCGATATCGGTCGTGGTTTGCAAGGTACCACCCCGGGCTTATCCATCCAGGTACCAAGCGGCGAAGTCGGTTCTGACCCGATTATTAAGATACGCGGACAAATCGGTTCCATCGAAGGAGAAGCTACACCTTTGATTTTGCTCGACAACGTAGAAATACCTTCTATCCAAATGGTCAACCCCGATGATATAGAAAGCATTTCTGTACTGAAAGATGCTGCATCTGCTTCTATTTACGGTGCGAAAGCAGCATTCGGCGTAGTATTGATTACAACGAAAAAAGGCGCCAAGAGTGATAGGGTCAATGTTTCTTATCAGGGCAATCTCTCTTTCCAAAACATGGCAAAAGAGATGAAAATGGGACAGTTCAATGCTTTGGAATATAGCGTAGAAGCAATGAAGCGCTCCGGAAAAACAGCCACCGGCGGTATTTCATTCTTTATGACAGAATCCGGATTGGAGCGTGCCCGCGAATGGCAAAACAAATATGGCGGCAAGTTAGGCCCGACGACCCTTATGTATAGGGCGAGACTGGTATGTGGATGCCAATGGACGAAATATCGGTCTGAGAACTTTCGACCCGTATGATTATATGATACGCGAATGGGCACCGACTCACTCACACAACGTTTCAATCAACGGCAAAAAGTGGCAAGACAACTTACAACATCGGCTTAGGATATCTGCATCAGAACGGTATGATGAAGCCTGCCAAGAAAGACGATTTTACACGCTACAACGCATCCGTACGTTTAAGCACCGAAATCAACAAATATCTGACTATACGTGCGGGTTCTATCTTCTCCTCACGTGACAAGAGATACCCTTATTCTACCTCATCCACTACTGCCGACCCGTGGCTGTACTTGTATCGCTGGGGTCCTAACATGCCGTTAGGTGTCAATGAAGACGGAAACGACTTGCGCAGTCCGTGGTCTGAAACAAAACAAGCCAATACAGCTTCACAAGTAGATAATTACCTCAACATAAGCTTGGGTACAACCGTAAATGTGACCAAAGACTGGAAATTTGATTTTGACTATACATATGCCAACGAAACAGGAGTTATCAAGAAACCCGGAACACGATATAGCGCAGCAAACGCATGGAGTGCCGGTGTACCGAGAACCGATGCCAACGGCAATCAGATTTATGTAAACAACCTGGGACAACAAGTAGACGCAGCAGCCGAAGGTGCAATGCCCGCATACAAACTTCCGTACGAAGAATATACTCCCCATGGTTCAAATCCCGACCATATCTACAGAAAATCTTCAGGAGCACGTCGCCATACCTTCAATGCAACAACCGATTACAACTGGCAAATAAACGACGATAACAACTTCAAGTTTCTGCTTGGTATGAACCTGGTGACTTATGACTATGAAGACAACTGGTCACAAATTACAGATTTGACAGATATCACCAACCCGCAGTTCGACCTCGCAGTTGGCACTCAGACCGCAAGCGGAAACCAAAAATGGGAAGGTCAAATGGGTTACTTCGGCCGTATCAACTATAATTACAAAGAAAAGTACCTGTTGGAAGCCAATTTACGTTATGACGGTACATCCAAGTTCCCTTCTGGCATGAAATGGCGTTGGTTCCCTTCATTCTCAGCCGGTTGGCGCTTAAGTGAAGAAGCTTTTATGGAATGGGCAAAACCCGCATTGAACTCATTGAAGCTTCGCGGTTCATGGGGTATCATTGGCGACCAAACCGTAGATAACGGCTTGTATGTATCCTCTCTCGGCACAGGACAAGTAAACTGGCTGGGTGCTGATGGTCAGAAATTATTCTATCGCGGTACTCCTTCTGCCGTTGCTTCTTCTATTACATGGCAGGACATAGCCACACTCGACTTGGGATTTGATGCGCGTTTCTTCCACGGTGATTTCGGTGTAACATTCGACTGGTATCAACGCGATACACGTAATATGATTGTACCGGGTTCGGGCATTGCCTATACATTCGGTGCAGCCGCTCCCAAAGGCAACTACGGTTCTTTAAGAACACGTGGCTGGGAAGTTTCATTGGATTACAACCACCGTTTCAACAACGGATTAGGCATTAATGCCATGTTCACGTTGTCTGATGCCCAAACTGAAATTACAGAATACAGTGATACGCGTTTAATCAGCGATTATTATGTAGGCAAGAAATTATGGCGAAATATGGGGGCTACAGAACAGAACGTTTGTATCAGAAAGATGATTTCGTATATGACAATAACGGCGAACTGGTTACTGTATGGGCTTTGAACGGAAAGAAGTGGCAGCAGGCACTCCGGGTGCTAAAGAAATGAACAAACTGAAAGACCCGAACGGAGTATATCAGGACTTCCTGCAATCCGGTGACTTCAAATTTGGTCCGGGCGACGTAAAATATGCCGACTTGAATGGAGACGGAAAACTGGGTAATGGCGCCGGCACTGTAGAAGACCCGGGCGATAAGGAAATAATTGGTAATGAAACACCGAGATTTGAATACGGTATCCGTCTGGGCGCAGATTATAAAGGCTTTGACTTTTCTATCTTTATGCAAGGTGTAGGCAAACGTCAGATATGGGGTAACGGTTTCCTTGCCATTCCCGGTTATAATACTGCCGACGGTGCTATTCCTGACGCTATCGCAAGTGACTACTGGACTGAAGAGAACACAGGAGCTTTCTATGCACGTCCATGGAACCAATCCGGATCGAACGATGCTTACAACTATTACAAACAGTCACGCTATCTGCTGGATATGTCTTATTTCCGCATCAAGAATATCACATTAGGTTATTCTCTTCCGGAAAATATCATAAAGAAAGTACGCATGCAAAAGGCACGCATCTATCTGGCGCTGGAAAACTTCTTTACATTTGACAACCTGAACGGACTTCCTATTGATCCGGAAGCAATCTCCGGTTACTCCATGTTCAATGCAGAGAACTATAACAGCGGCCGTACCGGTGTAGGAACCCCGACTTTCAAGAGTGTGTCAGTAGGTGTACAATTGAACTTCTAATAAACTGAATTATATGAAAAAATATATATTTGCTTTACTTTCTGCCGCAACCTTTATGACAAGCGGGTGCGACTCTATCCTGGAACGTCCGGAATTGACAAAGCCACTGGACGAAACGTATGGAAAGACAGATAACGAATACCGACTCTATGTCAACGAAGCATACCCCGTTTATTTTGTGGGTTACAACAATAGCTGGGGCAGCGCATACGCTCCTTTAAGAGGATACAATTTTTCTGATGACAATGCTTCATCCGGAAAACAGACCTCTTTTGAGAATACCGTTCCCACCAGCCGCGGAAGTTACAACACCAGCGACCTCGCCAACTCCTGGATTTCCCAATACGCAGCCGGCAACTGGAACTTTGCCTGGGTACGCAAATGGAATATAATGATTGACAAACTGGAGAAGTATAAAAGTGCGCTGGAAGAAGAAACCTATAACCACTGGATGGGAGTAGCCCGATTCTTCCGTGGATTTGAATACTGCCGCCTGGTAGAAACCTTTGGTGATGTACCCTATTATGGAAAATCCATTAGCGATGCAGATACCGATGAAATGTATAAAGACCGCACGCCACGCAACGAAGTCATGGAACATGTGTACAATGACTTTGACTTTGCATTAAATAATATCCGTGAAAATGACGGAGCCCAATATCTGAACAGATTTATTGCAGCCGGTTTCGTCAGCAGACTGATGTTATTCGAAGGAACTTGGCAGAAATATCATAAGAACGATACTGAACTTGCAAAGAAGTATCTGACTATGGCCAAGGAAGCAGGAGACAAGGTATTAGGAAACAGCCAATGGCAGATTTCCGGTGATTTCAAAAGTCTGTTCGGCTCAACAGACCTAAGCGGCAACAAAGAGGTACTGATGTACAGACACTATGATGCCGGAGTCAACGTAACTCACTGTGTGGCTTCTTACTCCAACGGTACGGAAAGCCAAGGTGGCGCAACATTGGCATTAGCCAAATCATTCATCTGCAATGACGGTAAGGTGTACAAAAAAGTCAACTGTTGCCGGAGCAGACGAACTTGATGTCAAGAACATGGCCAAAACCCGTGACCCGCGTTTTGAAGCTACATTCTGGGATGAACCTCGTATCCAGGCAGGTACCTTGCTTTATAGCTGGAAATTCATTGACCGTGTAGGCCCGACCTATTTTGGCAAGACTTATCCTCCTCAATATAAAAGTATAACTAATACCAATGATTATCCGGTAATGCGACTGGCAGAGGTCATGTTAAACTGGCTGGAGGCCAAAGCCGAACTGGCTTTGATGGGCGGTGACCCTATCATTCAAGATGACATCGAAAAAACAATCAACCAAATCCGCAAGCGTCCTCTCGATGAAACGGCAATAAAAAAAGGCCTGCAACAAACCGCACCTATGATGTTAAGTGACATCACTGCCGACTTCGACCCGGATAGAGACAAAGGCAATTTGGTAGCAGGAGATTACGAAGTAGATCCGCTGATTTGGGAAATCCGCCGCGAACGCCGCATGGAGTTTGTATACGAGCACTCCCGTTTGCTCGATTTGAAACGTTGGAAGAAACTGCATTATATGAACAACAAAACATATCCGGACACAATGCTCGGCTTATGGGTGAACCTTGAGGAAGAACTGCCTAATTATCTTGAAGAAGACAACATAGGCATCACCACCGTAGCAGTTCCCGATGGTAACGGATATAAATACATAGTCTATGACGGAACCAACGCCGATGAAATGACAGGTTTCTATGTGCCGGAAGCAGCCGAAGCAAGAGACGATTTCAGCGATCGTTCATATCTGGCTCCGGTAGGAGAAGCTCAAATCAACGAGTACAATGCTAAAGGATATAAATTGACACAAACCGTTCTCTGGTAACAGAAAAAAATGCATAACTCACAACAAGAGGTGTATCAAGAACGAAAGTTTTTCTTCTCGATACACCTCTTTCCTATATATACCTGAATACCAGATAAGAGCGTTTTGTCGTAATTGTAAATTAATAATTATAATACTAAATATTCCCAAATAAGTGTTTTTGATATTAAAATAAAAAGTATCTTTGTTCCATACAAATTCTCCTTAAGTAATACTATTATGAAGAAACTGCTACTATTAACCATCCTGCTATGTAGCTCATTACTGTGTCAGGCACAAAAAGAGCGCATTGTCTTAGGCGATGAACAAACTTCAGAGTATTTTCCAATCCTGAAAGGAAAACGGATTGCAATCTTCTCCAATCACACCGGAATGGTGGGAGACAAGCATTTACTGGACATACTGCTGGAAAACAAATTCAATGTAGTAGCTATTTTTTTCACCTGAACACGGTTTTCGCGGAGATGCGGATGCAGGAGAGCACGTATCCAGTTCGGTCGACAAGAAAACGGGCGTCCCCATCCTTTCTCTTTACGACGGGAAAGACAAAAAACCGAGCGAAGCATCCATGAGAAAATTTGATATATTGGTTATTGACATCCAGGATGTAGGCTTGCGGTTCTATACCTATTATATAACAATGTGCCGGCTGATGGACGCCTGCGCCGAGTACAACCGCAAGGTATTGTTGCTGGACCGCCCCAATCCGAACGGACATTATGTAGACGGACCGATACTGGACATGAAATACAAATCCGGAGTGGGTTGGTTGCCTATTCCCATTGTACATGGCATGACACTGGGCGAACTGGCATTAATGGTAAACGGAGAACGCTGGTTACCGGCCTCACGCGTGTGCGACCTTACCGTCATACCCTGCAAGAATTATACGCACCAGACAAAATACACATTACCCATTCCCCCCTCTCCCAACCTGCCGAACATGAAAGCCGTCTATCTGTATCCGGCTACCTGCTATTTTGAGGCCACTCCCGTCAGTCTGGGCAGAGGAACTTCACTCCCGTTTCAGGTATACGGACATCCCAATATGACAGGCTATGATTACAGTTTTACGCCCAAAAGCGTTCCCGGCGCCAAAAATCCGCCCCAGCTGAACAAGCTATGCCACGGCGTAAACCTCAGTAATATGAGCGATGAAGAAATTTGGAAGCGCGGCGTGGATCTGAGCTACGTAATTGACGCTTATAAGAACCTGAACATAGGCGACCACTTCTTCCGTCCGTTCTTCGAACTGCTGGTAGGAACAGACTATGTCCGCAAGATGATAATAGAAGGAAAGAGCGCCGAAGAAATCAAAAACCGCTGGAAAGGCGATGTGGAAAAGTTCAAGGAACAGCGTAAGCCCTATTTGCTTTATCAAGAATGATTATTCATACAAACCGGAACCTATTAACCAGTAAACACTAATACCCAATCAATACAATGAGCCCGTTATCCGTTATCATCACCATTGCAGCCTATTTTGCAATACTCTTCACAGTATCTTACATTGCCGGCAGAAAAGCAGACAATGCAGGTTTCTTCGTGGGCAACCGCAAATCGTCCTGGTATGTGGTGGCATTTGCTATGATTGGCTCCAGCATATCCGGAGTAACGTATGTATCCGTGCCCGGCATGGTTGCCGCAAGTAACTTCGGCTATCTGCAAATGGTACTGGGATTTATTGCGGGACAATTAATCATCGCCTTTGTTCTGACCCCCTTATTCTACCGGATGAATCTGGTTTCCATTTATGAATATCTGGAGAACAGGTTCGGCATGTCCTCATACCGTACAGGGGCCTGGTTTTCTTCATCTCAAAATGCTTGGAGCGGCAGTACGGCTGTTCCTCGTCTGCCTGACATTACAACTGCTGGTATTCGAGCCATTCGGATTACCGTTTATTCTGAATGTAGCCATCACCGTAGCTTTGGTATGGCTGTACACTTTCCGTGGAGGCGTAAAGTCGCTCATCTGGACGGACTCCTTGAAAACGTTCTGCCTTGTGGTATCGGTTGTATTGTGCATCTGCTATATAGCTTCCGACCTTAATTTGTCTTTCACCGGTATGCTCGGTACAATTGCCGACAGCGATATGTCCCGCATATTTTTCTTTGATGATGTCAACAGCAAGCAATACTTCTTCAAGCAGTTCTTTGCCGGAGCATTTACCATGATAGCCATGACCGGATTGGATCAGGACATGATGCAACGCAACCTCAGCTGCAAGAATTTCAAGGACTCACAAAAGAACATGATTACCAGCGTCATTTCGCAATTCTTCGTCATTCTGTTGTTTCTGATGCTGGGTGTACTGCTCTACATATTTGCCGGCAGCCAAGGAATACAAGTGGAGAAAAGTGATGAACTTTTCCCCTTAATTGCTACAGGAAATTACTTCCCCGCCGTTGTAGGCATCCTGTTTATTATCGGACTGATTTCTTCGGCTTACTCGGCAGCAGGATCCGCACTGACAGCCCTTACTACATCCTTCACCGTAGATATTCTCGGCACAAGAGGAAGGACGGAAGAGGAAATCGTAAAAATCCGGAAACGGGTACACATAGGAATGGCCGTAATAATGGGTATTACGATTTTTGTATTCAACCTGCTGAACAATACCAGTGTAATCGATGCCGTATATATTCTGGCAAGCTACACCTATGGTCCTATCTTGGGACTGTTTGCTTTCGGCATCTTCATGAAACAGCAGGTGCGGGACAAATACATACCGTTAGTGGCCATCGTCTCTCCGCTTCTTTGCTTCATCCTGCAAAAGAACTCGGAAGCATGGTTCAACGGTTATCAGTTCAGCTATGAGCTGCTTATATTCAATGCACTGTTCACCTTCATCGGACTCTGCATACTGATAAAGAAAGACAAAAAGAACATTTAACTTAATACATCATCATCATGAGTGTAAGACTCCACTTTTTGCTCAGCATGCTTGCCACCGCCCTTATCCCCCAAACGGGCGGTGCGCAAGAGTTTCCGACAGAAACCCGCCGGGAAATAGGCAAGTTTCTGGATGCCACTGCACGAAAAGAAATATCCGTAGGACACATCACCGTTGACTCTGTTGCCATAAACGGCAACACCCTGCAACTCTTTGCCAACATGAACTGTTCCTACATTCCTTTCCGTGAGGACAATGTAGCCGAAATTTATAAAGGTATCAACGCCTTGTTGCCCACCGAATTTGCAAAGTACAGGCTACAGCTACGCACCAACAGACATAGTATCGAAGAACTGATTCCCCAGGCGTTGCGTTCGAAAAAAGACAAAAAGGCTCTTACATTCAGCCAGGATGTAGAAAAGCCTCTGGTAACCAAAGTTTCCAGACCTTATACCCCAACCAACGGACTGCAAAACCGTCATATTGCCTTATGGCAAAGCCACGGCTTTTACTACGAACCGAAACTCAACCGCTGGGAATGGCAGCGCGCCCGCTGTCTGCAAACCGTGGAAGACCTGTATACACAGAGCTTCGTATTGCCCTACCTTGTTCCGATGCTGGAAAACGCCGGAGCCAATGTGCTGCTTCCGCGTGAACGCGACTGCCAGACTGCCGAAATCATTATCGACAATGATCGCTCTACTCCGGGATCCGAGTATAAGGAATTGGATGGAGAGAAAGCTTGGTCGGATGGGGAGAAAGCCGGATTTGGGCATATTCAAGCTACTTATACGAATGGGGAGAACCCTTTTACGCAAGGTACCTATCGGCAGACGGTCACACAGAGGAAAGGAAAAGAAAGTCTCATCGAGTGGATTCCCGAAATTCCGGAATCGGGGAATTACGCGGTCTATGCCTCCTATCAATCTTTTCCGAACAGCACAGAGCAGGCACTGTATACCATCCATCATGCCGGAGGGGAAACCACAATCGCCGTCAATCAAACAATGGGGGGTGGGACTTGGATCTATCTGGGAAACTTCAAATTCACGGCACATGAACAAGCCCATGAGAGAATCGTATTAAACGAATCAAAGCAATAAATCGGGAAAGATTATCACGGCAGACGCAATCAAGATCGGTGGCGGCATGGGGAACATCGCACGTAGCCCGCTAGAAAGTCCCTATCCGATAGAAGCAGAGACAAGTGGGTATCCACGGTTTACCGAGGCGGCCCGATATTGGCTACAATGGGCGGGAATACCGGATAGTATCTATTCGAAAAGCGCTTCCGCAATGATATCAAGACGACATTTACG
>ENA-OQDL01001740-OQDL01001740.1-human-gut-metagenome-genome-assembly--contig:-NODE-1740-length-10131-cov-2.815274_pt1 | contig 10131 bp, 10 predicted proteins | sample MGYA00242782_ERZ504609 | MGnify/ENA primary metagenome ERZ504609 (study PRJEB26092, sample SAMD00036320) | human gut metagenome | host: Homo sapiens | study: EMG produced TPA metagenomics assembly of... | reverse complement strand
TGCGGCATCCGTGTTTTTATTGGTGCTCCATTTTATTTATGTTCACCCAGCAATGTTTGCACAATTCTTTCTGCTGCGTGTCCGTCCCAGCGTTCCGGCAAATGTCCCTTCTGCCATTCTCCTTTATTCAGAATGTCAAGGGCGTCTGCCAGGATTTCAGAGTTTTCCCCCACCAGCCGGTTTGTGCCGATTGTCACTGTTTCGGGATGTTCTGCATACGTGCTTAATGTCATGCAGGGGATTCCTAAAAAAGTAGCTTCTTCCGCTACATTGCCCGAATCTGTAATGATACCCCAGGCATGGTTCACTAAATATCCGAATGACAAATAAGGTTGCGGTGGTAATATATATAACCTTTCGGAAGTAATTCCTAAAGCAGACAGCTTGTTTTTTACATATGTATGGAGCGGCGCCACGATCGGCTTGTCTGTTTTTTCCAGTATAGTGCGGAAGATGGCTTTCAGTGTTGTGTCCTTGTTTAGCAATGAATGTTTGTTCAATGTTAGCAAGAGGTATTCTTTTTCTTTCAGTCCCATAATGGAGAACGCTACCGGGCGCTGTAAACGGGTACGGTTATAACGCAGCGTATCAATCAGGATGTTTCCTACAAAATGTACATGTGCCTGTTCGGTTCCTGTTTGATTCAGATTGCGGTTGGCTACCATTCCGGCCGTGAACAGATAATCGGACAAGCCATCTGTTATCATGCTGTTCACTTCCTTTGGCATATCCATATCGAAAGAGCGGGTTCCGGCCACTAGATGAGCGACTTTTATCCCTTTCTTTTTAGCTACGATAGAGCACGCCATAGTAGGAGTCAGGTCATCCACTACAAGTACTACCTGTGCAGGATGCTGTTCCAGTTCGCGGGCGAAAGCTACCAATATACCTGCCATTCGCTGGAAAAAATCTGTATTATCTACATGCAGATATACATCGGGACGCGGCATATCCAGGTCTGTAAACAGAGAAGGTTCCAAACTTTTATCTTCGTCCGAACCTGTGTAGACCAGACGGGCAGTGATATTTTTTCCTGCTGCCTTTGCAGCCTTGATAGCACGCATTAATGGGGGCAATTTTCATGAAATTTGGGACGTGCACCTGCGATAATTGTTACTTTCATCTTATTTTAAGCTATTTTCTGAACACAAAAATTACATTTTCTTATCGAATTTATTCGTTACTTTGCAGACAAATAACAACCATTATGCTAACATTTGTTCAAGTTTTAGATTTTATAGGCACGTTTGCCTTTGCCATCAGTGGTATCAGATTGGCGTCTGCCAAACAGTTTGACTGGTTTGGTGCATATGTAGTGGGTTTGGCAACGGCTATCGGAGGAGGTACTATCCGTGATGTGCTTCTAGATGTGACTCCGGGTTGGATGACCGACCCTATATATTTAATATGTACAGGACTTGCATTGTTTTGGGTAATTGCTTTCGGCAAGTATCTGATTCATATGCATAACACTTTTTTCCTGTTCGACAGCATCGGTCTGGCACTATTTACAGTAGTGGGAGTAGGCAAAAGTATTGCTCTCGGATATCCTTTTTGGGTAGCTATAATCATGGGTAGTATCACTGGGGCCGCAGGTGGTGTGCTCCGCGATGTTTTTATTAATGAAATTCCGCTTATTTTTCGTAAAGAAATTTATGCAATGGCCTGTGTGGTGGGGGGATTGGCCTATTGGATATGTGATCTGTTTGGTCTGGAAGCCTTTATTTGCCAGATAATAGGAGGTAGTACTGTGTTTTTGGCGCGTATTTTAGCTGTTAAATATAGTATCTGTTTACCAATTTTAAAGGGGGGAACAACGCTAAATAGCACCTGAAAACTATCAAAACAGGGGGTAAAAACTGATAAATGACGGTTTTTACCCCCTATTTTGATAGTTTTTTCTTTGACACCTATTTAAAATGCGCTATCCTTGCATTACCGAGAGCATGGAAAAAGAATATGAACCTAAACTGAAAGACTTATGAATAGCGTTAGTTTTAAAAAAGAACCTGCTGGGTGTGCAAGAAGAATTACTTCGGTTTGCATACAAACTCACAGCCGACCGTGAGGAGGCTAATGACCTGCTACAAGAAACTTCATTGAAAGCGCTGGATAATGAAGACAAGTATATCCCCGATACAAACTTTAAGGGATGGATGTATACCATTATGCGTAACATCTTTATAACAATTATCGTAAAGTAGTGCGCGACCAGACATTTGTGGACCATACAGACAATCTCTACCATTTAAGTATGCCTCAGGATTCCGGCTTTGATAGTACCGAGGGAGCTTATGACATGAAAGAAATACATCGTATAGTCGGTTTGCTTCCTAAAGAATACCGTATTCCATTCGCTATGCATGTGTCGGGATTTAAATATCGTGAGATTGCCGAAAAGCTGGGATTGCCGTTGGGTACTGTAAAAAGCAGAATTTTTTTTACCAGACAACGCTTGCAGGGACAGCTCCGTGATTTTGTATATCCAAGGGGAAATTATCAAAAGGTAGAGTGAAAATCTTTTGCTCTGCCTTTTTTGTTTTTGTTGGTTTACAATATGATATTAAACATGTTTTTGGAAGCTAAAAAACAGCTTCGAATATTAACTTTATTTTTATTCATTTGTTATATTTGCAAAAGGACAAGACACCTTTAAATCAAGTAATAATTATGAAAAAAGAAATCAAATTCAGTTTGGTCTACCGCGATATGTGGCAGTCATCAGGGAAGTACCAGCCCAGAGCTGATCAGTTAGCCAAAATTGCTCCTCTAATCGTTGAAATGGGGTGTTTTGCCCGAGTCGAAACTAATGGAGGTGCTTTTGAACAAGTGAACTTGCTATATGGTGAGAATCCTAACAAGGCAGTGCGTACATTTACCAAGCCTTTACGTGAGGCGGGTATTCAGACGCATATGTTGGACCGTGGTTTAAATGCATTGCGAATGTATCCTGTTCCAGCTGATGTACGTCGGTTGATGTATAGGGTAAAACATGCGCAAGGAGTGGATATTACTCGTATTTTTTGTGGTTTGAATGAAGTTCGTAATATTATTCCTTCCATAAAATATGCTAAAGAAGCGGGGATGATTCCTCAAGCCACTCTTTGCATCACTTATTCTCCTGTACATACGGTGGATTATTATTCTTATATTGCCGACCAGTTAATAGAAGCGGGGGCACCCGAAATCTGTTTGAAAGATATGGCAGGTATCGGCCGTCCTGAAATGTTGGGGCAGTTGGTGAGAAATATCAAAGATAAACATCCTGAAGTCATTGTACAATATCATGGACATTCCGGTCCTGGGTTATCTATGGCATCTATTTTGGAAGTTTGTGAGAATGGTGCGGATATCATTGATGTCGCTATGGAGCCGTTGTCATGGGGAAAAGTGCATCCTGACGTAATTTCTGTACAGGCTATGTTGAAAAATGCAGGTTTTCAGGTACCTGAAATCAATATGAAGGCTTATATGAAAGCGCGTAGCATGACGCAGGAATTTATTGATGATTTTTTGGGATATTTTATTGATCCTACCAACAAACATATGTCTTCCTTGCTGCTGGGATGTGGACTTCCCGGTGGCATGATGGGTTCAATGATGGCCGATCTGAAAGGGGTGCATTCGGGCATCAATCTGATTCTGAAAGGACAGGGAAAGGAACCTATGAGTTTGGATGATTTGGTAGTGATGCTGTTTGAAGAAGTGGAATACGTATGGCCGAAATTGGGATATCCACCTTTAGTAACACCGTTTAGCCAATATGTGAAGAATGTGGCTTTGATGATGTTATGCAATTGGTGAAGGGAGAGGAGAGATGGACGATGATTGATAACCATACATGGGATATGATTTTGGGAAAAAGTGGAAAATTGCCGGGTGCGTTGGCTCCTGAAATAATCGAACTGGCGAAAAGTAAAGGCTACGAATTCACTGATGAAGATCCTCAGGTGAACTATCCTGATGAGCTGGACAAGTACCGTAAGGAGATGGATGATAATGGATGGGAATATGGTGAGGATGAGGAAGAGTTGTTTGAACTGGCTATGCATGACCGGCAATACCGTGATTATAAATCGGGTGTAGCCAAGAAACGTTTTATGGATGATTTACAACGTGCTCAGGATGCGGCTATGGTAAAAAGTGGCTTCGATGAGGAAACGATCCGAAAATATAAGCGTGCTAAGGCAGATCCTATTATTGCACCGGATAAGGGGCAGATTTTATGGGAAGTTTCCGTGGAAGGTCCTTCTATGGCACCGTTTGTCGGACGGAAATACCAGCATGATGAAGTGTTCTGTTATATTTCCACTCCGTGGGGAGAGTATGAAAAGATTTTTGCTAATTTTACAGGACGTATTGTAGAAGTTTGCGCCCAACAAGGAGCTGTAGTTAATAAAGGTGATGTTATAGCTTATTTGGAAAGAACAGAGTTTACTGCATGATTTAAAGGTGCTATATAGCTTTTTTATCCGCTATGGCAAGTGTTGAATTTGTCATGGCGGATGTTTTTATCTTTTCATTCTTTTAAAATTTGCATTCATTCAGTTATGTGTTATCTTTGTTGCCATGCAGAAAAAACAGGTAGATAAGAAAAAATATATGAGAAAGCTGTATCCGTGGTTGCTGGGAATGATTTTAGGAATAATGCCTTGTATCGTTTCAGCATCAGAAAATGACAGTATAAAAGTCGAGAGTCTGCTTCAAAAAGCTGCCCGGTTGCCGGCCGATAGTTGTAGGATATTGTTTTTTGCCCAAAATCTATTAGGGGTTCCATACGTAGCGAATACATTGGATGGGACAGATGAAGAGAGATTAGTTGTTCATTTGGATAAGGTGGATTGTACCACATTAGTTGAAACAGTACTTGCATTGAGTCTCGCTGACAAGTATGGGAAAAGTGACTTTGAAAGTTACAAAAAAGCGTTGCTGTGTATCCGCTATCGGAATGGAAAACAAGCCGGTTATGTCTCGCGTTTACATTACTTCAGTGATTGGATTAAGGATAACGAACAGAAAGGAATTGTACATGAACGTACAGGGGAATTAGGGCTTGCTGTATCACAAATCTTGAATTTGGATTTTATGTCCACACACTCTGACAATTATCATCGGTTGAAAAATAATCCTTCCATGATATCCCAGATGATTGAAATAGAGAGAAAATGGAAAAATGTTCCTGTTTCTTATATTCCTAAAACAAGTCTGAACGTTTCTTCTGAGGAGTTGGACATAAAGAATGGGGATATCATAGCGATTACTACCAATATAAAAGGGCTGGATGTGGTGCATACAGGATTTGCCTGTTGGGTGGATGGTAAATTGCATTTGCTTCATGCTTCATCGGTCATGAAGAAAGTTATTCTAGATTCTCAGACTCTCTTTGAATACTCTAAAAATAAGAAAGCCCACACGGGGGTGCGGGTTATTTCTTTTTCTTCTTTGAAACCGTAGAGGACGTATCTTGTTTGGGCGGAAATGTAGGGACGCATTTCATAAGATAAAGTATCTTCTTTTGTCTTTTAAGCATGTAGTTGCCAGGTCTGCTTGAATTGAATTTGCGAGGATTGGGAAGGCTGGCTGCAATTAGTGCGCATTCTTCCGGTGTCAGTTTGCTGGCATTCTTGTGAAAGTGTTCACGAGCTACTGCTTCGGCACCATAGATACCATTTCCCATTTCTATAGAGTTCAGATAGACTTCCATAATCCGTTCCTTGTTCCAAAATAGTTCTATCAAGGTGGTGAAATACACTTCAAGTCCTTTCCTGATCCAAGAAGAAGCAGGCCACAAGAAAATGTTTTTGGCTGTCTGTTGGCTGATAGTACTGGCACCTCGAGGGCGTTTTCGGTTCTTGTTTTCTTTTAAGGCTTTCTCTATTTCTTTGAAGTCAAAACCATTATGCTCGGCAAAGCGATTGTCTTCAGAGGCAATAACAGCCATAGACAGATGAGGGGATATGTTTTCTTTAGGTAGCCAAGAGTGTTTCCACTTTATATCTTCTCCATGAATGATTTGCTGGGTAGTACGGATAAACATCAACGGGGTAAAGTAAACCGGAATAAATCGTAAAACGATAACTGCGAGAATGGAAGAACCAAAGAAAAAAAGCAGCAGATTGCGGATGAATTTTAAAATCTTTTTTTTCATGCTTGTGTATTAAAAGCAATTTCGGGCAGAAATAACCTGTCCGAAATTGGTTTATTTTATATGTTATTCCAATGTTGTGACCGTTGGTTCGGGCGTATTGGATACGCTCTACAATAACGTCATTGATATCATTTCAGTGTTCCTGCTTCCGCTTGCTGAATCATCTGTTGGCTGGCATACATATATACTTCTACACGACGGTTCTGCTGGCGTCCCTCGGCTGTGTCATTATTACCTATCGGATCTGCTTGACCTAAGCCTTCTACGGACTTGATCTGGGAATTTACTTTACACCGCAACCCCAACTAGATAACTAGCCACACTTTGAGCGCGTTCTTGTGACAGATTGAGGTTTTTTTGGATACTTTGTTCAGCTGTACTGTTTCTCCAGCCCTGGTTGTCTGTATATCCATAAATGGATACATCCATATCTCTGTTCTGGTTCAATACGTTGTTTGCAAACTTACTCAAGGCTGATTTCGCTTGTGCACTCAAGGCTGCATTTCCTGTATTGAAGAGAATACCGGAATCAAAAGTAACTTTTACAGCCTGAAGGCCATTGTTATCTGTTACTTGTTCTACCTGCGCTCCTTGGATTTGAGCAGCTTCTTCTGCTGCTTTATCCATTTTTTTCCCAATTAATACACCGGCACCTGTACCTACTGCCGCACCTACTGCCGCACCAATAGCCGCACCTTTACCATGTCCGGCTATTCCGCCGATAATTGCTCCCAAAGCTGCACCGCCGCCACCGCCGATCAGACCGCCTTTAGCGGTATTATTCATGTTACCACATCCACTGAATACTAATGTAGCACTCAGTAATAAAGCCATAATTTTAGTCTTTTTCATAATCATGTTCATTTTAATATATTAATGACTTAATGCAAAAATTGTTCATTAAACGGCCTGATAATTTAAAGCTTTCTTCTTGATAAGCATAAACCAGATCAGACAAATAATTCCTTTCATAGTGCTAGTGATGCTTATGCTCCACCAAATACCCGGCAAACCCCAGCCCCATGATACAAACAACAGTGCCATCGGGATGCGCAGATAGTTACAGGTGACGCTGATTACGGCAGGAGGCATGGTGCGCCCCATCCCATAAAATACGCCCTGTATGGTAATTTCCAGCATCATAAATAGTTGCGAGTATCCGTCAATACGTAGAAAGACACCGCCGGTTTCGTAAGCTGCTTTTTCAGGAACAAAGATAGAAAATATTTCGTTTCCATAACATATAAAAAGGGAATGTGCAGAAAGATCCGAATATAAATGTCATCCATAAAGTGGTGCGATAGGCTTTCAGCACACGGGAGATTTGCCGCGCTGCATAATTCTGAGCTACAAAGGCACTGAGAGCTGTAGAAAAAACCTTGGGAGGTGTTCCAGGTGATAGCTTCGATTTGTCCTCCGGTGGTGAGTGCCATCAGCCCTAAATGACCACCTTGTTCTGTGGCGGTTCTTCCGAGAAACATATTGACGAAAGCGAATAATGTATTGAGTGCCGCTACTGGTAATCCTATTTTCAAAATGTGGCGTGTATATTGTTTTTTCAGTTTAGTAAATAACCGAAAATCATCCCATAATATTTTCTTTTGTTTCAATTGATAGATAAACAGTATGCATACCGTAGCTTCGGCCAGCCAAGTGGCAATTGCTGCTCCCGTAGTTCCCCAGCTTAAACCAAAGATAAAGATAGGATCCAGTATTATATTTGTAATCAGTCCGATACCGTTAATGGAAAAAGGTATTTTGCTTCGTCCGGCGGCATTGAATATCCCTGTAAAGGCAGCTGATAAAAAGACGAATGGAAAGGCGGTTGCTATAATCCGTAGATATTCCACAGCCATCTTGGCTATATGAGGTTCTAGTTCATAGATACTGATAATAGGGGTGGCAAAGATAAATAACAATGCTCCCCAGCTCAATGATATAAGTAAGGACAAGGTAAGATTATGTGATGCGAATGCACGGGCAGCTTGCTCGTTTTGTGCCCCGATGGCTTGTCCTACGCTGACTTCCGAACCTACTTTGTTCAGAAGAGAGATAGATGTGGACATCCATGTAAGAATTCCTACCGAACCTACGGCGGCTATTGCCTCACTTCCTATTCTTCCTACCCAAGCCATGTCGGTCAGACTATATGCCATTTGTATGAATGAAGTAGCCATAATGGGCATTGCCAAAGTAAACAATTGCTTTAGGATAGGGCCTTGAGTCAGATTCTTAGTTCCTTTCATTCGTCATTAACGGATAAATTGTCTGCAAAGGTAGAAATTTATACTGATTTCTGTGGGGAATGCTGATAAAAATACTTTTCTATTACTCTTTTTAAATGGTCTGGATGTTTCATAAAAAACTTTGAAGTTCTTGAAGAAGGATAAAGCTTTTTCAAAAACTCCAAAGTCTTTTATGAGTATATTGATAGAAGTCGTTGATTAGTAAGCGAAAATAGGATATTTCTTCATTGTTTCGTTTACGCGTGCACGAACTTGTGCAATTACTTCTTCATTGTCTACGTTTGAAAGAACTGTCTCAATCATTTCGGCGATTTCCAACATCAAGTCTTCTTTTGCTCCGCGAGTTGTGATAGCGGGAGTTCCCAAACGGATACCTGAAGTTTGGAAAGCAGAACGGCTGTCAAATGGGACCATGTTCTTGTTTACAGTGATATCAGCAGCAACCAATGCTTTTTCTGCTACTTTGCCTGTCAGATCAGGGTATTTGGTACGCAGGTCTACCAGCATGGAGTGGTTGTCTGTACCACCGGAAACGATCGTAAAGCCACGGTCAATCAAAGCCTGTGCCAATACGGCTGCATTCTTTTTTACTTGTGTTTGATATTCTTTGTATTCCGGCTGTAAACATTCACCGAATGCAACAGCTTTGGCTGCGATGACATGTTCCAACGGGCCACCTTGTATACCAGGGAATACAGCAGAATCCAAAAGTTGTGACATCATCTTGATTTCACCTTTTGGAGTTTTCTTGCCCCATGGGTTAGGGAAGTCTTTACCCATCATGATGACACCGCCACGAGGGCCACGAAGGGTTTTATGGGTTGTTGAAGTGACGATATGAGCATATTTAACCGGGTTGTCCAACAGTCCGGCAGCAATCAGTCCGGCAGGGTGGGCCATATCAATCATCAGGATGGCTCCCACTTTATCTGCGATTTCACGCATACGTTTGTAGTCCCACTCGCGAGAATATGCAGAACCGCCACCGATAATCATTTTGGGTTTTTCACGTAATGCGATTTCTTCCATCTGATCGTAATCTACACGACCTGTTTCTTTGTTCAGGTTGTATTCACACGGAGTATAAATAATTCCGGATGTGTTTACCAATGAACCATGTGACAAGTGACCACCATGGGCCAAATTTAATCCCATAAATTTATCACCCGGATTCAAAACGGCCAAAAATACAGCAGCATTAGCCTGTGCTCCGGAGTGAGGTTGTACATTAGCCCATTCTGCTCCAAATATTTGTTTCAGTCTGTCGATAGCGATTTGTTCGCTCTGGTCTACCACTTCGCAACCGCCATAGTAGCGCTTGCCGGGATACCCTTCAGCATACTTGTTGGTAAGGCAAGAACCCATGGCTTGCATTACTTGGTCACTAACAAAGTTTTCGGATGCGATCAGCTCGATACCTTTTGAGCTGGCGTTGATGCTCTTTTTCGATAATGTCGAAAATCAAATCGTCTCTTTTCATTTCTTTTTATAATAAGTTTATGTGCGATATTCGATTCTGAGTTCACAAAGTTAAGTAATTTTTAGAATATAAGGAAATTATTTAGAGGAAAATATTTGGTGAGGTTACGGAAAAAAGATATATGACTTTCTTTTTGTCGTGTAGTAAGGTCTGAAGCTGCTGAAAGAGTTTGAAGATAATGGGCGTTTTGAGGAAAGAAAAGGATATAAATGTGGCATTATGATATCTACTTAGAGAAAGCTTCCTACTTTAGAAAA
>ENA-OQDL01001739-OQDL01001739.1-human-gut-metagenome-genome-assembly--contig:-NODE-1739-length-10132-cov-2.793103_pt1 | contig 10132 bp, 12 predicted proteins | sample MGYA00242782_ERZ504609 | MGnify/ENA primary metagenome ERZ504609 (study PRJEB26092, sample SAMD00036320) | human gut metagenome | host: Homo sapiens | study: EMG produced TPA metagenomics assembly of... | reverse complement strand
CCGCTATTCGCATATCATGGTGCTTACGCCCCACTTTTATGCTCATATCGGGGCGGGTCTCAAGGTCATTCTACCACCAGTGTGCAAGCACACGTGGTTTCAGACCTTTTGACCCTGACATCATAAAATGATTATAAGCGAATCTAATAGATAAGCGGATAATAAAATAATGAACAGATCAGAGTACAAGGCAGAGGGAATGTTGATTTTCCATCTGCCTTATATTATAATCGGATTGGTAACGCTAGATTGATCAGTGACAATATAGAGGATAAGGAGCAGAAACTACATGAGTGAATTTGAAAAAGCTGTGACGGGATTAGGCGAAGAGTGTGGTGTGTTCGGAGCCTATGATATGGATGGACATGATGTGGCAGCATCCATTTATTACGGACTTTTTGCCCTGCAGCACAGAGGACAGGAAAGCTGTGGTATTGCAGTGACGGATACTGCAGGAAAGAGAAAGGTATTGTCCAGAAAAGGGCTTGGTCATGTGAATGATGTCTTTGATGAAAAAGTACTTTCAGAACTGAAAGGAAATCTGGGAGTCGGACATGTGAGATATTCTACAGCAGGAGGAACCCGTGTGGAAAATGCCCAGCCGCTTGTAATCAATTACGTGAAAGGAACGCTGGCAATCGCACATAACGGGAATCTGGTCAATGCGATTGAACTGAGAAAAGAACTGGAATATACAGGTGCTATTTTTCAGACGACGATCGACTCGGAAGTGATCGCTTATCATATTGCAAGGGAGCGGCTGGAGGCTGCAACTGCGGAGGAGGCAGTGAGACTTGCGATGAAAAAGATCAAAGGTGCTTATGCACTGGTCGTGAGCAGTCCGAGGAAAATGATCGGAGCGAGAGATCCTTTCGGATTAAAGCCTTTATGTATAGGAAAAAGAGAAAATACATACTTCCTGGCATCAGAAAGCTGTGCAATCGCTGCAGTGGATGCAGAGTTTGTGCGGGATGTGCTTCCGGGAGAGATCGTAACGATCACGAAGGACGGAATCGCATCGGATATGAGTATGGCGATGCCGGCGGAGAAGCAGGCGAGATGTATTTTGAATATATTTATTTTGCAAGGACAGATTCAACGATTGACGGTGTGAATGTCTATCATTCCAGGATCATTGCAGGAAAAGCACTGGCAGAGTCTTATCCGGTGGAGGCCGATCTGGTAGTCGGAGTTCCGGATTCGGGACTGGTAGCGGCAAAGGGATATTCCGAGCAGTCAGGAATCCCTTACGGAATGGCATTCCACAAGAACAGTTATGTTGGAAGAACCTTCATCAAGCCGAAGCAGAGTGACAGAGAGTCCAGTGTTAAGATCAAATTAAATGTGATCCCGGAAGTTGTAAAGGGAAAGAGGATCGTTATGGTAGATGATTCCATCGTCAGAGGAACGACCTGTGCGAATATCATCAAGATGCTGAAAAAGGCCGGAGCAACGGAAGTGCATGTAAGGATCAGTTCACCACCGTTCCTGCATCCATGTTATTTTGGAACCGATGTGCCGTCGAATGAGCAGCTAATTGCCCATTCCCATACACCGGAGCAGATCCGGGATATGATCGGGGCAGATTCCCTTGGATATATGGAGATAGAAAAACTGAAAAATATGGTTGGAGATCTTCATTTCTGTGATGCATGCTTTACAGGAATTATCCGATGGAAGTACCGGGAGAAGATATCAGTCAGGCATTTGAATAAATTGAACAAAATAAAAGGAGATAGAAATTAATGAGTAATGAACCGTTATGTAAGTCCACTTTCAGAACGTTATGCAAGCAAGGAGATGCAGTATATTTTTTCACCGGACAAAAAGTTCCGTACGTGGAGAAAGCTGTGGATCGCCCTTGCGGAGACTGAGAAAGAGCTTGGACTTCATATTACCGATGAGCAGATTGCAGAATTGAAAGAACATGCAGATGATATTAATTTTGATGTGGCAAAAGAACGGGAAAAGGTAGTCCGCCACGATGTTATGTCCCACGTGTATGCATATGGCGTACAGTGCCCGAAAGCAAAAGGAATCATCCATCTTGGAGCAACTTCCTGCTATGTCGGGGACAATACGGATATTATTATCATGGCAGAGGCACTGAAGTTGGTCCGTACGAAGCTGATCAATGTGATTGCAGAACTGGCAAAATTCGCAGATGCACAGAAAGCCCAGCCAACACTTGCATTTACACATTTCCAGCCGGCACAGCCGACAACTGTAGGAAAAAGAGCGACGCTGTGGCTGCAGGAGTTTGAGATGGATCTGGAAGATCTGGAATATGTACTCGGTAGTCTGAAGCTTTTAGGCTCGAAAGGAACGACAGGAACGCAGGCAAGTTTCCTGGAACTCTTTGACGGAGATCAGGAGACCATCGACAAGATCGATCCGATGATCGCAGAGAAGATGGGATTTTAAGGCCTGCTATCCGGTATCGGGACAGACGTATTCGAGAAAAGTAGATACAAGAGTGATGAATATCCTTGCAGGGATCGCAGCCAGTGCACATAAATTTTCAAATGATATCCGGCTTCTCCAGCATCTGAAAGAAGTGGAAGAACCATTTGAAAAGACACAGATCGGTTCCTCTGCAATGGCATATAAGAGAAACCCTATGAGAAGTGAAAGAATTGCATCCCTTTCAAGATACGTTATGATCGATGCACTGAATCCGGCGATCACGTCTGCGACGCAGTGGTTTGAGAGAACGCTGGATGATTCAGCAAATAAGCGTCTGAGTATTCCGGAAGGTTTCCTGGCAATTGACGGGATTCTGGATCTCTGTCTGAATGTAGTAGACGGACTTGTAGTTTATCCGAAGGTGATCGAGAAGCGTCTTATGTCAGAACTTCCATTCATGGCAACAGAAAATATCATGATGGATGCCGTAAAAGCCGGTGGAGACAGACAGGAACTGCATGAGAGAATCCGTGAGCTTTCCATGGAAGCAGGAAAGAATGTGAAGGAAAAAGGTCTTGATAATAATCTGCTGGAACTGATTGCAGCAGACCCGGCATTCAACCTGACACTGGAAGATCTGCAGAAGACAATGCAGCCGGAGAAGTATGTAGGACGTGCAAAAGAGCAGGTTGAAGCATATCTGACCAATGTGATCAACCCGTTGCTGGAAAAGAATCAGGAAGTGCTTGGCGTAAAAGCAGAGATTAATGTGTAAGTTAAAATCCTGAAAATGCAAAGGAATGTTGCAATTCGTTGCGACATTCCTTTTTCTTTGGTATCTTACTACAGTCGACAAGATATGATCGAACAGGAAAAGTGGTGAAAGGAAAAGAAAAATATGGGATTGAACGAAAGATTTTTGGAAAATGAACAGAATATCTCTGCCCTGAAAATACACAGGACAGGTATATCGGTGCTGCTTCTGATCTGTATGTGGATTTCCCTGCTCGACTGTGGGACTGTCAGGATCATGGATGTGAAGATGGCTGCATATGAAATGAAAGCTATGCCCTCTGCCGTTGAGGCAGAAAAGGGGATTCTGACAGCAGGACGTTGTTATCCGGCATGGGAGAAAATGAAAGATTCTATGGTTACAGATAAAAAGATACTGCCGGCTGTCAGTCAGACTTTGGAGACTGCAGAAGCCGGAATAGAAAAGAACTTGACCGAAAAATCAGACAGTAGACTGACAAAAACTGTAACTACAGATACAGGAGATGCCGGAATCATAAAGAAAGTTGTTACAGGAAAGACAAATACAGAAGTCTCTCTCCCGGCAGAGATTGTTCCACCTGCGACAGATGACAGCAATCTGATTGAAAATGACAGCGAAAAGCCGGAAATGATGCTTGTGACAGAAGATGGATTTATCATAGACGGAACAGGAACCATTACAGGTGTGGCAGATTATGAAAAGGCAGTAAAAGAAGGACGGCTTACTCTGCCATCGTCAGATCAATGCAGCAAAATTGCGGCAACCACGTTTACTGATGCACCGGACGGAATCCTGGAGATTGTGATTCCGGCAAATATTATTTTTATTGAAGAAGGAACTTTTGCTGATCTGAAGGATGTAGAATGGTATGAGACAGAACCGGACAATCCGGTGTATGTAAGCAGAGATGGAGTTTTATTTTCGGAACAGGAGACCTGCCTTTTCGCATTTCCTGCAGGAAGAACAGGGATTTATCCAATTCCTGAAAATGTGGTGCGTCTGGCAAAGGATGCTTTCAGTGAAAGCAGATTGTTCAAAGTGATCGGAATGAAAGAGCGTGGAATGGAACAGACAGATCTTCCAGATACACTGGTGGTTGAATAATCCTGCCGGTTGCGATATAATAATTCATTGTAGATCCGCATGTGCGGAGACCAGAGCTTAAGAAGAAAATGAATTGGAGAAGATAATATGAGTAAGAAAGTAAGAACGAGATTTGCACCAAGCCCGACAGGAAGGATGCATGTAGGTAATTTAAGAACTGCACTTTATGCATATCTGATCGCAAAGCATGAGGGTGGAGATTTTATCCTGCGTGTGGAAGATACAGATCAGGAGCGTTTCGTGGAAAGGTGCTTTGGATATCATTTACAGGACACTTGCAAAGACAGGCCTTGTACATGATGAGGGACCGGATAAAGATGCCGGATATGGACCTTATGTACAAAGTGAGAGAAATGCGGCAGGTCTTTATCTGAAATATGCGAAGCAGCTTGTAGAGCAGGGAGATGCATATTATTGCTTTTGTGATAAGGAACGTCTGGAATCGCTGAAGACGACCGTTTCAGAATCAGGAACAGAGATTTCTGTTTATGATAAGCATTGCCTGAGCCTGAGCAAGGAGGAAGTAGAGGCAAATCTTGCAGCCGGTAAGCCATGGGTCATCCGTCTGAATGTGCCGAATGAAGGTACGACAACCTTCCATGATGAGATCTATGGAGATATCACTGTACCGAATGCAGAACTGGATGATATGATCCTGATCAAGTCAGATGGGTATCCGACGTACAATTTTGCAAATGTAATTGACGATCATCTGATGGAGATCACGCATGTTGTCAGAGGGAATGAGTACCTTTCTTCAGCACCGAAATATAACCGTCTGTATGATGCATTTGGATGGGAAGTTCCGGTTTATGTTCATTGCCCGCTGATCACAGATGAGAACCATAAGAAGTTAAGTAAACGCTGTGGACATTCCTCTTATGAAGATCTGATCGAACAGGGATTTGTGTCAGAGGCTGTTGTCAACTACGTGGCACTGCTTGGATGGTGTCCTTCTGACAACCGGGAGATCTTCTCTCTGGAAGAGCTGGTAGAGGCATTTGATTATCATCATATGAATAAATCACCTGCAGTGTTCGATGTAGTGAAGCTGAAATGGATGAATGGTGAGTATCTGAAAGCAATGGATTTCGACAAATTCTTCGAGCTTGCAAAGCCGTATATCAGTGAAACTGTGACAAAGGATTATGATCTGAAAAAGATTGCAGCCCTGGTTAAGACGAGAATCGAGATCCTTCCGGATATTAAGGAGCAGATTGATTTCTTTGAAGAACTTCCGGATTATGATATTGCACTTTATACGCACAAAAAGATGAAAACGGATGCAGAGAAGTCACTTGCACTTCTGCAGGAGGTACTCCCGGTTCTTGAAGCACAGGAAGATTTCAGCAATGATGCACTTTTCGAGACATTAAAAGGTTTTGCAGCGGAAAAAGGATATAAGGTCGGTTATGTTATGTGGCCGCTGAGAACAGCCGTATCAGGAAAGCAGAGTACCCCGGGTGGTGCTACAGAGCTGATGGAAGTTTTCGGCAAAGAGGAGTCTCTGAGAAGAATCCGCCTTGGAATTGAGAAGCTTCAGTAGCAGGAAGGAAAGAATGGGGTTAAACGAAGCACAGAAAGATGCAGTTCTTCATAAAGACGGTCCCTGCCTGGTATTGGCAGGACCGGGATCAGGGAAGACGCTTACGATCGTGAACAGAGTAAAATATTTGATTGAAGGATATAAAGTAAGACCAGAAGAAATTCTGGTCGTTACTTTTACCCGTTTTGCAGCGGCGGAGATGAGATCCCGCCTCTGTTCACTTATGGGAAAAGAGAGACTTCCGGTGACGATCGGGACATTTCATGGGATTTATTATGGAATCCTTCGATGGACTTACCGGATCGGACAGAAGAATCTGCTCTCGGATAATGAAAAATATCAGATCCTCAGGCAGGTGATCAGGCATCAGAAACTGGAGATTTTTGATGAGGGGGATTTCCTGAAAGATATCGCTTTTGAGATCGGAAAGATTAAAAATCAGAGGATCAGACCGGAAGAGTTCATTTCAGAAAAATGCGAGGCTGCTGTGTTCCGGCAGATTTACAGAGAGTATGAAGAGCAGAGAAAAAGACGGAGAAAGATCGATTTTGATGATATGCTGGTACTTTGCTTTCAGCTTTTCCTTTCCAGACCGGATGTATTGAGAGGATGGCAGAAAAAGTTCCGTTATATTCTGATTGATGAGTTCCAGGATATCAATCAGATCCAGTATGACGTGATCCGTATGCTGGCATTGCCTGAAAGAAATCTTTTTGCAGTAGGGGACGATGATCAGGCAATTTATGGGTTTCGTGGTGCGGATTCAGAATTGATGCTCCGGTTTAAAAAAGATTTCCCGGACGCCAGTCAGATCCTGTTGGGGGTAAACTATCGTTCTACTTCCAATATTGTGACCAATTCCCTGAAAGTGATCATGCATAATACCAGACGGTATGAGAAGGAATTAAAGGCGGAACGTAAAGGTGGCCCGTGTCTGCATATCCAGGAAGTAAAGGATGTAAATGAAGAGGCAGAATATATTGCAGGAGAAATTGAAAAAAGCATCAGAAGCGGAACAAAGGCAGAGGACATTGCGGTGCTTTTCCGGACGCATACAGATGCAAGACCGGTTGTAGAAGCTCTGCTTGCCAGGAAACTCCCATTTGAGATGAAAGAGCATCTGCCTAATCTTTACGAACATTTTATAGCAAAAGATATTCAGGCGTATTTCCGGCTTGCAATGAAATGTGCAGGACGGCAGGATCTGCTACAGGTAATGAACCGCCCGAAACGTTATCTTTCCAGAGACAGTCTGCAGGGAAAGAGGGCATCTTTCGAGATACTGCGGGACTATTATCGGGATAAAGACTGGATGACAGACCGGATTGATCAGTTTGAATGGGACGTAAAAATGATGGAGAAAATGACTCCTTATGCTGCAATTACTTATCTGCGGAAAAGGGTTGGATATGATGAATATCTGAAAGAGTATTGTATTTCCCGTCATTTGAAAATTACGGACCTGAGCGAGATCCTTTCGGAGCTGGAAGAGGCAGCAAAACCATATGAGACAATGGAAGAGTGGTTTTCACATATTGAAGAATATACAGAAGCATTAAAGAAACGGGAAACGGGAAGGAATACGCCGGAGAAAGGCATCCGTCTGATGACGATCCATGCAGCCAAAGGACTGGAATTTGATACTGTGTTTGTGATACAGGCAAATGAAGGGCGGATTCCATACAAAAAGGCAGAGAAAGCCGAAGAGATAGAGGAAGAACGACGGCTTTTTTATGTGGCAATGACGAGGGCAAAGAACCGGCTGGTGTTCAGTTACGTGAAAATAAAAGGCGGGAAAGAAATCCTTCCTTCCCGCTTTGTGGACGAATTGTTGGAAAAATAAGCTTAATCCATGTCGTCCAGGTCGATATCACCGAAGTCCTGAGCGTCTGCCCATGCATTAAATGCATCAGAAACTGCTTCAAATTCCACATCAGCTTCGATATTTTCAAGACCAGGTTCTTCATCACCGTGATCGATGAAACGGTATAAATATACCGATCCATCTTCATCAGAGGCCTCATCAAAAAGAGGGTACAGGGCAATATACTGCTGTCCCTGAACTTCAAAAATGGTGATGACTTCACATTCAAGTTCTTCGTTATTCTCAAGGGTGAGTGTAACGGTGAGTACTTCGTTCTCGTTCATGGTTCCTCTCCTTTATATAATGAAATATTCTTTATGTGACCTGTTGGAGGATCACTGTTAAATAAAATGGTAGCAAAAGCAGGGAAAATTGCAAGGAAAAGAAGCAGAAATTCCGAAAAGAGTAACGGTTGACATTCGGAAGAAACCGGGTAGAATGGAAGAAGAGATAGCAAAAGAAATAGGGGAAGGAACTGTAATATGAGAAAAAAAATTATGATATACATACTGATGGCAGTCGGTACACTTTTTCTGCTGACAGGATGTCAAAAAAATGTAGGGACACCGGAAGATAATGCAGTGACAGATGAGAGCGATGATAAGAAAGAAGATACGGATCAGGAGAAAAAAAGTCTTCGGTTTCTGCGGGATCGATATGTCGAATCCGTTTTATGCAACACTGAAAGATTCAGTTCAGTCGGCATTGGAAGAACAGGGAGATAAGCTGCTCATAAAGGATCCGGCAGGAGATGCAGAGCGGCAGAATACTCAGATACAGGAACTGATCGAAGAAGATGTGGATGCTGTTTTTCTCTGCCCGGTGGACTGGAAGAAGATCGAACCGGCACTGGATGCTCTGGAGGAGGCTGATATTCCGGTGATCAACCTGGATACGAAAGTTTATGAGAGCGGAAAAGTGGCTGCGTTTGTTGGTTCTGATAACCGGAATGCGGGGTATGTATGCGGAGAGGATCTGGTAGAAAGAAAGCCGGACGGCGGACAGGTTGTGATTGTGGAAAATCTGAATGTCAATTCTGTATGTGAAAGGATCACGGGTTTTGAAGAGGCTGTGTCAAAAGGAGCATTTGAGGTTGTTAAGCGGATTCAGACAGGAAATGATGTCTCAGGTCTGAAGCAGCAGGTGGCACAGGTGCTGGCACAGAATCCAGATCTGGATGCGATCATGTGCGGAGATGATCAGATGGCAGAACAGGTGCGGGAGGCAATTACAGAAGCCGGACAGGAAAAGGTTTATGTATACAGTGTGGATGGTTCTCCGGCATCAAAAAAAGCACTGGTGGAGCATACAGGCGGAATGATGGGAATCGGGGCTCAGTCACCAATCAATCTTGGGAAAAAAGCGGTCAAAATTGCCAATGCAGTATTGAACGGGGAGGATTATGAGAAAGAGACTTATGAGGAGACGTTCTTTATAAATCGAGATAATGTTGAAATGTATGGAACGGACGGCTGGCAATAAGAAAGGAATAGAGTATGGAATGCGTGAAAGGAAGACCACAGCCTTTTGGGGTGGAGATCAGAAAGGATCATATTAATTTTGCAGTGCAGGTTCCGACAGGGAAGAAGTGCGAACTTCTGCTGTATAAAAAAGGAAGTATGAATCCGAAGTACAGGTTTGAAATGCCGGAAGAAAAGGGGATCGGAGAGGTACGGTTTCTTGCTTTGCAGGGATTAGATACGGAAAAATATGAATACAATTTTCAGATTGATGAAAGGGTGTGGATAGATCCTTACGTGAGAGAACTTGCCGGGACAAAGAAGTTCGGAGTCAGAATGGATGTGCAGAAGCATCAGGCACGAGGCAAATTTGTCCGGGATGCTTATGACTGGGAAGATGACAAAAGACCACATCTTGCGTGGAATGATGTGATTGCATACAGTCTGCATATACGTGGATTTACAAAGCACAGTTCTTCCCATGCAGTACATAAGGGAACCTATCTCGGTATCGTAGAAAAGATTCCTTATCTGCTACAGCTTGGTATTAATCAGATTCAGTGTATGCCGGTCTATGAATTTGATGAGTATGTGCAGAATAAGATCAATTTCTGGGGGTATGGAAAGGGATTTTATTTTGCTCCAAAAAGTTCCTACGCATCAGGCAGCAGTGCGGTGAAAGAGTTGAAAGATATGGTAAAGGCATGCCATCGGCAGGGATTGAAGTAGTTCTGGAGATGCCGTTTGAAGCGGGAATTTCTGCACAGAAAGCGATGGAATGTCTGAAATTTTATCTGCTGGAATATCATGTGGACGGATTTGTGGTGAATCCCTATAATGTTCCGTGGGACGAACTGAATGCGGATCCACTTTTAAAAGAAGTAAAAGATCATGAAAAAAGTAAGAAGGATTCCAGACGATCATGCGTCGTTTCCTTAAAGGAGATGAAAAATATGATTCGTGATGTCATGTGGGCG
>ENA-OQDL01001735-OQDL01001735.1-human-gut-metagenome-genome-assembly--contig:-NODE-1735-length-10162-cov-4.481315_pt1 | contig 10162 bp, 10 predicted proteins | sample MGYA00242782_ERZ504609 | MGnify/ENA primary metagenome ERZ504609 (study PRJEB26092, sample SAMD00036320) | human gut metagenome | host: Homo sapiens | study: EMG produced TPA metagenomics assembly of... | reverse complement strand
CGAACGTGTAGACTTCCGCCAACTGATCAAAGTACTGGCCGAAGCTTTCCGTGTACGTATAGAAATGAAACAAATTGGCGCCCGTCAAGAAGCCGGACGCATTGGCGGTATCGGAACCTTGCGGACGTGAATTGTGCTGCGCTACCTGGATGACAAATTTTGTATCTGTATCTACCAGTGCGGCACGTTATCAAGATATTTCTCTGAATCCCCAAAAGTTAGCCGGACAATGTGCCAAGCTGAAATGCTGCCTAAACTATGAGGTAGACGCCTATGTAGAGTTCCCAAAAACGCCTTCCAAGCAAAGAAATGACTTTAGAAACGACGGATAGTACATTCTATTTTTTCAAAGCGGATATTTTGAAGGGAACTATCATGTACTCTACATGACAAAAACTTCATAGCTAATGCTGTAACCATCACCGCACGCCGTGCATTTTGAAATTAATTAATATGAACCGACGGGGTGAGAAACCGGAAAGCTTAACCGAATCTGTCAAAAAGAACGAACCTCAAAAGCCCGTTGATTTAGTAGAACAAGAAAGCTTAACCCGATTCGACAAACGAAAAGGCAACAACAGCAACCGAAAGAAAAAACGTAAGCCGGAAAATAACGGTAATAACGGAGAAGGTACTCCCAATGAAAACAGACGTCCGCAACAACCTAAAGAGAACCGGTCACAACAACCCAAAGAAAACCGGCCACTTAGAGAAGGACGTCCCAAACAACCTAGAGAGCCTAAAGAAAACAAGGCTCAGCAGCCACGCGAAGAGAACGGAAACCGCCCTAAAGAAGAAAATCGCAACAGGGAAAGTCGCAACCGGGAAGAGCGCAGTCGTGAAAATCGGGAAGACGGAAACCGGAACCGCAATAAACGCCGCCCCAATAATGGTAATAATGAAGGAGGCAGTGAAAACCGGAATAACGGAGGAGGAAAGGAAAATGACAACAAGAACAACGGAAACAATAGCCAAATCCCGAATGAAAAGCCACAAACTCCTGTATCAACTAAAGAATAAACTGACATGGCTGCCAATACTCATATTGGCAGCCTGTCAAAACAATATCATCTATCACTCTTACGCCCCCGTCCCCCTTGACGGATGGGATAAAAGTGATACTCTTGTTTATACCCTGCCCAATTCTATCCCTGCCGGAAATTACGAAGCAGAAATCGGTATCCGTTATCAAGAATCTTATCCTTACAGAGATATTTGGCTAGAAGTCAGCCATAACACAAAGGATACTTTGACTTACGTCACAGACACTTTACAACTTTTTCTGGTTGACGAAGCTGGAAATAAAACAGGAAATGGTCTTTGTGGATTATATCAATGTGACCTGCCTTATAAAGCATCTATTCCTATCCGTACAGAAGGAAGCGCACGTACTTTCCGCATCGTCCATATCATGACGGACAACCCGTTGACGGGAATCAGCGATATAGGTATCCGGTTGCGCAAACCGGAAAACCAATAAGCTCTAACGTTTTCCCCGCCCTGCATCAATACGCAAGAATACAAAAAGCAAGATCGTAAATCCCCACAAAGAAGATCCCCCCATAACTGAAAAAAGGCAGTGGTATGCCTATAACGGGGGTCAGTCCTAAAACCATACCTATATTAATAAACAGATGGAATAAGAAAATGCTTAATACCGAATATCCATAAACACGGGCAAAACGAGTATGCTGACGCTCCGCCACCACAATAAGACGCAAAATAAGTCCGGTAAAAAGAAACAATACGGCCGCCGAACCTACAAAGCCTTCTTCTTCCCCTACCGTACAGAAGATAAAGTCTGTATCCTGTTCAGGCACATACTTCAGTTTAGTCTGTGTACCATTCAAAAAGCCTTTCCCCCATAAGCCTCCCGACCCAATAGCAATCTTACTCTGATTCACATTGTATCCTGCCCCCGCCAAATCTTCCTCCATACCAAGCACCACTTTAATACGTATCTGCTGATGTGGCTCCAGCACATTATTGAAAACATAATCGGCAGAAAAAAGAAATCCCACCGAACCTATCGCAAATAGAGCAATATAAAAATAATTACGCATACGTTCATGCATAGAAAGGAAGATCAAATAGAACAATAAAACTACGCACAATCCATATTGGAACCAAGTAATGTCAAAAGGGATAACATAATACGAAAATAATAAAGCCAGCAAGGTACCACCAACACCAATCCCTCCGATATACCACACTACCGATGCTTTTTTGCAATAACTATTAACTAATAAAGCAGAAAGGATGACTATCAGCAGCAACACAGAAAATTCACCGATGGAAGTACAGTCATCCGCCATCAATTCATTGCCAAAACGGATTCCAACTACAAAATAGACCACGGCGCAAATCCCGGCAAACAAAATAGAACCCGGCATCCCCTCCCGGTACAGCATAAAAAAGAAAGCCAGATAAACCAAAGCCGACCCCGTTTCCCGTTGCAAAATAATAAGCAGCATGGGCAGCAACACCATCCCTACCACAGGCAATGAATACTTTAACTTACTCATTGTAAACCCGTAGACATTCATAAATTTAGCCAAAGCCAGCGCCGTGGCAAATTTAGCAAATTCCGCCGGTTGCAAACTTACAGGTCCGAATTTTATCCATGAGTAAGATCCCTTAGTATCCTCTGCCAGAAAAGGTGTTATCAACAACAGCAGCATCATGCCTCCATATAAAATGTAAGCAAACATATCATATAACTTATCCTCCAACATCATCAGGATAAATCCGAGCCCCAAAGAGCAACAGATCCATACAAACTGTTTTCCTGCCCTAGTGTCAAAACTAAAAAAATCAATCTCACCATAATCATAGCTGGCTCCACATACGCTGAACCATCCAAAGATAACCAGCATCAGATAAATGCAGATAGTCATCCAGTCCACTGATTTCCATATACTATCGTTCGTGTATGCCATAATCTATTCGTCTGTTTTGTATTTCCGCCGCTTTCGCCTCACTTTCCGGTGAAAGTTCGCCTTTTAAATATTTCTCCATCATCAATGCACCGATAGGTACACCATAGGTTGCTCCCCAACCTCCATTCTCTACATAGACTACCACGGCAATCTTAGGATCATTCATTGGTGCAAACCCCATAAAAGCAGAATGGTCCTTTCCACGGTTTTGCGCCGTACCTGTCTTGCCACACACTTCAATTCCCGGAATATTCGCATTACGGCAAGTTCCTCCCAATACTGCCGAACGCATACCTTCGACTACCGTCTGATAATGTTCACGGCTTACTTTAGTATAACGTTTGGTCGTATACAGGGTATCCAACGGCTCGTCTTCCACTTCTTTCACTACATGCGGAGTAATATAATAGCCCCGGTTAGCAATAGTAGCCCCAAGGTTAGCAATCTGCAACGGAGTAGCCGTCACTTCCCCCTGGCCGATGGAAATAGAAATAATCGTCAGTCCGTTCCATGATCCCCGATAGTTCTTATCATAATAAGCAGCATTCGGGATCATCCCACGCTTCTCACCCGGAAGGTCTACTCCCAAAGGATAACCAAATCCCATAGAAACCATATAATCACGCCATGTATTCATGGCAGTCTGTACAGAACCATACTTCTTCTTCGCCCCTATCATGTGAAACAACCCCCAACAGAAATAACCGTTACAGGAAGTTGCAATGGCAGGCACCAAAGGCAGGGGCGACCCATGAGAGTGGCAGCCCACCCTAAGACCGGCATACACAAAGCCATGATAGCAAGAATAGGCTGTCTGAGGAGTAATAATCCCCTCTTGCAGGAAAGTCAACGCCTGAGTAGTCTTGAAAGTAGATCCCGGTGGGAATTGCCCCATAATAGAACGGTTCAGCAATGGTTTCCAACTGTCACGCGCCAGTTCCAGATGATTTTTACCCCGTTGGCGCCCCACCATCAATCTTGGGTCAAAAGTGGGAGCAGATACCATACAAAGTATTTCTCCTGTGGATGGCTCGATAGCCACTATACTGCCTATCTTCCCTTCCAACAGACGCTCTCCCAACATCTGAAGCTCTATGTCTATACCTAGTTTCAGATTCTTCCCCGGAACGGGAGTCTTGTCATATTTCCCGTCCATATACCGTCCCTGAATACGTCCACGGGCATCGCGCAGTAATATCTCCACTCCTTTCTCGCCCCTCAACTGTTTTTCGTATGAGCGTTCCACCCCCTGTTTCCCTATGAAGTCACCGCGTACATAGTAATCATCGGCTTCAATATCCCCCTTGGACACTTCTGCAATATCTCCCAGAACATGAGCAGCCGCATTGTAATTATACTGGCGGATAGTACGCCGCTGAATATAGAAACCGGGAAACTTGAACAGTTTTTCTTGGAAGACTCCGCACTCTTCTGCCGAAAGCTGGGTCATAAATACCTGATGAGTATATGGAGAGTAGCCCGGATTGGAACGTCTGTCCTTTATCTCGCGGATACGCTTTTTAAAATAGTCGGGGGTAATATTCAATGTTTTACATAAATCAAGCGTATCAAGGTTGTGCACCTCTTTCATCACCATCGTAACGTCATAGGCAGGTTGGTTATACACCAGCAGATTACCGTTCCGATCGTACATCACCCCACGGCTAGGGTATTGTGTCTTGTTCAGAAAAGCGTTGCTATCGGCGTTCTTTTTATAATCCTCACTCATAATCTGCAAGGTAAAAAGACGTATCAAGTAAATCAGCACAATAACGATCACCGATGCACCGATTACATATTTCCGCTTCTCCAGATTATAATCTCTTTCCACTATTTTTTCCTCCTGATTGCCTCAGCACACAATATACAAATGATGGTTATTGAGGCATCTGTCAATATTTTCAACAATAAGACAGGCAGGTTGAAGAATGAAAAAGTATCTATGACAAGTAAAATGGTACAAAATAAGAAAGTACACAATAAGATATACCGGAAGAAAGGCGAGAATCCCATACTCTTGATACCCGGTTCAAAATCCTCGACGCTATCGCGGAGCGTGACTAATCGTAATACAGGTTCACGCATAAAAGCCAGTACAGTGGCCGCAGCCGCATTCATCCCCGGAGTGTTGCCTAATATATCGACTGTCAATCCCAACAGGAATGCCCATATCATAAGGACATTACGGCTAACTCCCGAATTGTACTTCAAAATAAAATAGATAAAAAAGAAAGGAGTGGCATACCCGTTGATATGCATATGATTCAGCACCAGCACTTGCAACAGTACCAGTCCGATAAACCACTCTATTCTTTGTAGATAAGTCAACATCAACCTTCTTACTTAGTCGTTTTTACCTGCTTTTCCAACTCCAATTGTTCCTCCTGCCCTTTTTGGGCAATTACGCGCACATCATTCAAACGGGCGAAGTCCGTAAATAGTTTCACCCGCAGCAAATAAGACAAGCCATCGTGACTATCGGCGATATCATCTACCGTACCCACCGGAATGCCGGAAGGGAAAACAGCACTGTGTCCACTGGTTACAATGGTGTCACCTAAAGAAAATAATGAATGACGGGGCATATCCTTTATAAAAGCAAATTCGGATGAACCGCCATCCCATTTCAAGAAGCCGAAATAATCACTCCGTTTTATCTTACAGCTAATACTGCTTTTGGAATTCAATACCGGAATGACAATGGAGTAATGTGGAGAGGTGAGATAAACAATACCAACCACACCGCTTCCATTTACCACTTCCCACCTCACTACGAATGCCATCCGCTTCTCCTTTGTCAAGTGTAATATAGTTATCAGCATGAGTCACACTGTTATTTATCACGCTAGCCTTGAATATATCATATCCTGCCAGTGCTTCCTGCTTAAGCTGTTCTACACCACTGCTGTCTTCCGTCGCTTCAATCAAAGCTTTACGGATACTCTCCAACTGCAATTCCAGTTCCACATTTTTCTGTACCAACTCATCGTTGATCGTTTTCAGATGAAAATATCCGGTAACATTATTGGCTGCATCATACATAGCTCCCGAAACAAAATTAGCAGATGTAAAGAACGCACTCCCCTGATAACTGTTGAAGCGGAATAATAAAGCAAAACTGATTATCTCCAAAAGGACAAAGAGAAACCAGTAGTTATACTTTAAAAAGAAATTCAGCAGATTTTTCATTAATACCAATTGTTCAATGTGCTAATTTGCCAATGTGCCAATGTACTGCGCTATCCATACCGCATGGCATTAGCAAATTAGCAAACTGCCTCATTAGCAAATCATTTACCGCATCAAAAAAAGAGAAACGATCTACATTCTTCAGTGCAATACCGGTACCTTTCGCCACACTCAGCAAAGGATCTTCGGCTATATGGAACGGAATATTGATTTTGTCTGTCAGACGCTTGTCCAAACCGCGCAGCAAAGCACCACCACCAGCCAAATAAATACCGTTCAAAACAATATCAGCATAAAGTTCAGGCGGAGTCTGTTCCAATGCACTAAGGATAGCTGTTTCAATTTTTGCAATACTCTTTTCCAAACAATGCGCCACCTCCTGATAACACACCGGAACTTCCATGGGAAGAGCAGTGATACGGTTAGGCCCGCGTACAATGTAATCTTCGGGAGCATCATCTCCCAAATCAGTCAAGGCAGCGCCTACATGTATCTTGATACGTTCGGCCATACGTTCACTCACCTTCACATTGTGCTGGCGGCTCATATATTCCTGAATATCGGCTGTAAGATCGTCACCGGCAATACGTATCGAATTGTTGGAAACAATACCACCCAATGAAATCACGGCAATTTCTGTAGAACCACCACCTATATCAACAATCATATTACCTTCAGGAGCCTCTACATCAATACCGATACCAATAGCCGCGGCCATAGGTTCAAAAATTCAAATAAACATCCCGTCCTCCCGCATGCTCAGCACTGTCACGTACCGCACGAAGCTCTACTTCAGTGCTACCTGAGGGAACTCCGATCACCATACGCAAAGAAGGAGAAAAGAAACGATTACCCATGTTCACTTTCTTTATTAAACCGCGCATCATCTGTTCACAGGCATTAAAGTCGGCAATAACCCGTCGCGTAGCGGACGTACAGTACGAATATTCGGATTTTCCTTCTCGATACATCATTTTAGCCCGTTCGCCTACGGCAATCATCTTGTCGGTACGGCGATCAAGCGCAACGACCGAAGGTTCGTCCACTACAATCTTCCCGTTATTTAAAATGATGGTATTGGCAGTGCCAAGGTCCATCGCAATCTCTTGTGTAAAGGAGAATAATCCCATAAATTCATTTACAATTTAGCAATTTACAATTGACATTTGCAATTTACCATTTACCTGAACAATGCTGTATAAACAGTCCGATTGTAGCCGCAAATGGTAAATTGCAATGATCTTAGTGTTTAAAGTGACGAATCCCTGTAATGACCATAGCTACGCCATGTTCATTGCAGTATTGGAAAGTCAACTCGTCTTTTACAGAGCCTCCCGGCTGGATAACAGCTTTCACACCCTCCTTATCCGCTATCTCTACACAATCGGGGAAAGGGAAGAAAGCATCACTGGCCATCACTGCGCCATTCAAATCAAACTCAAATGATTTTGCTTTTTCAATGGCTTGTTTCAATGCATCCACACGTGAAGTCTGACCTACACCGCTAGCCAGCAGTTGTTTGTTCTTGGCCAGTACAATAGCATTACTTTTACTATTCTTCACAATCTTATTTGCAAATAACATATCTTCTATTTCAGTCGCCGTAGGAGCTTTTTCAGTAACCTGCTTCAAGTCGGCAGGAGTTTCCACATCCAGGTCTCTTTCCTGAACCAAAACCCCATTCAATAAAGAACGGAATTGTTTCTTCGGCAATTTAGCTTCCTTACGAACCAAAATAATACGGTTCTTCTTCTGTCCCAGAATCTCTAATGCATCTACATCATAATCCGGAGCAATAATTACCTCAAAGAACAGTTTATTGATTTCTTCCGCTGTTTCTTTATCAATCACGGCATTAGTAACCAACACACCTCCGAAAGCCGACACCGGATCGCCTGCCAACGCATCTTTCCATGCTTCCAGCACAGTAGGGCGCGAAGCTAATCCACAGGCATTATTATGCTTCAGAATGGCAAATGTCACCTCATCAAATTCATCAATCAAATCTACGGCCGCATTGATATCCAACAAATTGTTATAGGAAATTTCTTTTCCATGAATCTGGTCGAACATCGCATCCAGATTTCCATAGAAATAACCTTTCTGATGAGGATTTTCACCATAACGAAGTTGTTTTTGTTCTTCCACCGCGCAACGGAAAGCCGAACCTTCACCACCATCAAAATAGTTAAAGATAGCAGAATCATAATGAGAAGAAACAGCAAACGCTTCTTTTGCGAACCAACGGCGTTCCTCGCGTGAAGTAGTAGCGCCATGTTCCAGCAACATATCACGGAACGGCTTATATTGTGCCTGACTAGCGATAATCACCACATCATTAAAGTTCTTAGCAGCAGCACGAATCAAAGAAATACCACCTATATCAATTTTTTCGATGATAGCTTGTTCTTCGGCCCCCGAAGCCACAGTTGCCTCAAACGGATACAGGTCAACGATGACCAAATCTATTTCGGGTATTTCATATTTTTCTATCTGTTGCATATCTTGTTCCAAACCACGACGGCATAAAATACCTCCAAAGACTTTAGGATGCAGTGTCTTCACACGTCCGCCCAAAATAGAGGGATAAGTAGTAAGATCCTCCACCGCTTTGCAAGGGAAACCTAAAGATTCGATAAACTGTCTTGTACCTCCTGTTGACAGGAACTCTACTCCTTCTTCGTGTAGTTTGGTTATAATCTCGTCCAAACCTTCTTTGTGATAAACCGACACCAATGCGGTTTTAATTCTCTTAGCCTCTGACATTTTTTATAGATTAAGTATTTGGGCTACAAAGGTATAAATTTTCACTCTATAAATTCCACACATAAACGTGAAATATTATTTATCCACTCATATTTGTTTCAAAAAAGAAGAGATCCGCCACTAAATATGGATAATAATAAATTAAAAATCAAGTTGTGTGAATCCGTGCAATCCGTGGCGAACAAAAAAACGCCTGTAACACAAATGTAACATATATGACATTTTATCATAATATACCTCCCGTACCTTTGCGCCCAATAAAATAGAGAGACAAAATTATATGGAAACAATGTTTTTGGGAATCGTCGTATTCCTTTTTCTGCTAGCCATATTCGATTTGGTAGTAGGCGTCAGCAACGACGCAGTGAACTTTATGAATTCCGCCATCGGTGCTAAAGCCGCGTCATTCAAGACCATCATCGCCATTGCCGCTTTCGGTATCTTCATCGGCGCCACACTGAGCAACGGTATGATGGAAATCGCACGGCACGGTATTTTCAGGCCTGAACAATTTTATTTTCAGGAGTTAATGTGTATCTTTCTAGCAGTTATGGTAACAGACGTAGTCCTATTGGATATTTTCAATTCCTTAGGAATGCCTACCTCCACTACCGTATCCATGGTATTCGAACTATTGGGAGGTACTTTCGTTCTAGCTCTTATCAAAATAGCAGGAGACGAAACCGGAATGCTAGGATTTGCTGATCTGCTGAATACGGAAAAGGCATTGTCCGTCATTTTAGGTATCTTCCTCTCAGTAGCAGTAGCTTTCTTCTTCGGCACATTAGTACAATATCTCTCCCGTCTTCTCTTCACATTTAATTATACAAAGAAACTGAAATACACTATCGGACTGTTCGGCGGTATTGCTGTTACGGCCATTATCTACTTCATGTTGATAAAAGGTCTGAAAGATTCCGCCTTCATGACCACCGAAAACAAACATTGGATTCAGGAAAACACCTTGATGTTAGTAAGTTGCAGTTTTGTGTTCTTCACCATTCTGATGCAAATATTGCATTGGTGCAAGATAAATATATTCAAGGTGGTGGTAATGTTAGGTACTTTTGCCTTAGCTATGGCTTTTGCAGGCAATGACTTAGTAAACTTCATCGGTGTGCCCTTGGCAGGCTTCTCAGCTTATACAGACTTCATGGCTAATGGAAACGGTGAACCAATGGGATACTTGATGAACTCACTGAATGGTCCGGCTAAACCCATTTCTTTTTTATTTTCAGCAGGCGTCATTATGGTATATGCGCTGATTA
>ENA-OQDL01001734-OQDL01001734.1-human-gut-metagenome-genome-assembly--contig:-NODE-1734-length-10165-cov-2.246663_pt1 | contig 10165 bp, 8 predicted proteins | sample MGYA00242782_ERZ504609 | MGnify/ENA primary metagenome ERZ504609 (study PRJEB26092, sample SAMD00036320) | human gut metagenome | host: Homo sapiens | study: EMG produced TPA metagenomics assembly of... | reverse complement strand
ACCAGTTCCTCACGATACTTTCTTACCATATCGGCCAAGGTTAAACCTTTATCCGGGCCATTAGCCACTACGGATTCATTGTTCTCAACACCGGAAATCTCCCAGCTTTCTCCTACTCCTTTCAAGTCTGAATTCAAATGCTTGAACGGAATAATTTTGTCGCCCCCCCAAAGCGTCTGCTTCAGAATAGGTTCGAATTTTAATGGATACATTTTTGTTTTTCTTGTTATAAACTTAGATTAAATTCGCTCGGATTGTTACAATCCGGGAACAAACATACAAAAATAGTTCAGTTTTTAAGAAAAGGAGGATGAAAATTCATTTAAGAAATCATCTTTTGTCCTTGCATCCAAAGAAGATGAAGTAATAAAGCTAAACTTTCCTAAAGCACCTGTCATATTTAGTCGGAATAATTTGTGAGTAAGAAAGAATTTCCCTTTATTTGCAGGAAATTTTTAATAATACCAGACATGAATAACACATTCCCAACAGAAGGGAATCTATCAGGGCTCAGCCGGAAAGATTTCCAAAAGGAGATAAATAATAAAGAAACTGATTTATTTATCCTCAAAAATAAAAAGGGAATGGAAGTCGCCGTAACTAATTACGGATGCGCCATTCTCGCTATCATGGTACCGGATAAAGATGGAAAATATGCAAACGTTGTCCTCGGACACGACAGCATAGACCACGTTGTCAACAGCCCGGAACCCTTCCTCAGCACTACTATCGGACGCTATGGCAACCGCATCGCCAAAGGAAAATTCACATTGTACGGAGAAGAGCACGAGCTCACCATCAACAACGGACCCAACTCCCTGCACGGAGGACCTACCGGTTTTCACGCACGCGTATGGGATGCAGAACAGACCAGCAAGCAAAGCCTGACTCTTCGCTATCTTTCACGCGACGGAGAAGAAGGATTCCCCGGAAATCTGGATGTAACGGTTGTATATACATTCACCAACCAGAATGAACTGGTAATTACTTATTCAGCCATTACCGACCAACGGACTATCGTCAATCTTACACACCACGCATTTTTCAATCTGGCAGGACTTGCCAATCCCACTCCGAGCGTGGAAAACAACATCGTCACTATCAACGCAGACTTTTATATCCCCATGGATGAAGTTTCCATCCCGACCGGCGAAATCGCCAAAGTGGAAGGAACTCCTATGGACTTCCGCACACCGCACACAGTGGGAAGCCGCATCAATGAGCCATTCCAGCAGCTGGTTTACGGAGCCGGTTATGACCATTGCTACGTGCTGAACAAGAAGGAACCCGGTACGCTGACCTTCGCAGCCAAATGTGTGGAACCGGAAAGCGGACGCAGTCTGGAAGTATATACCACTGAACCGGGCGTACAAGTCTATACACACAACTGGGCCAACGGTTTCAGCGGCTGGCACGGAGCAACCTTCCCCAAACGGAGTGCTATCTGCTTCGAAGCACAACATTTCCCGGATTCTCCCAATAAGGGACATTTCCCGCCGGTTATCCTGAACCCGGGCGACACCTATCATCAGGTCACTATTTACAAATTTAGCGTAGAAGAATAATCGAAACTAACCTTTAATAACAACTTATAATTATTTAAAAGAATGAATCAACAAAAACAAAACGGTAATCTCATTGCAATTGTTGCCATGTGCTTCCTCTTTGCAATGATTCCTTCGTAACCAATCTGGCCGCTCCTTTCGGTACCATTTGGAAAAACCAATATGCAGGAGCAAACACCCTGGGTATGATGGGAAACATGATGAACTTCCTGGCCTATCTGTTCATGGGTATTCCTGCCGGAAACATGCTGGTCAAGATCGGTTATAAGAAAACTTCACTGACTGCCATGGCTGTCGGTTTCGTAGGCTTGCTGGTACAGTATCTGTCCAGTACTTTCGGCGCAGAAACCGAAGTATTCGCACTGGGAGAATATTCCATCAAGATGAACTTCATCATCTATTTGCTGGGTGCTTTCATCTGCGGTTTCAGTGTATGTATGCTGAACACGGTAGTAAACCCGATGCTGAACCTTCTGGGAGGCGGCGGTAACAAAGGTAACCAGCTGATCCAGCTGGGTGGTGCTGTCAACTCACTTTCTGCTACGCTGACACCGCTCTTCGTAGGTGTATTGATCGGAACCGTAACTCCGAAAACTGCCATGACAGACGTTGTGCCCCTGCTCTTCATCGCCATGGGTGTATTCGCTGTAACCTTTATCATCATTTCATTTGTAAGCATTCCGGAACCTCACCTGAGAAAAGGTAAAGTAGAAAAGGTTAAATTCTCACACAGCCCCTGGAGCTTCCGTCACACCGTATTGGGCGTTATCGGTATCTTCATTTATGTAGGTATTGAAATCGGTATCCCGGGTACCCTGAACTTCTACCTGGCTGACTCAAGCGACAAGGGAGCCGGTATCCTGGCCAATGGTGCAGCCATCGGTGGTGCCATCACTGCAATCTACTGGCTGCTGATGCTGGTAGGCCGTCTGACCAGTAGTGTGATCAGCGGTAAAGTTTCTACCCGTACTCAGCTGATTGCCGTTTCTACAACAGCTATTCTTTTCACTCTGATCGCTATCTTCACTCCGAAGAATGTGGGTATCAACGTACCGACCATGGTATACGATCCGGTTGCAAAGACAACGGAAATCCTGACTAATGCCGGCATGCCTGCCAATGAAATCAGCGCATTTATCGCCAACCCGTCTGAAGAAAGCCTTTCTGCACAGGCAGAACTGCTGAGTGCTTCTCACATGACACCGGCTGACGTGATGCGTTCTCTGGAAACTCCGAAAGTTCCTATCAGTGCACTGTTCCTCGTACTTTGCGGTCTCTGCACATCTATCATGTGGGGAGGTATCTTCAATCTTGCCGTTGAAGGTCTTGGCAAATACACCGCACAGGCATCAGGTATCTTTATGATGATGGTTGTGGGTGGCGGTATCTTCCCGTTGCTCCAGCAGGTCATCTCCGATGCAGTCGGCTATATGGCCAGCTACTGGCTGATCATCTTCATGCTGGCTTACCTGCTGTTCTACGGACTGGTAGGCTGCAAAAAGTGTCAACAAGGATATCCCCGTTGAATGATCCTAAAACGAACCAATTGAAAATTAACCCTTAAATACATTATCATTATGGACATTGAATTTGTAAGAAGCCGCTTCATTAAGCATTTCGACGGTACAACAGGCTCAGTATATGCATCTCCGGGACGTATTAACTTGATTGGTGAACACACCGACTACAACGGTGGATTCGTATTCCCCGGCGCAGTAGATAAAGGTATGATTGCAGAAATCAAACCTAACGGAAAGACAAAGTTTGCGCTTACTCTATCGACCTGAAAGACTATGTAGAATTCGGTCTGACGAAGAAGACGCTCCGAAAGCAAGCTGGGCACGCATACATCTTCGGCGTATGCCCGTGAAATGATCAAGCGTGGTGTAGACGTAAAAGGATTCAATACAGCTTTCGCCGGTGATGTTCCTCTGGGTGCAGGTATGTCATCTTCTGCAGCGCTGGAATCTACTTACGCATTCGCTTTGAATGATTTGTTCGGCGACAACAAGATCGACAAATTCGAACTGGCAAAGGTGGGACAGGCTACAGAACACAACTACTGTGGTGTTAAATGTGGTATCATGGACCAGTTTGCTTCTGTATTCGGTAAGGAAGGCAGCCTGATCCGTCTGGATTGCCGTTCACTGGAATACCAGTACTTCCCGTTCAAACCCGAAGGATACCGTCTGGTATTGGTTGACTCTGTTGTTAAACACGAACTGGCTTCTTCAGCATACAACAAACGTCGTCAGAGCTGCGAAAATGTAGTGGCTGCCATCAAGAAGACACATCCGGAAGTAGAATTCCTGCGCGACTGCAACATGGAAATGCTGAATGCTGTCAAAGGTGAAGTAAGCGAAGAAGACTACATGCGTGCTGAATACGTGATCGAAGAAATCCAGCGTGTACTTGATGTATGCGATGCGCTGGAAAAAGGTGATTATGAAACCGTAGGTCAGAAGATGTATGAAACTCACCACGGCATGAGCAAGCTTTACGAAGTAAGCTGCGAAGAACTGGATTTCCTGAACGATATCGCATTCGACTGCGGCGTAACCGGCTCACGCGTTATGGGAGGCGGCTTCGGCGGATGTACCATCAACCTGGTAAAGAATGAACTGTATGAAACATTCATCACAACTGCCAAAGAACGCTTCAAAGAAAAATTCGGACGCAGCCCGAAAGTTTACGATGTAGTGATCAGCGACGGTTCACGCAAACTCTGCTAATTACTTTTCACTCCTTTCCCGCATCCCGCTCCGGGATGCGGTCACACGGATTGACTCAGGCCATCATAAAGCCCGCGTTAATCCGTGTTTCTTTTTCCATAATCTGAAAACTTCCTTTGCGCATCTGTGCAGAAAGATGTACATTTGCGGGAAAGATGACTAAACCTTTTGAAGAATGAAAATAACGATCGTTTCGGGAGCACGCCCGAACTTCATGAAGATAGCTCCGATCTGCCGTGCGATTCAGAACGCCGGAGCGAACGGAAAGAACATTTCTTACCGTCTCGTTTATGCTGGACCGGAAGATGATCCAAGTCTGGAAGAATCTCTGTTCTTCGATCTGGGTATGGAAAAACCCGATGCATATCTGGGAGTCAGCGGACAGGATTATTCCCAGATTGCTGCAGCCGTCATGCTTGCCTTCGAAAAGGAACTGGACAATCATCCGGCGCAAGTGGTACTGGTAGTGGATGATCTGACAGCCGCCATGAGTTGTGCCATCGTTGCCAAGAAACGCGGTCTGAAAGTGGCTCATCTCATAGCAGGCACCCGTTCCTTCGACATGAACATGCCACGCGAAGTGAACCGTACCATTGTAGATGCCATTTCCGACTATCTGTTCACAGCCGGCATGGTAGCCAACCGGAATCTGAATCAGGAAGGAATGATCCCCGAATACATTCATCATGTAGGAAATATTCTGATTGATACACTGCGTTACAACCGTCCCCGGCTGAGTCAGCCGGCATGGTTCGACTGTCTTGGCATCCGGAAAAAGAATTATCTGTTGCTGACACTCAACCGGCATGACCTGTTGAACCGCCGCAGCAATCTAGAGAAACTGCTCCGCACCCTGCTCGACAAGGCAGAAGGACTTCCCGTCATCGCCCCTCTGCACGGATATGCAGAAACTGCTGTCAAAGCTCTCGGCCTGAATGCTCCGAACCTTCATATTCTGCCGCCGCAAAGTTACCTGCATTTCGGTTTCCTGGTAGATCAGGCCAAAGGGATCATAACCGACTCGGGAAACATTGCAGAAGAAGCCACCTTCCTGGATGTCCCCTGCATCACACTGAACAGCTATGCGGAACACCCTGAGACCTGGCGCACCGGAACCAATGAACTGGTCGGTGAAGATCCGTCAGCTCTTGCTGCAGCACTGAATCACCTGATGCACGGTGAATGGAAGCACACTACCCTGCCCGACCGTTGGGACGGACGTACTGCCGAGCGCATCGTACAGACTTTACTGAAAGATGCCTGATCACTGAAAGGCAATTTATAAAAACAGATCCGGCTGATGTCCCTGCCATTTCAAGCAGAAAAGACATCAGCCGGATGCTTTTTCACAGAAAATATCGTATTGTTCGATGTTGTTTCAACGAGCGGTCGATTCGCCTCAAACGAGCGGTCGATTCAGCCCCAACGAACGGTCGATTCAGCCCCAACGAACGGTCGATTCAGCCTCAACGAGCGGTCGATTCCAAAAGGGGATCAAGCCTTGCCTCCTTTACGCTCCAGTTCACGAAGACTTTCCATCTTTTTCGTTTCCAGGAACTCATAAATTCCGCAAAGATGTTCTTTCACACGCTGGTTACCGAACTCATATACTTTCGTAACCAGCCCGTCCAGGAAGTCACGGTCGTGTGAAACGACAATCAGCGTTCCGTCGAAATCCATCAATGCCTGCTTCAGAATATCCTTTGTCTTCATGTCCAGATGGTTGGTCGGCTCATCCAGAATCAGCAGATTGACCGGTTCCAGCAAAAGCTTGATCATCGCCAGCCGGGTACGTTCTCCACCGGAAAGCACCTTGACCTTCTTCATGGACTCTTCCGGTCCGCCGAACATGAAAGCTCCCAGCAGGTCGCGAATCTTGTTGCGGATTTCTCCCTTCGCCACATCATCGATGGTCTGGAATACGGTCAGATTCTCGTCAAGAAGGGAAGCCTGGTTCTGGGCAAAATAACCGATCTGTACATTATGTCCCAGTGTCAGTGTACCTTCGTGATCTATCTCATTCATGATACATTTCACCAGAGTAGACTTACCCTCTCCGTTTTTACCCACAAAAGCAACCTTATCTCCCCGTTCGATCGTCAGATTGGCATTCCGGAAAACGACGTGGTCGCCATATGACTTTCCGACTCCTTCCATGATAACCGGATAACTTCCGCTGCGCGGAGACGGAGGAAACTTCAGACGCAGGGCTGAAGTGTCTTCTTCATCCACTTCAATCAGTTCCAGCTTTTCAAGCATCTTCACGCGGCTCTGCACCTGGAGTGTCTTGCTGTAGGTTCCTTTGAAACGTTCGATGAAGTCTTTGGTTTCCTGAATCATCTTCTGCTGTTCTTCATACTGCTTCATCTGCTGTTCACGGCGTTCCTTGCGAAGCACCAGATACTGGGAGTAGTTCACCTTGTAATCATAGATACGTCCCATCGTAACTTCAATGGTACGGGTCGTGATGTTATCCACAAATTTCCGGTCGTGACTGATCACCACAACGGCCTTTGCACTGCTGATCAGAAAATCTTCCAGCCACTGAATAGACTCAATATCCAGATGGTTGGTAGGCTCATCAAGCAAAAGTACGTCCGGATTCTGCAGCAACAGCTTGGCCAGTTCAATACGCATACGCCATCCACCGCTGAAATCACTCGTAGGACGGTCGAAATCTTCACGCTGGAATCCCAGTCCGAGCAACGCCTTCTCCACGTCTTCTTCGAAATGAGTCATGTCGATGGCATAGAACTTTTCACTCATGGCTGCCACCTTTTCGATCAGTTCCATATACGAATCACTCTCGTAATCGGTACGTGTAGCCAGTTCACCGTTCATCCGTTCGATCTCAGCTTCCATTTCACGCAAATGAGCAAATGCCTGCGAAGCTTCCTCAAACACGGTACGCCCGTCTTCCGTCATCAAATGCTGCGGAAGGTAAGCAACCACACAATCTTTCGGAGCGGTCACTTTTCCCCGGGTAGGCTGGCGGACGCCTGCCAATATCTTTAATAAAGTGGATTTTCCTGCGCCGTTTTTTCCCATCAGGGCAATACGGTCTTTTTCATTAATCTGAAAACTAATGTCACTGAACAAGGTGGTTCCGCCGAACTCGACGGTCAAGCCATCTACTGAAATCATATAATATGTGGTATTTAATTCTAAAACGGCTACAAAGATACATCAAATAAACGATTTAACCTTGATTCAGGCACAAAACAAACGCAGGGAAGCGCAAGCCCCGAAAGACTTTGCACTTCCCTGCGTCAGATCCGTTTCCGGAGCAGATATCCGGGATTATCCGGCCATCAGCAGAATCAGCAGTTGAGCTGTCAGAATACGAAGGAACATAGCCAGCGGATATACTGTAGAATAACCTACTGCCGGAGCATCGTTACCAGCCGTCTGGTTGGCATAAGCCAGTGCAGGAGGGTCTGTGTTACTACCGGCAATCAATCCCATCAGGGTAAAATAATTCAGTTTATAATACCAGCGGGCTACCATACCCATCACCAGCAACGGAATAAACGTGATCAGGAAACCGATACCTACATAAAGCAGTCCGTCACCTTCAACCACCGTCTGCACAAAGTTACCTCCGGCTTTCAGTCCGACACTGGCAAGGAACAATACAATACCGATCTCACGCAGCATCAGGTTGGCACTCATTGTGGTATAGGTAACCAGCTTCACCTTGTAACCGAAACGGCCGATCAGAATGGAAATAATCAGCGGACCGCCTGCCAGACCCAGTTTCACCGGAGTAGGCATTCCCGGAATGGCAATAGGCAGACTGCCGAACAGGATACCGCAAAGAATACCCACGAAAATGGTCACGATATTCGGATGATCCAGACGCTTCAACTGGTTTCCCAGCAAATGAGCCACACGCTCAATCGCATCCTGAGGACCGACTACCATCACGCGGTCACCGACCTGCAACGTCAACTGACGGGACGCAAACAAGTCCATACCGGAACGGTTGACACGGGTTACATTCACTCCGTACATACTGCTGAAATGCAGTTCTCCCAAAGTTTTTCCGTTGATGTTAGGCTGTGTCACCAGAATACGGCGTGAAACCATCGTCTTATCCTGCTGTTTCAGATCCTCCCAGTCCATGTCAACTTGCGGACCGATAAAGGCTGCAATGGCCTCAGAGTCATCTTCTGCACAGACAATGTACATCTTATCGCCCACATGCAGAGTAGTATTTGCATTCGGAATGTGTATTTCACCATCCTGAATAATCCGCGAGCAGACAAAGTCGCGTGCCAGAAACTTCTGTACCTGCGAAAGATTCTTGCCCACCAGAGCTTCATTCTGTACCTCCAGAGAAACGATAAAAGGTTTCAGATGCGGATTGGCTTCCTCACCGCGCTGAATGTCCGCAGCTTCTTTCCCCATATCTACCCGGCAGATATAACGGATGACAATCATGGAAAGGATGATACCGATAACTCCCAGCGGATAGGCACAGGCATACCCCATTGCAATTTCAGGACCGGAATAATCCAGCTGAGACAAAGCCTCGTTGGCCGCACCAAGTCCCGGAGTATTGGTCACAGCTCCGCAAAGCACACCGACCATCATCGGAATTTCCACACGCCCCTGCAGGGCATAATACATAATCAATGCTATCGCAATGTTCAGTGCAACAATTCCGACAGCAATCAGATTCATCGAGATACCTCCCTTCTTGAAAGAAGAGAAGAAAGAAGGACCGACCTGCAAACCGATACAGAACACAAAGAGAATCAATCCGAAGTCCTGAATGAATGATAAGATGGAAGCATTTCCAGTAAATCCGAAATGCCCGGCCAGAATCCCGACGAACAAGACAAAGGTAACTCCCAGCGAAATGCCGAAGACCTTAATTTTCCCCAATAAGACGCCGGCAGCAATCACAAAAGAATATAATGCCACGATATGAGCAATCGAATCAGGATTTGTCAATAAATCTTGTAGCCAATTCATAATATTAAACTTTTTCTTAAACGCGGCAAATGTAACCAATTAAAGACAACCAGTCAAGAATTAAAGCCATAATATTTATTTTTGCCATACAGACTTTACAATTTATAAGTACATCCGGACAGTTTTTCCTATAAAAGTTTAACTGAACTGCATTTTTACCGCAAAAAAAGAAAACCTAAAAAGAAATTTGTATATTTGCCTATGCATGCCAATTATACAGCATGCAGTCACACTTAATCTAAATATCATAAAACACTGATTCACTATGGCAGATAGTAAAGAAAAACTCTTTTCAGATTTTCCACCCGTAAGTACCCAAGAATGGATGGATAAAATTACAGTCGATCTCAAGGGTGCCGACTTTGAAAAGAAACTGGTATGGAAAACCAACGAAGGATTTAAAGTGAAACCGTTTTACCGCCAGGAAGATCTGGAAGGATTGAAAACGACAGAAGGACTTCCCGGACAATTCCCTTACATCCGCGGAAACCGCAAAGACGACAATACATGGTTTATCCGGCAGAACATCCGGGTTGAATCGGCTGAAGAAGCCAATGCCAAAGCACTCGACATTCTGAATAAAGGAGTGGATTCACTGGGCTTTTCAATCAGGAAAAAGGATCTGTCACCCGAATTCATACGCACTCTGTTAAAAGACATCTGCTGCGAATGTGTAGAACTGAACTTCTCTACTTGCCAGGGACATACTATACAGCTGGCAGAAATGCTGACTTAATTTCAGCAAAATCAAGAGGTTTGGCAAACTGGTCGTTCTGGTGACAAAAGTGGTAGGTCAGGCTACTTGTAAGGAGCCTTTGCACAGTCTATAATAGTAGCAGGACATTATTTTGTGGAGGTTGTCGAAATGCTGAAGTACCACGTTGCAGT